>Ga0114999_10000447_pt1 | contig 61164 bp, 51 predicted proteins | sample ArcticOcean_MG_C_3_FD_89820 | JGI IMG/M metagenome (GOLD analysis project Ga0114999, IMG submission 89820) | Marine microbial communities from western Arctic Ocean - ArcticOcean_MG_CB8_126 | ecosystem: Environmental > Aquatic > Marine > Oceanic | place: Arctic Ocean: Canada Basin | collected...
GCATTCTGCCGTAAAAGGTTGTAATCACTGAAGGTGAGCAGTACATCCGTTCTGCCGGTTTCAATCACTTTCAGATGAAAGTCGTGCGGATTCATGCCGAAGCCTAGAAAGTTCACCCAGCCGCGTTCACGAGCCTGTTCCAAACCGGTGAGCGTACCATCGGGCGCGAGGGTAGGCTCTATCTCTTTTGGGTCGTGAATAAGCATGGCGTCAAAGGTGTCTATGCCAAGGATATCCAACTGATCTTCCATATCAGCCAGCGCCCGGGCCGCTGAATAGTCCGGCCTCCCTTCACCATATCCACCCCACTGAGCAGCACTATGGCAACAAAGGCGACCGCTGATGATCAACTCATCGCGCTGCACGACGCCTTCCTTGATGGCAAGGCCCACCTTACGTAACGAGTCACCATAGCAGCGTGCACAATCGAAATGATTCACACCCAGGTCGACCGCAGCTCGAATGAGCGTCATGGCTTCATCATCGGAGACCGGGCCAAAATTATTCCCGAATCCCTGGGTACCGAATGGAATCACCGGAATATGAAGCTCTGTTCTACCCCACCGGCGACGGGGGCAGGGGGCAGGGTCTGATTGACGGGTTGAATGGGACATAGGCGTATTAAATTCGTGATTGTTGATTGGTGGTTGGTGATCAAACCATGAAGACTCACAATCGATCACTAAATCGGGCCTCTTCTTTTACGGACCTGTACTTCGGCGAAAAATCATCTGGTTACCACTTGGGAAGAAGATGGTTAACACTTCATTCTTCACCTGAATAGTACAGGGTTCTGCGGGAACGTCCTCGGCCTTCGGATCACGAGCCTTCATCGTCAGGTCACTCGCAGCCATCCCCTCTACCGCCCCACCACCGGACAGATTATAAAGATGCCGAAAGACCAGTTTATCGCCTTCAAGCGTGTAGGTTCCTCCCTCTGCAGAACCGCGTAACGGTTCCTTATCTTTAACAACCAGGAACAGAACAGACCAGTCTTTGTCCGTAAACGTGATCAGGCCGGTCACCTGATGGGCAGGCCCATCTTTAAGCCGGTATTGTTCCGGGTGCCATGCCCCTCGTATATCGAGAGGGTCGGCAGCAAACAGGGTAGGGGCGTATCCAATGCAAATGAGTAAAACAAGCGGTCTCAGCCATGACATAAACGATCTCCAAATCTTTAATCATTCCATAGTCAATAATTTACGATACGTATGCTATATTGGGGCCAAGGGCGTGTCAAGCCTGAAAGTCGGTTCATTACATAATGATACAGGGTTCAACCTATCCCTCCTCAAACCACGAGATGCAGGCCCGAAATGCCACAGAACCATCTGACTTATAACAGCCTGATTGATAAAACATCTAAATGTTTATTTTTCTCTACCGATATACATTCTTTCAAGCAGTAACGATCATTGACCCAAAACGCAATTACAGAAAATCATCCCGTTACCTTTCTTTTTCTTAAAATGCGCTGAAGAAATAAGCAGATCATATTGTAACTATTCTGAAACGACAAACTGGCCTGAAACGGGCAGCACGATAATCTCACCTATTGGGTCGTTGAACTGGAAGAAGTCATGCAACCTATAAAATATCTACAGGGTATTATCCCTATATGCAGTTACTGTAAAAAAATCCGTAATGACCAAGGTGACTGGCAACACTTGGAAACCATTTTCGCTGATAACTCAGATGCTGATTTCAGCCATGGCGTCTGTCCGGAATGCCACGAACAGATTGTGAAACCCGAAATAGCTACGACTTTCCCCGCGACCCAGGTCCGTAAAGCCTTTATATCTTTCAATGCATCGGAAGTCATTTGACGTGGATCCTGGTCCAGTTCGACGAAATCTGCGAACTTACCGGTTGTAATGGAGCCAAGCATCTCTTCCTGAAAAGCCGCATCCGCCCCTGCAAGGGTCATGGCATGAAGGGCCTCTTCAACGGTTAACGCCTGATCGGCATACCATCCCTCAGCCGGGCTTCCCTCCAGATTTTTCCGTGTCACGGCAAAATAGAGGGTCTGGACAGGCATCCACGGTTCACCTGGAAGATCCGTATTAATCAAGAGACGACCGCCGGCATGCTTACGCTCCGGTCCGACTCGATCTTCGGCCCACTGGCTGTCACCGACCGCATGACTCGATTGCATACTGGAAATCACCCCAAGCGTAGATGTCCGTTCATAATAATCCGGCAACACCACCTGAGCGTGTTCTATACGCTACCGATGATCCTGGCCGGGACGTTTTTTCAATACGTTCTCATAAATGCTCAGGGTCCGGTTGTTGCCTTCATCACCGATGGCATGAACAGCCATTTGGAAATTACCTTTAGCCGCCCGTTCGCCCAGGGAAGTGAATGCCGCCGGCGTAAACCGCGCGGTCATATTCGCCAGCTCTGGCTTGTCGGCATAAGGGGCAGCAAGCAAGGCGGTAAGAGACCCCAGCGATCAGTCATAGAACACTTTGATGGCCCGCACCGTGAACATGCCGTTCTGATCTATGTGTGGCCCACTGGCAAACCATTCTTTCATTAAAGCCTCATCATTACCGTTCAACATCCCATACACCCGGATCGGTAAACGGCCTTCATCTGCTAATTCTTTAAAGCCCTGCAACCGATCAGGGCCCATACCGGCCTCATGAGCCGAGGTAACGCCTTCTGCAGCCAGGGTATTTAAACCGGCTATAATATTGACTTTTGTATCTTCCAGGGTCGGCTGTGCAATGTGCTGATTGACCAGATTCTGAGCCAGCATTTCCATTACACCGGTCGGGGTGCCGTCGGGTCGGTGGATAATTTTACCAACGGTCGGATCGGCGGTGTTCCGATCAATGCCCGCTATTTCCTGAGCTTTGCCAATATAAAATCCCGCGAACCCGTGTAAGGACTCCAGGTGAACCGGATTATCCGGAAAGGCTTCATCCAATCTGGATCGATCCGGATAGCCTTTGGAGGCCCATACCCCTTCGTTCTACCCCTGTCCTACCAGCCGCTTACCCGGTTCCGGGTTCGGATAAAAGGCCTTCAAACGTTCGACAATTTCATCCTCGGTCATGACGCCCACCAGATCCGCCTTACGCCGGTCTTGACCCAACTCATGGATGTACATGGGAGTCAACCACGCCAGGGATCACGGTCCTTCCTGCCAGGTCGTGTACGCGGGCGTTGGGGTGTCGAGATTCCAATTCGGCCCGAACACCGACGGCAACGATCCGGCCATCACGGATCACCATGGCTTCTGCTTCCGATTGCTCTGCATCGATGGTAATAATTGTACCGCCCGTCACCAGGATGTCTGACGTGTTTTGTGATGGGCTGCTACACCCGACAGCGGCCAGTAAAAAATGGAAAACATACACCGGATGTGTTTCATGGGGTTCTTTTATGGCGTGTAGGGGTGCCATATTAAAACAGGTAGAGACCCTTTGTATAGCGTCTCTACCTGTATCTTTTATAGCCCTAGCAGGTTAGCAGCGTTGTTACCCAGAATACCGGCGCGGTCTTCGTCCGAGATGTCCAACTTGTTGAGGCTCTCGATCATCTTCGGGATGCTCCCGATCTGATGAGGATAATCGCTACCCGCAACAATATGGTCGGCACCGGCGAACTTGATCGCAAAGGTTAGCGCATCTACATCGAAGTTGACCGTATCGTAATAGAAATGGGATTTCAGATACTTTGTCGGGTGTTCCGACAAGTGGGCGCGGCTTTCAGGAAAAGCTTCATAACAACGATCGAAGCGTTCCGCCAGGTACGGCACGGCCCCACCGAGGTGGCCAAGTACCCATCGTAAATTGGAAAAGCGTTCCACCACACCGCTGAAGAGGAGCGTGGCCGTGGCCAGGGTCGTATCCATCAAGAAGCCGACGGTCGGCATCAACATATACTTTTCCATCGCTTCAACACCCACAGGGTATGTAGGATGAATAAAAATGACCGCATTCAACGCATTGGCGACTTCGTACATAGGCCAGAAACATTCGTCGCTGAGGGCGACGCCATTGGCATTACTGAAGAGGCAGACACCCTTCAGGCCGAGTTCATTAATGGCACGCTCCAGTTCGGCGGCACACGCTTCCGGCTTGTTCATCGGCATGGTTGCCAGAGCAGGGAATTGATCCGGATACGATCGCTGGATCTCCGCAAAAATATCATTAACCTTCTTACTCAATTCAACCGAGCGGTCCGGTGTTTCAATCAACGTGCCAGGAGCCGTAAACGAGATGATCTGCTTGTCCACTCCGGCGTCTTCTATGACCTGCTGACGTACATCCATAAGCCGGTGCCCGGGCACCAGGATGTTGTAGTCGCCGGGGGAATGCAGGATCGGATTCCCATCCTCATCATAAGTTACGGAATAGGCGCTCGGCCCCTTCTCTACTTCTTTCACATAGTCCGGTGGGTATACATGGTTATGGAAATCTATAATTGGCACAGAGGGTTCCTTTCAGGTTAAGCACAATGGTTGCGCAAGTACATGATACAAGATGCAGGATATGAACCATTTTTACATAAGGAGAACGCTTAATCTATATAACACATAGAGATTAGATAACCCAATATAATACAATGGTCTCAGCCATCTGTCCACTACCTTAAAGTATATTGCAAATAGGCCCGCCCTCAGGGTTCGCCCTCATCGCGGTGGGTTCTATTTCAAAAGTCATTCGTCAATCCATCAATTCCATAACCGCCTGCAACCTTCGACGGGCGGCAAAATGAGAGGGGTCAGTATTCAGGACGGCTTCGTAATGCCGACGGGCAGACGCCAGCTCTTTACCAGCCAGCTGGATATTTCCCAGATAATAATGAGCTTCTATATCATCCGGCGTTTTTGCCAGGACCGCCTCGTATTGTTCGATGGCAAGATCGGTTCGGCCTTGTTTTAAATAGATCGTACCCAATTTGCGTTTTGGTGCCACCGCCCGGGGATTAGTAGTCAGCACTTGCTGGTACAAAGCCACAGCCTGATCGAGACTGCCCTGCTGGGCGTATACATCACCCATCTGAATATAGACCTGTTCTGGTTCTGACGTCATCAGCAACGCCTGACGAAAAAACTGAAGCGAGGAAGTATACTTATGCAACCTATGCAACCTGTGGGCGCGCCGCATAATTTGATCCACCCCTAACCCGGCTATCATCTGTGCAGCATATTTTTCTTGTAGTTGTTCTTTATGCTCTGAGGCCAGCGTATAAGTCGGATCCAGCTCGGCAGCTTCATTATAATGCAAAAGCGCCAGATCGAAATCACCCAGCGCTTCATACGCAGCACCGGTCACCTGATGCATCTGCGGGTCCCCCGGAAAACGGCGATTCAGATCCAGATAGACATCGATCGCCTGATCGAGCCGCCCCAGCTTCTGCAAGGACTGTCCCATACGCAACTGAAATTCAAACAGGGTAGGGTCCAGACGAAGCGCCGCAGCATAATATCCAACCGCTTCACCCGGCCGGTCAAGTTGTTCCAGCAGTTTGCCCCCACGTACATAGGGTAAAAAAAACCAGGGATTGGTCTTCATCGCCGCCTGATATTGACGGAGGGCTTCCGAGGGCGCTTTATCTTCCAGGGCGCTGCCGAGCAACGTCATCGCAATAAAGTTACCTGATGTCACTTGTAACGCATGCCGGGCGGCCGTCTCGGTATTCTGCCAGGTGGTCAGTTGCATACGGGAGACGGCCATGAGCACGATCAGCAGGATACCGCTCGCTATGGCCAGTCCGAAGGGTTTGAGGCGCCATCGGTCCGCCAGATCCGCCACAGACCATATGATCATTATTAAAATTCCGATCATCGGAAAGTACATATACCGATCTGCCCAGGCCTGCATCCCTGCCTGCACAAGACCAATAGCGGGCACCAGCGTACCTATAAACCAGAGCCAGCCTATAATCAAGTATGGTTTTGTACGCAGGTATTTAAGGGAGACCACGGACAGACCGGTCAAAATTAATACCGCCCCTATCAACCGTGGCCAGGTATGCAGGGTATCGGAATAGGCATAAAAGAAAGTTAACCCTGCCGGCCACCAGAGTTTCAGGATATACCAGATATAGGCAATGACCGTATGCTCAAGCCGATTGGAAAGGGGCAATTCCAGCTGGACGGCGCCATATTGCTGGTGGCCAAGAACAGTCAGGATACAAAAGAAGATGGTCAGGATGAATAACGGTAATTTTTCAAGTATCAACCGCCGGATATTCTCCCGTCGCCATCGATCAAGTGGCCAGTAATCGATGAGCAACAGGACAAAGGGCAGGGTAACGAGCATGGCCTTGGACATCAGGCACAGCAGAAAACAGAAGATGGTCAGGAAATAGGGCAACAGACGCGACGAACGCGCATACTCCATATAGGTCCAGACAGCAGCCAGGCCGAAACAGACGCTCAGCACATCCTTACGCTCGGCAATCCAGGCAACGGATTCCACCCGGAGCGGGTGGATGGCAAAGACCGCGGCGACCAGGGCGCTGCGCCACAGGGCACCGGTGGATCGAAACAAGATAAAAAAGAGCAGCAGCACGCTGATCGTATGCCAGACCACATTCACCACGTGCATGGGGCCGGGGCTCATTCCGAACAGTTCAACATCAAGCAGATAGGACGTCCAGGTTACCGGTGCCCAGAGGCCCATCAGGTACGAGGTCCAAACCTGATATAGATGGTCTGCCTTCAACCCTTCGACAACCAAAGGGTTTTGCGTCACGAACTCCGGGTCATCATAGTTGAAAAAATCTGCTGTATGGATGGGCCAGAAGACAATCAGAGTCAACAGGACCAACCCGATGGGAACCAGTACAGATGGAATACGAGATGTTTGCTCAGAAGGTATCGTCATGAGGGCATAACGGATTAAACGCCATACAGCGCATTAAACAGCAATTTAAATGTACCATGCATCTGCGTACGAAACTGAACATGGAAGCCGTACAGGACAACCCGACCCTTGCCGTGCTTGACGGCAAGCATAGCAGGACGACCGACAAGATGGTCTTCGCCGATCAGCCACCCGCTTTCCAGCACATCTTTTTCGGGATACGAGGCAAGGATTTCGTACTGGTCGTTATAATAGGAAGGGTTGACCGAAAAGACCGGGCTGTTCCAGTGCATGATCAGCGCCTGGTCCGGCATGCCGTAAGCCAGCGCATGAGAGGTATTTATCCGGACACGCAACATGGACCCCGGGCAGTAGAACGCTTTGGTCGGAAGATTGGCCACCGTGTTTGTAACCTGAAGCCCCAGTTTGTCGATGGCAAATTGGCATGCCTTATTAATCGCGATGAGCGTACCGCCGTTCTCCACAAAGGCGTTGATGGCTTCCACCCCACTTTCACCGAAGCCGCTGCGATACTTTTCGGGTACGGGCATATTCTGTAAACGCCTCTTAATCGGGTCTTCCCCTCCGACCATCATGTCTGTCGTATCGTCCGGCAGGATCAGCGTGTCATATGCGGTATGCATATCCTTTTTCAAATCCTCATCGCGCACCGTCTGATAAGGAAAACCAAACTGCTCCAGTGTCAGGCGCGTCCAGCCTTCATCCATATTACCACCCCAGTACCGCTGGTACATGGCGATGCGAGGACGCATCACAGTATTATAGGTTGATGGGTACTCCAGCGCATAAAACGGCACCCCGGTTTCCCGGACAACAGCCTCTATCTGCACCTGATCTGGATTATTGAAGACAAAGGCCCCCGGTGGCATATCGTGACCGGCTGCCGAGATCGATCTGGATGACCGACTGAATGTTGCTCCGGCATCCAGAAGCCTGTTGATGGCCCGATAACCCGCATTATGCCGTGGATCAACGGCTACACTGTGTTTGAAATCACCGACAATGCCGCCGGGCATAGGGATAGATTCGGTCATCGGCATGAAGTCGCTCTGATGGGCTACCAGATCTGCGTGGGACACCGGTACCGGTTCGACGCGGACGCCCATCATTTCCGCCATGGTGTCGGTCACGGTATCGTATGGCCGGCTCGGTGAACCGTCTTCATGCCGCGTCCAGGCATCGTCGGGCCAGGAGGTGCGTTCGAGGAGGGTCTTGACCACGCCACGCTTAGGCTGGGCAACAGGAATGAAGTACGTGCCGGCGGGATAGACGGTATCACCCAAGGTCAGGTCGCTTGATGTCCGATGCATATCGACACCCTGGCGGAGCATGGTATTGATCAATGTCGTCGCCGTCAGCGTATCATGTTGGTCCGGACGTATAAAAAAACCGGCGGAAGCGTCTTCTTCCCCGCGTTTTGTTTGTCTCAGGGCCTTATGAACCGCATTCCGCAGGACGGTTTCCCGGTATTGTGCAGCGAGGTCCATGACGCCTTTGGCCGTGACTAGTTGCTGATCAATCATATCGCGTACGCTCCACCTACCGCCCGGCCAGGGATTGGGGAAATTCGTCTGGGCTTTGTACTCCGGCAACCCATGTAGCGTACTGCCGTCTTCGCCTTTTAGCTGATGAGGATGAATATAGATGGGCGTCGCCAGACGCGCGTGGGCCGATTCGGTCAACATGCTGGCAATGTTGTGGTAGTTCCCGAGCCAATGGAACCCCATATGGCTCCAGGCAGGAAAGATGGCGCCGGTGATTACACCCTGGTGACCGGCCTCCTCCAGTTTATAGGCCATATGGGCACCGTACCAGTTGAGTTCCCGCCAGATGAGCGGATCGCCATGTGGATGGAGGGGTTCGCAGTAGGGACTGATATACAATCTGGGCCCGTAAGTCCCCATCTCATGATGATCTTGAAAGATCTGCGGATGCCAATCTTCAAACATGATCTTCGCCATATATCGGGATTCTATCAGATTGAGCATAAACGCATCCCGATTGTTGTCGTGACCACAATATCGGTGGTACAGCCACGGCATGGCCGCGCCCTCATATTCGGTACCCACGTGCTCATTGTACCAGTCCGTCACCATCAGCTGCCCGTCCGGGTTGAAACACGGCACCATGAGGAAAATGGTATTCTCCAGGATACTTCTGGTCGTTTCATCCTCGCCGGTTACCAGATCGTAGGCCAGTTCAGGTGCCATCTGTGTGGCGCTGATTTCGCTGGCATGCAGACTCATGGACTGGCAGACGACCACCTTGCCCTTTGCGACCAATTGATCAATTTTCTCCTCCGAGAGGCCCCTCGGATCAGCAATCTGGGCGTTGATTTCCCGTAATTCATCCAGGTTAGCCAGGTTATCGGCCGATGTGATGATGGCAAGAAGAAAAGGATTTTCTTCCGTAGACGGCCCTAAATTCACGACGCGAATCCGATCGCTCGTCTGATTAAGCAGATAAAAATAATCAACGATTTTATCCCAGCGGGCGATGTTTCGTTCACTGCCGGGCCGAAAACCGAAAAATGACGGTGGGTCGGGGATAGCGGCGGCCATACCAAGCTCCTGTTATTGTGATCCTACGAGGCGAAATTTAGATTATTCGGTACAATATACATCCCATTGATGGGCGTGTCAATCGGACGAAAGCACCTGATAAATACCAGGGTGTGTGGTCGTTCTTGATAGGAAAGTTCTCAGAGATTATGAATAGCCTAATGGAAAGCAGAAAAGCGTGAAGCATACCAAGTGTGAGGACGATATTTTCCCCTTCACGCTTCACGTAATTCTCCAGCAGAGCATCTTTCCGTCCAGCCTCTAACCCAAAGGATATCTGTGCCCACGCCTCTTCTGCTCGAATTTCCACCGGGCGAATATAAAGCCCGCATTAAAGCGTTGACTCTGCACATGCATGTGCAGAGTCTGGATGCCATCATCCTTACCTCCAAAGATCATGCCCGTTATTTCTGCGGATTTCAGATTATCATCTGGGTCAGCAACCTGTCCAAACCGGGCGCACTTAACATCACCTCGGAGGGCGAAACCACCTTTGTCGGGCCGTATGCCCGGCTCAGCACCGTGGAAGTGAGTACACAGGTCGATGAACTGCAGCCATGGGACCCGAAAGAGCGTGACTGCATGCCCGAAACCTACCCCGAGGCTATGCGCAACGTGTTGACGTCGAAGGGCATTAACAAAGGCCGTATCGGGATGAAAATCGGACCTGAAATGCGGGTGCACTTATCCTATGATGATTTTTCGGATCTCATGGGACGGATGACTGCGTACGAGCCACCGATGATTCAACTTGGTAATACAGAGCCGCTTCAAACCGGGATGGTCCTTGCTATTGAACCGGATTTTTATGAAGAAGGGGTCGGGGTCTTCGGCATCGAGCAGAATATTCTTGTGACCGACAACGGCTATGAGCTGTTATCCCCGGTTGATCATGATCTATGGATACTGGATCGCTGATCCGAAAATTCTTACTTCTTTCGCTCGACTTTCTCAATGACAATCGGCGGTTCTAATGACTGGCCTTCGTGGGCTGATATCTGAATTTTCTTAATGATGTCCATCCCGCGGATGACCTGACCAAAGGCCGCGAAACCCTGGCCGTCCGGGTTACGTTTGCCGCTGAAATCCAGTTCCGGCTGGGCGCCGATGCAGAAGAAAAAACCGGAAGTGGCGGTATCGGGCCCGCTGCGGGCCATGGAGATGGTCCCGTCTTTATGCTTCAAACCGGTTTTATTGGTCCGTTCCAACGGGATCGGGCCGTATCCGCTCTTAGGCGGATAGCTTTCGTCTCTGAACCTGGGATTCACGGCGCCCTGAATGACTTCGATTTTGACATCGTTATTCGGCTGATTCTGCATCGTCACGGTCCGGTGAAACACCCCGCCATTGTACTGCCCTTCATCCACATAACGCAGAAAGTTTGAGACGGTAACCGGCGCATGCCCCGCGTCCAAGACCACCTCGATCTCTCCGAGTGTCGTGGTCATGACTACGGTATGCGCCCCTTCCTGAGCCTGGGCAGGGGAGAATAAACCACTCTGGACAGAGAGAAGGCCCAGGGCAAACCGGGTAATGATTCTGGTTAACATATGATCTCCTTTATTGACGTACGATGCGTGTGATTTTGATCGTCGGGGTTAAGGTCTGACCTTTGTGGGATGACCTCTGAATTTTCCTGATGATATCCATGCCACGGGTAACCTGACCGAAGGCAGCGAAGCCCTGGCCATCCGGATTGCGTTTACCACCGAAATCCAGTTCCGGCTGGTCACCGATACAAATAAAGAATCGATAGGTAGCTGTATCTACCCCGGTACGACCGATAGACATCGTGCCGTCCGTATGCTTCAAGCCCGTATCACGGGTGCGTTCCAAAGGAATCATGAGGTGCTTGCGATCAGCAAAGGACGGGTTGATACCGGCCTGAACGACCTCAACCCTGATCTCGTTATCCGGCTGGTTCTGCATCGTCACCGTCCAGTAAAATTCACCACCATCGTAGAGGCCTTCATCTACATATTTCAGGAAATGGGCCGTTGTCACCGGTACCCGCGCAGAATCCAGCACGGCCTCGATCTCTCCAAACCCGGTCGTTATGACTACGATGACCCTGCCAGCCTGGGCAGAGGCGGGAGAAAGAAAACCACAGGGACCACAGAAAAGACACAGCGCACACAAGATTTTTAATGGTAAGTGGAGATACACATGCATAATATCCAAACCTATTGGTACAAGATCGAAGCGATGGCGGACATCCAATGAATGTTGTCCTTATCCAGCATTATTTTTTTCCATGCCAATTTCCAGTACATCCCGGAGCATAGCCGCAGCGGTAGGCTTGGGGCCACGTTCGTTGACCGTCATCGTCAATGGGCCGACCAGATCGGTATGGAAAACCAAGCCCATGCTGAGTGGCGGCAGGGCAGCCAGGGGATGGTCTACCGGCAGGCGTTCCGGTCGGACAGCCAAACTATAGGTGCCGTCCTCGTTTCGTATGGCTGTGCCGAGCATCGTCAGCGGCAGATCCCGAGACTTCAAATGCGAAATACCCGTGCGTTCAATGTCATCGAGCGTGGCAGGCATGTTGAGCACACTGTTGGCCAGGATAACCAATTTGTTGGCGGCGTCCCAACCTTCCACATCGAGCGTCGGGTCTCGTTCTGCAATTTCAAGCCGCTGCGCTTCGGCCAGGGCCTCGTCGTAGGTGACGCCGGTATTCATACTGGATAGAATATAATGCGAGGTGCCGTTCAAGATGGCATCTACCCGCTCAATGGTGCACCCAGCCAGATCCCGGACCCCCATATTGTAGGTCGGTAGGCTGCCACCCAGCGTCGCGCTGAACTTGATCAAGACCTGATGATCAGAGGCCAGCGCATGAAGGTCCTGATATGCCTGGACCAACGGCCCCTTGTTCGCCATTACCACATGTTTGCCCGACGAGAGCGCCGTCCGCACATAGCTCATCCCCGGCTCGCCATCCTGCATGCTGACCGTCGTCGCCTCCAGGATAATATCCGCTTCCGACTGCGCGATCGCCTCCAGGCCTTCCATGCCGATCCGTCCTTTTTCAGGATAATCGGCCACGGAGCCGAAACCTTTAGCCTTAACCAACCTGCCGGGGTCTAAACCCGTTGTATCCAGAGCGCCGCCTGTGCTGTCAACGGCCGCTGTAATACTCAATCGAATGCCATAGCGTTGACATAAGTCCTCGCCCTTGTCGGCCAGAATTTCAGCAAAACTACGGTTCACAGGACCGAATCCAAGTAACGCGAGCCGAATGTTTTTTTGAGTTTTCATAAAAAATATAGGAGTAAGAGGGGTTGTTTTACGTATAAAAGGAAAGGACCCGCTGCGCCTTATTTAATAGTAGGCGGAGGCTACGGTACAGGCAAAGGCCACCTGCATGAATATATAACATCAGGTAGCAAAACAAACGGGATCTGTCAAGCAATTTATAGGTTGTATTTCGAAGCCCACGGTACATACGAACCGTGTTGAAAAGCCCTTGACAGCAGGGGAAAGTGTGATGTTCTTAAAAGGCATATCGGGTGTGAGACGGTAATGGTTACGGTAGTTGACATCTGTAACCTGTTTACCCGAACCAGGACGCCGATTCTAAGGCATCCGTGCCTCAGCCGAAACCGGGCATAAAGTGACTCCGTAGACGCCTCCCACATCTCGCTATGCACGAACTCAAACAGGGCTATCAAAAACGATTGAAGATCGCGGTCGCCTGCGCAGCCGTGACGATGATGGGCATTGGCGCTATCATACGATGGTCGCCCGTCCTGATCGGGGAACGAGAAATAGCGGTTCGCCTGACGCCCTATACCGACATTATGCAGATCGAGCTTCTATCGCCTGAAGTCAAAGAAGTGACCCTCAACCCGGTCGCTCCGCCGGAGGAACCGGTGGAGGAGAAACCACCGGAACAGATGAGTAAAATCATCCCGGTGCCGGACTGGGTAGAAATAGAAGAAGAACTGGTGACCATGGCCATCACAGAAGTAGCCGATCAGTTGGCCACCACTGGCTTACCGGGAGGCACCGGCAAAGCGGCTACAGGCAGCTCTGGCCAGGCGGGCCCTGCGGAGAAACCGGCGGGCCCTAGGTATGATGAGCGGCCTAAAGTCCTGAAGAAAGTAGAACCGGAATATCCACCACTGGCTAAGATGACAGGCGTGGAAGGCGTGGTCGTTCTTCTCATCCTGATTAATGAATCGGGCGTCATCGAAGAAATAGAAGTGGTTAAATCATTAGGCAATACCGGTTGCGACGAGGCGGCAGTCAATGCCGTCAAACAATGGCACTTTGCGCCGGCGAAGCGTCAGGGCCAGCCGATCGCTGCAAGAGTAACGCTGCCCGTATTGTTTAACTTGAGTACAACGCAGTAGCCGTTATCACCCCGCAACGCTATAACAAACTATGATTCATCCTATCCGATATCTCGCCCATAGGATCGAGCAGGAGTTTGAAAAACTCGATGCCTATGATTTGATCACACACCCGCTAAAAAAGTATTCCCGGCGGGCGCTCGGGGTGGCAGTATGGGGCGCGCCACTGATCTGTTTTGGTATTATCGGAGGCATTATTCTCTATCGGATGTTAGATACCCAACCATCCAATGACGTCGCATTAACCACCTATCCCGCACATCTGATCGACATCATCGATCCGTCTACGCTGATCACCTCGGAAAAAGGCGGTGGTGGTGGCGGCGGACAGCAGGCGGGCGGCGAAGCCCCGGAAGATCCGGGGGAAGATATCATGAGCAAGGGCATCCCGGTGCCGGTTGTCGTGGGTATTCCTGAACCCATCGATGACAATCTGATCGCAGAAGAGCATGAGATTGCCAACCAGGAAGAGATGAGAAAAGACATTGCACTCGCCAAGGATACAGAAGTAGATCCAACCGATGAAGTGGGTATGAGAGGGGGCGGGGGCAATGAAAACGGAGAGCAGGGAACTGGCGGTGGAGATGGGACCGGCGGCGGGGGCGGAGACGGTCCGCCCGGCACCTGGCGGTACGACACACCGCCCATGCCCCGGCGAATCAATATGAGCATCTCCAAGAAAGAAGTGCCCAAAAATCTGCGGCACGTGAAAAAGAGCATCGTCAAATTTCGCCTGCTGATCAATGAACTTGGTGAAGTGATTGATGCCACCATCGTAGAGTCAACGGGTTATAAAGAGATCGATGGCCTTCTGCTTGAAAAAGTATATACCGCCCTCTACCGACCAGCGACCTTGAAAGGGCATTCCGTGAAAGCCTGGATTTCTATTGGCTACGGCTATCGGATTGGAAATTAGACCCTTTGGATTACAGCATACCGATTAAGATCTTCTAATAAGGAATGGCAATTAAATATCGCTCTTATTTAATCACCGTTCCTAAGTACTTCCTCTATCACCCATCGCTACTGGACCGTTTACCATGTCAGCCTATGTGAATATGCATAACGGAACCCCGACCCTTTTTTTAGACGGACAGCCTGCGTTCGCCGGCTACCTGTGGACCAACGCGCCGGAAAGAGACGGCCATCCAGCAGCACCCACCATTCGTAAGTATGCCGAAGCAGGCGTACACCTGTATGCGTTCGATGTGGGGACGCAGAGTTCGAATGAGTGGCGCGGCCCCGGACCCGATTATGAAGGTCATTTTGACTTCTCCGAAACAGAAACCCGGTTGCAGCAGATGCTGGACATCGACCCGGAGGCCCGGTTTCACTTTCGCGTGCACCTCGACCATCGAGGGGAAACGTGGTGGCATGAGATGTACCCGGACGAATGTGAGCTGGGTTCCGACGGGTTGCGGGTCTTTCCCTCATTTGCATCGACCGTCTGGCGATCACAGGCGAACGATTTTCTGCGGGCGTTTATTGCCCATATGGATACAATCGGCCTGGCAGATCGCGTCGTAGCCTACCAAACAGGGGCGGGGGGGACAGGCGAATGGGTCAAGGGTGAATGCTCGATGGCCGCCCAATGTGCTGATTTCAGCGCACCGATGCAGCGTCATTTCCGGGACTGGCTTCGAGCACAATATGCAGATAATGAAAACGCACTGCGTATTGCCTGGGCAGATGATCAGGTCCGATTCGACACGGCGGCCGTCCCTTCAGCCGCAGCCCAACTGAACACCACCCATTTTACCTTCCGTGACCCGCGTCTCGAACAGACTGTCATTGACTATTACCGTTGTCTGGCGGACCTATGTGCGGATCTGTTGATCGACTTTCACGGGACAGTCAAAGAGGCGACTAACGGCCAAGCCCTGGCCGGAGCCTTTTACGGGTATCTACTGGAACTGGCGTGGAATATGAGTTTTTTCGGGGTGGAAGACGCGAGTGAATATTCCACCACCCAACGATCCGGCCATCTTGGTCTGGCGAGGGTACTCCGGTGTCCCGACACGGATTTTATTGTCAGTCCCTACAGCTATGGCTTTCGCGGTATCGGCGGTCACGGATGCGCCATGCCCCCCGCCGAGTCGATGCGGATACACGGCAAACTGTATCTCTTTGAAGACGACACCCGTACACACCTCAATGACCCGGATGTCGGTTTCGGACGTGCGGCGACCCTGGAAGACAGCAGCGCCGTGCTGAAACGCAATTTTTCGGAAATCCTGACCCGTGGTCAGGGCATCTGGTGGCTAGGCGGATCACCCGGGAACCCTCATATCGATCCCAGCCGAGAGCCGGCCTTTGGGACGTTGCTGAAAGAATTCGAAGCGCTGGGGGCGTTCGGGTTGCATCTGGATCGGACACCGGGGGCCGATATCGCGGTCATTCTGGATGACGAGAGTTTTTACTATGAATCGATCCGCAACGACCTGGACCTCCCACTCATCTTCCAGCAGCGGCTGTGGGGCCTACCCAAAATAGGTGCCCCGACCGATTACTATCTGCTGGATGACTTGCTCGAAGGCCGCCTGCCGCCCTATAAGCTGTATATCTTCCTGAATGCCTTCCGCCTTGATGAAACACGGCGAGATGCGCTGAAGAAACAGATCCGGTGTAAGGGTCGCATGGCAGTTTGGATCTATGCATCGGGTTATATCAAGGACGAGCCCTCGATAGACCATATGACCGATCTCACAGGTTTTCAGTTCGGTTCCGGTGAACATCCCTGGGGACCGCTCATGCAGATCACCGATTTTACACATTCGATCACGCAAGATCTGCCGCAGGATACCACCTGGGGCACCAACAGTCTGCTTGGGCCGGTATTTCATCTTGAAGATCCTGAGGCCACGGTGCTGGGCGAGGTAGTATATTCTCAGGGGCGATGCCAGGCAGGGCTGGGCGTCAAGCGTTTCGACGACTGGACTTCCATTTATGTCGCCGCACCCAATATCCCAGCACCGGTCCTGCGCGGTCTGGCGCGATTCGCTGGTGCGCACCTGTACAACGATGCCGGAGATGTGCTCTACGCGACATCACAACTGCTGAGCGTGCATACGGTAGGTGGAGGGCAACGGAGTTTTGGGTTGCCGCAGGAGGTGGAGGTGGTCTATGATTTGTTCAAAAGGCAAATCGTGGCCGAGGGCGTCGACCGGTTTGAGGTTGATTTGCCAGCTCGGTCTACGACGTTGTATTATACGGGGGATGCGGGGTTGCTGGAACGACTGCCTACTGTATAATCCGTCTTGGGCGACGAGTAGAAACACTTCACCTGTTGATTTCGTTCGTAGATGGAGGATGGATCATGAAAAAAGTCATAATGTACTGACGCTTCGGGTCCCTCGTGATCTGAAGGACCGTCTGGAACAGACCGCTGAAGCGCAGGGCGTGTCCATGAAGCAATTGGCGATTTATGCGCTGGCACGGGAGCTGAATGAACTGGCAACCACCACTTTTTTTCAGAATCAGCATAAACACATACGGCCTGATGCGATTCTGACGTCTGTAGACGCCGTTATGGCAAAAGTCCCGGCACGCCCATTGCCTGAATGGGATCGGATTGAGAAGGAAGTTAAAAAGCCTGCTGTTAAACAGGGAGATTAAGCGGTAAGTACCGGAGTGAATCTAATGTATAGAAACGTTTGGGGATTTCCTCAACTTCTGATTCGCACTGACGACGAGGCACCCGCTCGCGTGATGTACCGCAAGCCATGCGCATCGCTGTGCTGATCACAATTAAATCTGCCCTGCATCCTCATCTCCCCACCGCATAGCCCATCCCCGTCGTCCCGAATCCATTACCCGTATACCAGCACCGGTATTCATCGCCGTGTTTTACCACGGAGACATAGCATCGCTGCTGGTCATCAAAACAGCCGGACTCACCGGTACCCATTTCACCCGCCAGGCCGCTTGCCTGCCAGTGCCAGTGCAGACCATCACGGCTGATCAGGCTGCGCATCCGGTATGCCGTACCGAAGGTATTGAGCCAAAGTCGGTAGATATCACCGTCACGCAGGATACAGGGTTTTGAGGCGATGTATTCATAGGGTTCGGTGGCAAACCCGCGCGGATGGACGAGTAGGTGCGACAGCGGCTTAGACCATTGGATACCGTCATCAGACACCGCATAGCCGAGACCGATATAGGGGATTGTATCGCCATGTCCGGTCTCTACTTCTGCCGGTTTGGCGAAGTATCGGCCGATCGAGGTGTAGTACATTCTGAACAGGCCCTCTTCATAGATAATATAGATACTCCCGGTCCCTTCTCGATCATAGTCGGTATCCAGCGCGAGGATGGGGTGATCATCGATATAGGCAAACGTGCGCCCGCCGTCCTCGCTGACCGCCACCCCGGTGGCATTCGCCAGCTTCCCGTCCGGACGTGGCTGGCCCCATCCGGCGAAATACAGCAGCCATCTTTGCTCATCGACCTGGACGACATGAGGAAAGGACGGTCCCTGGAAATTATACGGCGCCTCCGCCTGTCGTTCCAAAATGACGCCCTGCGGCGTCCAATCGTTGGGCTGGTCAACGGGGCTGGTGGCCGACAGGATACGGTTGTAGTCGTCTGTCCCAGTACCCCAGTAGTACATCCGGTATTCATTCCCAACCTGTACTATATGTGCTGCGCCTGCGCGTTTTGCATCGAGATCGCCGTGTAGCTGACCGGGGGGGATGATGGGATTAAGGGTGGATTCGATGGTCCAGGAGATGGTGTCAGGTGATTGCATGGTAAGTTCCAATTTCCCTGTAGCCGCGCATTGTAATGCGCGGAGTGAAGAGTGAAACCCTTAAAACTTCGGGCGCTCCGTGGATGCTTGCAGTACGTCGCGCAAGCGGCGGCCTCTGTGGTCTCTGTGGTTAAAAACTTATCCTATCTGAAATACTCAGGCTTCCAGGTAGCGTCGAACACACGCATGAGGTTTTCGCCAAGGAGTTTTTTGATGTCTTCGTCGCTGTAGCCGCCGTCTACGAGCTTTTGCGTCAGCAGCGGAAAATCTTCGATGCCGTTGAAATCAGATGGCTGCCGGTTGTTGTTGTCCGGTGGCTGAGCTAGTCGGTCGAAATCGTTGGAGACTCTGCCGTAATCGAGCGCATCCGGGTCGAGATCATGTTCAGGATAAGCCCCCATGGTGCCCATAGAATCGGTCGAGACGCCCACGTGGTCGATACCGATTAGCTTGATCGTATGTTCCAGGCAGCGCATGTAGTCGTCGAGGGTGGGCATACCCGGCGTGCCGGCCCAGATGAGCGGAGCCCAGGTGGTGACGCAGACCACACCGCCTGAATCCCCGACTGCCCTGATCTGATCGTCGGTGATATTACGGGGATTGGAGGCCAGGACGCTCGGGTTAGAGTGCGATGTAATGAGTGGAGCTTGGGCGACTTTGCAGGCGTCCATAAACGTGCCTTCGCCCACATGTGTCAGGTCGAGCGTCATCCCGATGTCTTCCATTTCGCGAATCAGTACCCGCCCGAATTGAGTCAGGCCGCTGTCGTTCCGCTCCAGACACCCGCCACCGGCATAATTCTGTTCCATGTAGGTCAATTGCAGGATCCTGAGTCCCAACTGTTTCCAGACCAGTAGATTCTTAAGGTTCATCCCCACAAAGGTCGTATCCTGGGAAAGAAAAATATGCGCCAGCTTACCCTGGGCATGGGCGTCGCGGATGGCCTGCGGGCTGTCCCCCAGGCAGAACGTGGGTTCGGAGACGATCACATCCAGAAAGTCCCGTACCAACGGCCAGGTTTCTACCATATCGGCACCGGGCCGCGGGACGGTCAGGGCTACAGCTGTGACCCCCGAACGGTCGGTACGGTCGGATCGGTGAATCAGGTACTGGACGCAAGGGTCGATGACGATTGAGGCGGCGTGTATTGTTGCGGCGTGATCGGAGACATTCATAGGGGTTCCTTTAATGAGGCTTGAGGGCGCAACGCGCGTCGTCCGCGTACGAGTTATGGTTTGGTTTATTGCTCCGGGTGTATTATTATCTTGTTATATGACCCATCATGTCAAGCCTTCAAAAAAGTCGACCCGATAAAAGCCTTCGGGCATGGCAAACCATACATCATACTATTAACAAGGAGCATCCCCGTTGAAACTATGTGTTGCCGTTCTGGTCTGCACCTTCATGCTCGTCCAACCCGCGTCTGCTCAGACGCGAGCCATCACACAGATCAAAGGAGATTTGTATAAGTTTCAGAACAACGCGCACTACTCGGTGTTTCTGGTAACAGAGGCAGGCATCCTGGTTACGGACCCGATCGACAAGGACGCCGCGACCTGGCTGAAGGGGGAATTGAAAAAACGGTTTAACAACCGTCCGATCAAATATCTGGTCTACAGCCACGACCACCGGGATCATATTTCCGGGGGCGAAGTGTTCGCCGATGAAGCGGTTGTCATCAGTCATGAACGGACCAAGGAAAAAATCATCGGTGAAAAGCGGCCTACAGCCATACCGGATATCACGTTCACAGATCGGATGACCATTGCGTTGGGTGGTAAGACCATTGAACTGTTGTACGTGGGCCGTAATCATTCCGATAACAGCGTCGTGATGTATTTCCCGGCAGAGCGAGCCGTGTTCGCGGTCGATTTTATTTCCATAGATCGGTTACCATACCAAACCCTTGGAGATGCCTACATCCCGGAATGGATCGCATCCCTCAAAGCGCTCGAAGCCCTTGACATCGACATCGTACAACCCGGCCACGGTAAAACGGGCACCAAGGCCGATGTCACAGAACACCGGGCCTATGTCGAAGCCTTATACGAGGCGGTCCTGACGGCTTCTCGCGAAGGCAAATCCCTCGACGACATGAAGCAGTCCATTCTGCTGAAAGCATACAGCCATTTTGAAAACTACGACACCTGGCGGGTCCTCAACATCGAAGGGATGTACCGGTATGTGAATGCGTACAGGGTGGGAAACTAAAGGGTGGTGATTGGGTGATTGGGTGATTGGGTGATTGAAAAGCAATAACAAATCAACAAATACTTATGGCAACCTATACGATGATAGAGCCCGGCGTTGTTCGAGGGGATTGGTGGCATCGGCTGGAGGACGGACGGATTCAGTGTGATCTGTGTCCGCGGTATTGCAAGCTGCGGGACGGTCAGCGCGGGTTCTGCTTTGTACGGCAGGCACAGGATGATGGCATCGTGTTGACCAGCTACGGGCGGGCATCCGGATTCTGCATTGATCCGATTGAGAAAAAGCCGCTGAATCATTTTTATCCCGGGACGCCGGTGCTCTCGTTCGGTACGGCAGGATGCAACCTGGGGTGCCGGTTCTGTCAGAACTGGGATATCTCCAAATCCAGCGAGATAGACCGCCTTAGCAATTGGGCCGCACCGGAAGATGTGGCCAAGGCGGCAGCAGATGCCGGATGCCGGAGTATCGCATTTACATATAACGATCCCGTCATCTTCGCGGAATACGCCATCGACTGCGCTCATGCAGCGCATGACCACGGCTTGAAAACCGTAGCGGTTTCTGCCGGCTATATCACTGCTGAGGCCCGACCAGCCTTCTTCAAACACCTCGATGCAGCCAATATCGATCTGAAATCATTTAGCGAACAATTTTATCACAACCTATGCTTCGCTGCTCTGGGGCCGGTGCTCGACACCTTAATCTGGCTCAAGCAGGAAACAGACGTATGGATAGAGGTCACCACGCTCCTCATTCCCGGTCAGAACGACTCGGAAGAAGAAATAGACCGACTCTGTGCCTGGTTCCTTACTCATCTGGGGCCGGACGTGCCGCTCCATCTGACAGCCTTTCATCCCGACTTCAAGATGACAGATCTGCCCGCGACACCACCTGCTACGCTGATCCGTGCCCGACACCAGGCCAAAGCCGCCGGTCTCCACCACGTATACACCGGCAACGTACACGATGTAGATGGCCAATCCACCTACTGTGCCACCTGCGGCGAACAACTTATCGAACGGGACTGGTACAGCCTGGGCGCCTGGAATCTGGATGGCCAAGCCCAATGTACTACCTGCCAGACGCCTCTATCCGGCCAGTTCGGCCCCTTACCCGGTAACTGGGGACCGCGGCGACAGCAGATAAAGATCTAACCACGAAGACCTCGGCGGCCGCAGCTTGCGCGACGTCCAGCAAGCATCGTACGGAGGTCTATTTTTGATTGAAGCACCTGGTCAATTTATACTGTGTATTTCGGATTCCGTGCATGGGGCGATGTGTGACTGTCATTGGATTCCGCACATCACGATAGGCGACTACATGCTCCGCTCGGTATACCTCAGCAATCGCTTTTAAATCACCAAATCACAAAACCACGAAGTGCTCGCATGTGTCCTCTGGACACATGCGAGCACCAGTCACAATTCAAAAATCACCAATGAATCTCTCCACCCGCTTGAGCCTCATGATGTTCCTCCAGTTCTTCATCTGGGGTGCATGGTACACCACCGTCGCTGTGTTCATGAGTGCGCACGGCATGGCGAACCTGACGCACTGGCCATATACGGTCGCACCTGTGGCGGCGATTGTTTCGCCGTTTTTTCTCGGTCTTATTGTCGATCGATATTTCGCGGCCGAGAAAGTGCTCGGCTGGCTGCATCTGATGGGCGGAATTGTCATGCTGGCCGTGCCACAAACGGTCGGGATGCCTGCCCTGTTTATCCTGCTATTGCTGATATACAGTCTGTGTTATATGCCGACATTGGGACTGGTCAACACCCTTGCTTTTCATCATATCGATGATCGAGAAAAACAATTCCCGCGCATACGGGTGTTTGGAACCATAGGTTGGATCGTGGCAGGGCTTTTCGTCAGCTTTGTCCTTGGGATGTTTGTGGGCGAAAGCATCCCTGAGGAAACGGCCTGGCCGATTTATACAGCCGGTATGGCCGGTATCCTGATGGGATTGTACAGCTTCAGCCTCCCGCATACGCCTCCTCAAGCTGCTGGGGAACAGATATCGGCGCGCAGCATTCTGGGACTCGATGCCTTTCGTCAGATAGGAAACCGCCCGTTCTATATTTTTCTGGCCAGTACGCTTCTGCTCTGCATCCCTTTGGCCGCCTATTATAACTTCACTCAGATCTTTTTAGGTGCGACGGGATTCAGTAATATTGCGGGTACCCAGACCTTAGGGCAGATGTCCGAGGTGATACTCATGTTGTGTATGCCCTTATTCTTTGCGCGACTCGGCATCAAACATATGCTGATGATCGGTATGGCGGCCTGGGTGGTGAGATACCTTCTTTTTGCCGCTGCCGCCACGGAAACCGTCGTTCCGCTGATCCTTCTGGCCATCCTCCTGCATGGGGTCTGCTACGACTTCTTCTTCGTCACCGCCCAGATTTATATGGACAAAAAGGCGACCCCGGCCATTCGTGGTCAGGTCCAGGGTTTCTTTGTGCTGATCGCTAACGGTGTCGGCATGCTGATCGGCGCTCAGGTCACCGGTCGAGTTTACAATACCTTCCTCGGTCAGGCCGATGCCCTGTCCCTCGCCTCCTGGCAAACTTTCTGGACCCTTCCCGCTGTTTTTGCGCTTATGGTCCTGTTGATGTTTGCGATGACCTTTAAAGAAAAAAAATAGCCTGCGCGCTCAATCCAGCTGAATAGCATAGACATACCGACCCTCGAGGACATAGGCTGTATTCTCATGGATCCGCAGGCCAAACCCCAGCCAGAGGAGGGGACATTCTGACTCGATTCGACCCGTGGACCTGTCGATCTTCTGGAGTCTTTCGGGAGGCGCTGGCAGAGTCCACCATGCTTCAAGGGCTGTCCATTATATCGGGGGATGATCTACTTTCCCTGATCTTTGTAGGTTTTCTTAATTTCTATGATTAGACCAATTACTTCAGGTCCACATTGCAACCTGTGAGTTTATAAATGAAGGTTTTGTAACGATACGTAGAATATCGAAAAAATGTAATGCGACCGGACCAGGTGTCTCTGCTGGCCGGACCAGCGTTGTCTTTCTTCGGCGTATGGAACGGGCTTTTCATCTAGTCCAATTCTATTTTTATCGTGGTCATGCAATGACTGCTACCCTCCCAAGATAGCAAGAAAGAAGTATAGAAGATCCCCTACCTGAAGTACGCCGAATCTGGCAATCCGTTTGAGACAACGCCATTATTGGTTGCCCTTTTATTTCTCCCTCCAAAAAAACTGGTAACACTTTCCTTCCTATCCTACTCACTTTATACAGACCACAGCGCTGTGGATGAGAGAGGATATCTATGACCATAAAAACCTATGTCTCTGGCGTTGAGCAGGCGACAAATCATCTGGCCCAGGATCGGGTGCGACAGCAGGCCTTTTCAGAGTTGGTTACAAGGTTTCAGGGGATGGTACCCGGCTGTGCCATCGGCCTCCTGAACGACACGATGTTGGTCGACGATGCCGTGCAGGAGACGTTCATCTCGGCCTGGCAGAATCTTGAAAAACTGAGGAAGCCTGAAGCCTTTCCGGCCTGGTTACGACGCATTGTGGTATAGCAATATTTTTATTACAAACGCCATGCGCCGCCTGTCTCGGTATCCCTGGAAACTCTTGAAATGGAGTTGCCTGATCAACATGACCTCGAAGATGAGGTTGCCCAGGATGATCTGAACCTCCGGGTTCGACGTTATATTGGTGCACTGCCTGGGAACACCCGTGAGATTCTCATCCTCCATTATATAGAGGCCTATTCTCATGAAGAAATCGCCCAGTTTCTCGACATCAGTCCAGGGGCCGTTCGTAAAAGGCTTCACGATGCCCATAAGAAAATCAAAGCGCCACTGACCAAACTGCTGGAAGGCGCCGTACCGCCCCATAGGTCGCCACAACGAGGACCATTCGGAGGAGATAAAATGAGCACCAAAGATACGCATACACAACCCATCTATCGGCAACGTACCGCAGAGGAAATCATTGATAGTATGATCAAACCAGCTTCATGTGAACAGACTGAAGAGGGCCGTCTCACCTGGGATATGTTCTGCGCGGCTATCCGTAATGATGTGGATACACTCAAGCAGCATATCGCCGAAGATCCGGAACGGGCACGCCTGGAATTCTGGTATACCCCACCGATCCATTTTGCGGTGCGGGAAGGCCATCTCGATGCCGTTCAAGTACTATGGAAGGCGTATCCGTACGATAAAGTGACCAAACTGATTCATCTGGCTGATGACCGGGGTCATGAAGTGGTGGCTGGTTATCTACGTGAGCAGATCGGTGGTGGTGCTTTTGAGACCGACCTGTGTCTGCATGAGGCTGTAGAATCTGGAAATATGGAAGAAGTCGACCGGCTTCTCGCCGAAGACCCCGCCCTTACCGAGCAACGAGATCCATCAGGGCGCACCGTGCTGCATATCGCCGCCATCCATCGGCACGGAGGACTAATCGAGCGCTTAATCAAACATGAAGCCCCTATTGATGCGGTGGATCACCAGGGCTACCGTCCCATCCACTATGTTTACTGGGAAGGCGGCTACTGGAATAGAAAAGAAGACGAGGCCGATCTGGCCAGCCTACTGCTCGTTCACGGTGCGTGCGACACCATCACACTGGCGGCCGCCCGGGGCGATATCGATGCGGTAAACGCTTTTTTACAACAGGATCGGACCCTGGCCAATGACGGCGATACCCTCCAGAAACGACCGATCTCTGCGGCGGTCGAAATCGGTCGTCACGACATTGTCCGGCTGCTGCTCGACCATGATGCCGATCCGACCTTGTTCGAAGGGCGTAACTGTCCCCACGGATCAGCTTTAATGACGGCGAGTGTCCATGGCGATCTCGAACTGGCGCAGATGCTACTCGACGCCGGGGCCGATCCCAACGGCGGAATTGACTCATCCGGTACGCCGACAGTTCGGGCCGAATCCGACGCTATGCGGGCGCTGATGTACAGTCACGGCGGCAAACCCGGTGGTGCCTGGGGCTATATACAGCTAGGAGATATAGAAACTGTCGCCGTCATTCTGCAGTACGTCGACGATCCGTTTGCTCTGGAAGAGGCCGAATATCTGACAACGCCTTATACAGCGATCATCAGCGGATATTCACGCAGTGCAAACAAGGGCGACCCGACGGAAGCCTACGAAGGCATGCTCCGCCTGTTCCTGCAACGGAAATATCCGATACCGAAGGCGCTGACGGAATGCAAATCGTATCTGTACGCCGCTCCGGCCATGACGCGACAACTGCTTGAAAACGGGCTCGACCCCAACCTGCCCGACTGGCAGTGCCGCACCCCGATGCATGATTTTGCATCCGTGGCCGAGCCGGGAGAGGCCCAGTTTGAACTGATGGATATGTTCATCGGACACGGTGCCGATATCAATCTCATCGATGCAGAAGACTGCTCGACGCCGCTTGGTATTGCAGCACGGGTCGGCGATAAACGGATGGTGCAATATCTTCTGGACCACGGTGCCGATGCGGATAAGGCCGGTGCCGGCTGGGCCACACCGGTGGCCTGGGCGGAAAAACGAGGCCATGGGGAAATTGTAGAAATGCTACGTGGGTAGAACAGGGTGTGAGCGGGTGAGCGGGTGAGAAGGTGGGGAAAAACCTCGCTTTCTCACTTTCAGCCTTCTTGGGTTGCCGTATTTTAACCAATCAGACCATGCGTCCATAAATTTCTACTTCTTCCTGAACCAGATCATATACACCACCGCACCAACAGCGAGGCAGCCCAGGCCGGGTAGGGCCTGACCGATATTCTGCGTGATGATGGAGATGACAACCCAGGTTACGATAATCAGGAAGAAAATGGGGACGTACGGATAGAAAGGGACCTTATAGGGGCGATGGGCATCGGGATATTTACGGCGGAGCAGGATGAGTGCCAGAACGTTGAGGCCGTAATAGGCGTAGACGGCGTAGACGAAGGCGTTGATAATATCCTGAAAATCACCGAGGAAGGTCCAGACCATGCCCCAGATCGTCGTGGCAATGATAGCCTTGGAAGGGGTCTGATATTTGGGGTGGACGTGGGTGAACGATTTGAAGAACAGACCGTCACGCGCCATCGCATAGGGTATGCGTGGGGTGAACATCATAATGCCGTTCATCGTCCCGAACGTAGAGATCATCACGGCGGCCGAGATCAGCGATCCGCCGATCGGCCCCATGAGACGTTCCGCCACATCCGCCGCCACGCGTGTTGAGGCGGCAATCTCGTCGATGCTGAGCACATAGAGATAGGACCAGTTGACCAGCATATAGACGACTGTACACAAACCAAGCCCAAAAAAAATGGCACGGGGCAGCACCCGCTGAGGGTCTTTCACTTCCCCGGCGATCGAGTTGGTATTGGTCCATCCCTGATAGGCAAACAGGGCACCGATCATCGCCGGGCCCATCATCGTAAAAATGCTCATATCCATATCGGGCGGCACCACCGGCGTAAAATGGCTGCTATCGCCACCCCCTACGATCATAGCGATCAGGGCGAGACCGATTAACGCCCCTACTTTGGCGAAGGTGGTCAGGTTCATGATCTGTCCGCCGAACCGTACCCCTGCATAGTTGACGATGCAGAGAAAGATCATCAAGATCCAGATCGCAATCTGTTGCGTGGAAACGATCACCGGCCCGATCGACAGTACGGCATTATTCGATGAGACAAACGGCATAAAATAGCCCATATAGTTCGTACACACAACGGCGATCGCCGCCAGCCCTGCGCTTTGAATCAGGACCACTTCCATCCAACCGTAAAGAAAAGCGACAATCGGCGGATAGGCTTCCTTCAGATAGACATACTGCCCGCCACTACGAGGCATCATGGCCCCAAGCTCAGCAAAGCAAAGCGCGCCCGCAAAGCCCATCACGCCCCCGATAATCCATACCAGCATGAACAAACCCGGATTACCGAGTTGCTGAGCAATACCGGCCGGGGCACCAAAGATACCGGAACCGATAATCCCCCCGATAATGATGGTAGTCGCCGATACGACGCCGAGGTCACGTTTCAGTTCAGTTTCCAGCTCAAATGGACTGGATGAAGAAGAGGACATAAAGTAATCAGTTGGTGGGTTGGTGGGTTGGTGATTGAAATGAGTATACACGATACGTCTGCAGGTACGCCACTATTTTCTCAATCGGTGATGAACTCTTTTTTCCGACAGCCAGTGCCGGGTTGGAGGTAGAAATCAGCCGCCGGTACAACAGGATGCAGGGCCCTCGTCCTGGGCTGCTGACTTACGCTCGTTTAACCGTGGAGACGTACAGGAACTACAAACCGGAGCCCGTTCGAGTTTGCTTTTGAGGAAGATCCTGAAATACATATGCAGCCTATCATCCTGACGGTGGCCAACACCGCCCAGTACGGCTACGGCCTTCACATCGCCCCCGATGCCCGGCCCGATGATGGTTGGCTGGACCTATGCCTGATTGAAGATCCCGGCCTTCAAGGTCTTATTCAGCATAGCCATCGTTTGTTGACCGGCACGATAGACCGAATACCGGGGGTACAGATCCTTCGGACGCGCAAGGTACGGATAGAACGGCATAGGCCCTCACCGATACAGGTGGACGGTGATGAAGTACCCGGTGAGGCTGTATTGGAGGCCGTGTGTGAAGCCAGGGGCAATCAGGATGGCGCTGCCTTTACGTCCAACGATCGAGCCCTAACAACTTTCGTCCCAAAGGCGTGAGTTCTGCCTGCTTTCCGTCTTGTTGTTCCCGGCCCCGAGGGTCACCAGGGAAGTCCGACGGCGTCAGGCTGTCCTGCCACATCCGCATCCGCTGCTGCCTTACCATTTCATTGTCCTCCTCGGCAGGCGTCATGAGGATGTACTGGCACCAACGCGGTTTGTCCGACGTATTCTGGCTGTTACCGTGCGGGAGCAGGCTGTGCCAGACTAACAGGTCGCCTGCACTGGCGGCTACATTCTTCACGGTAAGTCCGGCCATATCCGGTCGGGCCGGATCACGGTCCAACGGCTGGGTCTTCACCCAGTCCTGAAATTGCCGATGAAAGCCGGGTACGCACTGAAAACCGCCCTGGTTCTCCTCCGTATTGGTCAGATACAATACGCCCTGCATCATCAGCCGATCCGGATGCAACGAGGCCTCAAAATCCCAATGGATCAACGGTTCATGAAAGCCGTGTGCTGCATCCTGTCGCTCCGGTGGCGTCATGTTAGCCCGGTCGAAGCTGACCCAGAGTTTTTCTTCGTTCCACAGGTCTTTAAATATCTCATGGACCTTTGGATGCTGCCGATTGTCCCACAGGGTCTGGTGATGGAACATCTCCACAAAGCCAAGCCGGCGCGGCGGATCATCGGCGTACCAGGTTTCCGAATCATCCGGATCGATATCCAGAAACGCTGCTATCGCCTCTATTGTCGTATCTAAATGCGTTTGTGGAACGATCTTCGGGATGATGACATAGCCATTTTCTTCCCAAAAAACACGCTGTTCATTTGATAAGAGAGACATAATGAGTAAGAGGTCGAAAGTGTTCGGGGCGGTCTGGGTGATCTTACAGTGACGAATGGTTTACTTTACCTCGTCCCCTTCCCCTGAGAGGAAGGGCACGGGGGTTAGGTTAGTGGCTTTAATTCCACCTCATGACCGATTTCAGCCGACTTATAAATACCGTTCAAAATCTGCTGGACAAGCAGGCCGTGTTCACCTGGTGCTTCAGAGGGTTCGCGGGTCTGAACACATTCGATGAAATGTCGCATCTTGACCTGAAAGCCGTCTATTTTAGGTAGGAAACCAGGTTCCATATTGACCATAGTACCGGCTTCGTCCTTGAAGATCATCGGGGGATGGAACTGGCCACCGCCCTTTTCCCCCATCAGGGAGAAGGTCCACTCCTCTTTACCGATATGGGCAGCGAACGAGGCCTCTACAGACAGGGTAGCCCCGTTGTCGAACCGAACCATACCGACCGCCAGATCCTCAACCGTATAGGTCTTATGATCCCAATCCGGCCACGAGCAGACCGCCTCGGTGGGTTTATCGCCGATATAAGTATACGCGCTGCCAAAGGCGCTGACAGGCTGCGGTGAACCCATCAGATAATGGGCCGCTTCAATCATGTGGACCCCAATATCAATAAGCGCACCTCCACCCTGCAAATCTTTACGGCCGAATACACCCCAATTGGGGATACCGCGACGACGCAGGGCCAGACAACGTGCGTACATGATATCTCCGAATTCTCCCTGGTCAATAGACCGTTTGAGCATCTGGGCTTCTGCGGAGAATCGATGTTGAAAACCGATGACGAGCATCTGTTTTGCTTTTCGGGCGGCTTTAATCATTTCTGCGGCCTCATCCGCCGTCATCGCCATGGGTTTTTCCACCATGACATCTTTTCCAGCTTCAAGCGCATCAATCGTCGGCCGATGATGCATACCGTTGGGAGTCCCGACAGTAACCGCATCAATCTCCTTCATCTCCAACATCTCTTTATAGTCAGTAAAACAGTTGGAAATACCATATTCCTGGCTGCACTGCTCCAAGGCCCCTTCGCTGATGTCAGCCACGGCTACGAGCTCTACATCATCCATATCGGCCAGATACCCCATATGCGTGCGACTGATCCCCCCAGCCCCGATAAAACCAACCTTTGTTTTCTTCGCCACAGATTCGTCCTTTCAAGAAGATTGCAAATTAACGGATGAAAAAACACCTGTTACACTGAATACGCGTTTGTGCACAGCCCGCGGTGCACCTTACGACACTTCATACGTCTCCCAACTTCCCAGACAACCATGGCCCCGTCGGACGTGAAACAGCCGTTGTTCCGGTTCGGCGATATATCCTGAAATTGAATGCATACGGACATCACCATGCCGGCAGATGCCCCCGGGATCGCCTTCATGATCAGCAAGGAATGTCTTCAATACGTCCACCGTGATGTCTCCCCATGCCTCCTGAATCAGATATCGCAATCGATCGAGACGAGGACAAGAATCCGGGAGGGAATTGGTTTCATGTGCTGCATACTCATTTGTTAAATAATGGTTGGTATGCAGGCGCATATCTGGATCGGTATCTTCAAAGAGGGCAATGCCTTCTGGGCGGACCTCAATATCACCGATATGCCCTTGCCCATCTGCGACCACCACATTGGCGGCGGAACAGGTCCGATGCTGTTTCAGCAGACCGATGCAGTCGTCTACCGTCTTTTGCTCCAACATCAGGCGTTTTAGAGGATAGTGAGGTAAGCCCGGACGCCATGGACAGTCATATAAGGCATTGGCAAAATGGGTGACGCCATGGGCATTCATACCTGCGTAGCCCAATTGGCCAGCGAAGGTGAACATCAAGGCTGCAGGTCTGCCATCATTCGGCCTTACTCGAAGTAAAATGGCCACGTCGGCATACTCCGGTTCTAAATCCTGGTTTTGCCCGGCCAGCGTATGGCCGGAAGCCGTGGCTGCCCCCGTCAGAGCAAAAGCAGAACAGCCGCCGTCGTGCGTATGAGAGGCTTCACCACGCGCCTGACACAATACGGCTTCTTCAAACGAAATGCCAGCGCCGTCTGCGAGCCCTCGTATTTCATCGACAAACGCAGGACTGGCGGCCTCCATCCTGGGAACAAATTGCAAGGCATTTTCACATAGCCGGTCACGTGGCATACCCGTCATGCGATCAATCCACCTCAGATAATGATGGATCAGTACCTGCGCCTGTTCTCCATGGGCGCGCCCCATGCTATAGGCATCACCGCCCACTTCAATCATCGGAAATTTATGGATATTCATCGAATTTTCTCCGGGTTTTTGGGAACCGGGACTTATACCAAGGAGTTCTATATAATGTATATGCTCATCGTCTGGCAGCACAAGAAAACCTTGTCGGACAATGCTATTTCAATATATTATTTTTTGAGTCGCATGGCAACTATTCCGAATACAACCTAAGTAGACCAATAGATACGTATCGAAAACACATCTGGCTTTGAGCCTGGCCGGTTGTTGGAGAGGACCTTCCATGTATCACTATTATCACACCTTTTGGGTATGGATCGGCTTGGTTATCGGTCTATCTGGTCAGACGTCCGTAGTCCAGGCTCAGTTAACCCCGGAAAATACAGAACGAAACACCATTGATCCGATCTATGCGGTCGTGGATATTATGACGGCCCGTGGTAATGTCGTGGATAGTACACGGATCGATTGCTATTATCGACTATCGAATGACTTGTTCAATTTCATTAAATCCGGTGACCAGTTTGTCAGCCATTACGAACTCTCTCTGCTTGTTAATGATGATGATGGGTACCAGATCCTGGGTGAAACAGTTCGGGATTCGATCACGGTGGATACCGAAGTCGAAACACAGATGATGGATAATTCCAGAGCCAAGCTGTTTACCACCTATCTGCCACCGGGTAAATACGATATACAATTTAAACTTTATGATATTGATACGGAACGACAGTTGGATATGGTTCGGGCGTTTAAGGTACCGGACTATTTCAAAGAAAAGCTCAGTATCAGCGATATTCAGTTCGCAGGCCTGGTTACTTCAGAACCTTCTAATGTGGGGGTGAATAAAAGAGGTCTGACGGTTGTCCCCAATTTAACCCGTTCCTATGGGGAAAAGCACACGGAGTTATACATTTACTATGAAATCTATACCAAAGCGAAAACAGATACGAAGAAATCATTAAAGGCCACCTATAAAATAAAATCTCCAACAGGACGAATGGTTTCTACTCAGGAAGAAGAGCTCGAGCGGCAAGGGCCGGTCGGTGCGTACAGTATGCGTTTTGACACCGAGGATTTCTCTCAGGGCCGTTATTCTCTCGAGATCGTAGTAGAAGATAAAGACGTACGGAAAACAGCCAAATCAAAAGCCGAATTTTATATTAACTGGCAATATCTTCTTCCGATGACCACGGCGAAACACTTTAAAGATGTCATCGAGCAACTGGCTTATATCACCGAACGGGAAGAGATGAATGGCCTGAAGAAACTGAAAGAGGCACCCGGCGAAGAACAGCAGCTTGCCCTGGCTAATTTCTGGAAACGCCGGGATCCCACGCCGGACACAGAACAGAACGAATTTATGATTACCTACTACCGCCGGATAGAATATGCCAACAACAATTTCAACGATGGCCTCGGCCAGGGTTGGCGAAGCGATCAGGGGCGTATCTACATAATACTCGGCCCGCCCAATGAAGTAGAACGGTTCTCTTTTGAATCCAATACCAATCCCTATCAGGTCTGGCATTACAGCAGCGTTGGCCAACGTTTTGTGTTTGTCGATTTCGAGGGTTACGGCCGCTATCAGCTTTATCGGGTGTATTAAGAAAGGCGCGGTTTACCTTGCCTCCTCGGCCCCTCCACCCTTCCATCCCTCCATCCCCTAATTTTACATGGCCGTATCCGTGCAATTCGCCGAGATTGTCCTACCGCTTCCTGTAGATCAGGTCTTTTCTTACAGTATTCCTGATGCCCTTCGCGATTCAGCCCAACCGGGATGTCGCGTTTTTGTGTCTTTTCGAAATCGACTGATGACCGGTGTGATCACCGATTTGACAGAGGGCTGCCCGGTAAAAAATCCTAAGCCTCTCCTTGATGTCCTTGATCATGAACCGGTGCTTGACCGGGCGCTCCTTGAACTGACCCACTGGATCGCCGGTTACTACCTCTGCACCTGGGGCGAGGCGATAAAGACCGCCTTACCAGCCGGATTGTTGAACGAGGCAGAACAGACGGTCTCGTTAACCAAACCCTATCCCCCTGAAGTGCTTGCACGCCTTCAACGTACCGCCCCACAACAAGCTCTCCTGCTATCCATAATCGCCGAACACCAGGCCATCACCATCAAGCGTCTCAAACGCCAGGTTAAGATCAAACAGCCCTTTGCCCCCCTGCGTGCACTCGAAGCCAAAGGGTTTATCGAGTTTACCGTCGGAAAACCATCGACAGATCCAGGCATTAAATATGAAACGTGGGTCAAGCTGCTCACCTCACAAGAAGAAATCGAACCACTCATAGCCCAGCTAACCCTCCGTGCCCCTAAACAGGCCAGCTGTATCAATTTGCTCTTCAAGCACGACGGTAAGTTGACAGTAGGTCAGTTACGTCACCTGGGGCATATTGATCGATCGGTGATCAAGGGGTTAGAAAAAAAAGGGATGGTAGAGACCTATGAAGTCGAGGTGATGCGTGACCCATATAAGGATTACGACGTCCCCCCGGCGAACCCGATTACCCCCACACTTGAGCAGGCGCTGGTTTTGAGTACCATCGAAGAAGCGATTGATAAAGGTTCGTCTAAGCCTATCCTCCTCTACGGAGTAACGGGCAGCGGAAAAACCCACGTCTATATCAAAGCCATAGAAAAAACGCTGTTTACAGGTAGGTCAGCTATAGTCCTGGTACCGGAACTGGCGCTGACCCCTCAGGCGGTTCGCCAGTTCCGCGCCCATTTCGGGGACCTGATAGCGGTGCTCCATAGCGGCTTGTCTACCGGAGAGCGCTTCGATTCATGGCGTCAAATTAAAGCGGGACGATACCGTATTGTGGTCGGCGCGCGATCCGCTATTTTTGCACCGGTACCCAATCTCGGTATTATCGTTGTGGACGAAGAACATGAGCCGTCCTACAAGCAATTTGAAGATCCCCCGTTATATCACGCCCGGGATGTGGCCATCGTCCGGGCCCAGCTCGTTCATGCCGTCGCACTGTTGGGCAGCGCCACCCCCGCCATGGAGTCGTTTGCCAATACTCAGAATGGGAAATTCACCTGTTGTCATCTGACCAAACGGGTAGACCAGCAGCCGATGCCCCACGTAAATATCGTGGACATGAGAGAAGAACACAAAGAGGGACGCTGGTCCATCTTCTCCCAGATGCTGCTCGAAGGGATCAAAGAACGGTTGGAACGAGAGGAACAGGTGATCCTGTTTCTCAATCGCCGGGGATTTTCCAGCTTTATTCAATGCTATGATTGTGGACACACGCTATCCTGTCCTCATTGTAGTGTCACCCTGACCTATCATGCCGATAGCCTCATGCTACGCTGCCATTATTGCGACTACCGTTTGACCGCACCTGACGAATGTCCCAAATGCAAGTCCAACACCGTCAAGTTTAAAGGGACAGGCACCCAGCGGGTTGAAGAGGAACTTAAGGTGCTTTTCCCCACAGCGCGTATTGCACGTATGGATCAGGATACCACCACACGTAAGGGGTCGCATCAAGATATTTTTCACAGGGTTTTAAACCGGGAAGCGGATATCCTGTTAGGCACTCAGATGGTAGCGAAAGGATTCGATTTCCCGCATGTGACGCTGGTCGGCGTTATTTCTGCTGAGACCACCCTCAACCTACCGGATTTCCGTGCGAGTGAACGCACGTTTCAACTGTTGGTTCAGGTCGCTGGACGGACAGGTCGCAGCAAATTAGGCGGCGAGGTCATTATACAAACCTATTCCAAAGGGCACCATAGTATCACCAATGCACAAACCCATGATTACAATACATTTTATGTCCAGGAAGTGGCCGACCGACGAGAACTGGTCTATCCGCCGTTTGGTCGTATTATCGGTATCCTGATTCAGGGTGAAAATGAACCCCAGGTCATCCGGGAATCCAATCGATTTTCCGAGCTCCTTAAAAAATATGGGCACAACCTTATCATTCTTGGCCCCGTCCCATCGGTCATCGCCCGTGTCCGTAAACAGTTTCGCTGGCATATTATCGTACGAGGTACTCATTCAAAGCACCTGAGGGAAACCGTTCAAACGTCATGGCATCAGTGGGAACGGGAGGCGAACCGCAAAAACCTGCATATCAAAATTGATGTAGACCCGATTGGGATGATGTAAGTGCAGTGATAAGGGATAAGGAATAAGTTGGTAACCTTCTTATCATTTATCACTTATCACTCGTCACGCACTGCCTTTAAACCTGCCAGAGCACTTCCTCAAGTTGTTCTATCGATTGGACCTGCGCTGCACCACCGAGGAGATCAATCCAGGGGCGGATGTCGGAAAAACGGTGGAGTAGGGTATACGCCATCATGCGGTGGCTGAATCGTACGTCCGGCTGGCAGCCATAGCTGTCTAAGAAATACTTCCAACAGGTACGACGCATGGCCGGGTCAACGGCCATCAGATCAAGACCCGCCGCCACGAAATCATATTCTATATGTCCTGTTTCTACATCTCCAAAATCGATAAGCCCTGTGGGTTGCCAATGGCCGTTACGCAATGAGACCAGAATGTGATCACAGGTCAAATCCCCGTGCAAAAGACATAGCGGGGCGGTATCCGGAAAGAGGGCGGCGGCGGTGAGATAATCGGGGGTCTGGGCTAAGAGTGACTCGGACAGCATAGATCGGTGATGAGAGAGGCACCCGGCGATCTGGGCTTGAAGGAATCGGGTCCAATCCTGACGATCCTGCGACAAAGTGGTGATATTCGTCAGCGGTGTTTCATGTATGAGCCGTGCCCAGCGGGCACTATGGGCGATGATATCCAACCGGTTGTCGAACGAAATATCCGTCCAGACATCACCGAGACGTTCTCCGGGCAAACAGGTTACAATCAGGTATGGCCAATCCATCACTGCTTCTATCGTACCGCAGGCCATTAAGCTTGGTATGGTAAGATCAGGATGCTTGCTGAGTATCTGATACATCTCTATTTCACGTTCAAAATCCTGCCTGAAGAACGGGGCGATTATTTTAACCACATAGGCGTCATTAATAATGAATACTGCGTTAGAGCCTGGATATCCCGGCCGCATGGTCTTAATCGGTCCCAGATCATGTAATTGGGCGATATGATCTGTCAGCGATCGCCAGACCACCGGATCGGTAAAAACAGCCCCCCACGCTATGCGGGTATGTATGACAGGGTATTGAGACATCGTGCGTATAGTCCGGTAAGAAAAACGGGGCTCTGTTTGGGAATTGACAAATATATACTGGAATGATAATATAACAAACGAGACGCCACAGGTCACGTAACATAAGGATTAAGGACCCGAATATGTCATTCCGCAATACGGATCGAGAATGGAACAAATGGGATAAGGACGATCTTTATTTCGCTGTGTTAGCGTCGCCCAAATATAGAAATAAAGAAAATATAGAGGAATTTTTTGCTTCCGGCGAAGGAAATTTTCACCATATGCAGCAAGACTTTGAGCGGCTAGCCATTCCGTTTACCGCGGAAGGTCAGGCCCTCGATTTTGGGTGTGGCGTTGGTCGGGTCTTAATACCGGTCGGTCAATATTTTTCGAGGGCCGTCGGTATTGATGTCTCCAAAGCCATGGTGGAAGAAGCACAACAGAATATTAAGGACGACACGACCGAAGTTCGGTTAGTTGAAAACAATAATCTTGCTTCCTGTTTAGGAGAGGATACCTTCTCATTTATTCACACCCGCCTGGTGCTGCAGCATATTCCGACGAAACGAGGATTACAGATCATCCGGCAGCTTCTGGAGCGTCTTGAAAAGAATGGAAAAGCTTATATCCAGGCTCCCATGATGCCCAGGAAAAAATGGATTTATACCGTTAATCAACTGCGCTTTATGCTTCCGGTGACATTCAAGTTGAGTGAATTATTTCTCGGCAAGTCGCATCCCTTGACCGATCCGGTCACAGAAATGAATGTGTATCCTGCCCATGACCTCCTCTTGCTGACCGACGAGCTTGGTATTGAAGTTCGTCACATCGCATTGAGTACCAATCGAAATTTGACGGCCGCAGCTTGGTACCTCTATCGTCCGTAATGTATTTTACTGATTTACCTGCCCACCTGCTGTTTCCCTATGCCTGTTACGATTCGTGAAATCACGTGTAAATCGATATTGACCAAAACCGGTGGATTCCTATCTACCTATACCCATTCGCTACAGCCTTACACCGGTTGTATATTTCAATGTCCTTATTGCTACGTCCAGGCGCTGCCCGTTCATCAATTTCATGGCGGTCGATGGGGCGAATATGTCGATGTTAAAGTAAATGCCCCGGAACGACTTGCACAAGAACTGGCCAGGTTGAAGTCCAGAGGAAAACCGGTCCGTGTCTTCCTGAGTTCCGCGACCGATCCCTACCAGGGAGCAGAATCGAAATACCGAATTACGAGAGGCTGTTTAGAAGCTTTTGCTGCCTGCCCGCCCGATCTCCTGGTTGTCCAGACACGCAGTCCGATGATACGCCGGGACTTCGATCTGCTCAAGCAAATCAAGCAGAGCATTCTGAGTATGACCTTGGAAACGAATGACGAGCAGGTTCGACGGCACCTTACGCCTCGCGTGCCCTCCGTATCTCACCGATTAAACACCCTTGAAGCCGCTATGGCAGATAGCCTCGCGGTACAAGTGACCGTCAGTCCGATGTTGCCTAATGACCCTGTTGTCTTTGCCAATCTGCTCAAAGACCGTTGCCACCGGGTGATTGTAGACACCTATTTTGACGGAGACGGTGCCGGAGGAAAACGAACCGAAAGACTCGGGATTCGCCGTTTGTACGCGCAATATGGACATGAAACCTGGTATACCGCTGATGCGCATCTGACTCTGTACAACACGTTAAAAGAGGTGATGGGTATCGATCGAGTAGGATTCAGTAAAGAGGGATTTAATACCGCAGAAGATCTATCGAAGCGGAACAAATAAGGCCACCGACCTGCCCTTCTTTCCTACCGTATGACAAGGATTTTACGGTCCTGGCGATAAACCCCGGCATCGATCAGCAACAGATACACGCCACTGGGTACACCGATGCCATTGGAGTCATCACCGTCCCACTGCATAGCATAACATCCCTGTCCGCTGAACTCTCAGACAAATAATTTAACGAGCTCATGCTCAGTCGTGTAGACCGCCAGATTAATATGCTCCTGAGCCAAAACCAGTTCTCTTAATTCATCCGGAATTTGGAATGTAATCATGGTACCGAAGTATGGCTAAAAGCATAGTGGTTGTCCACGATGGTCTCTGGACATACCAAATAGCTTGAGTACAGGGTCATGATATAGAGGATTTTTAGTTCTGCTGTGTATCTTGTTAAGCATACGGGCCTTAATTCTTCCTGTCTATCGGGAAAAACCTTAGTTTTGAGAACCAATGAAGTTTCTACAACACCACTGGACCGGGCCAATAAAGATTGATTGGATCTTTACAATTCATGTATTGCGATCATATTGGTTCTTTATTCGTGTATGATGGACATATTGGTCTGATATCCAAAGGGCCCCTATGATTATTCCACTCGACCGATCCACTACCGTACCCCTGTACCGGCAGATAGCCCAGCATTTCAAACGCGTCCTCATATCAGGTGCCTTGCCAGCCGGTGCCAACCACCTGCTACGCGTAAGTTGGCGACCGCTCTTCATGTCAACCGCAATACGATTAATACGGCGTATGAAGACCTGCTGGCACAGGGATTTATCGTTTCACATGTCGGCCAGGGCCCTTTGTCGCACCGCAACGCTTGTCAGTACCTGATATGCCTGGCCCCCTGTGTTGCATCGGCCGTCTACTTTACAGCCGGACTGGCATTCTTTGCTTTCAAAGGGGGCGACCTTTGCTGAAGACGCCTTTGTTCCTATCACACTCTACTTGATGAGGCGGCCGCTGAAGCGGCATTGTACATCTCGGGCCCCTTCTTCCACGCCAACAGGCCGCGGCCACTCCGAAATACGTCTGATATTCCCGCAGCTTCCATTTCCGACCATTGACGAGGACATCCGTCGCCTGGCAAAGGTGATCAAACGGGCCATGAAAGCTCAGCCGACGATCTCAGGCCGTAGACCCGCTCTCGATCCAATGATGTAGGGTTAAGAAAGTGAGAAAGTGAGAGGTTATTGAGCACATGGTATGTCAGCCCATCGGTTATACTTTCTAACTTTTCAACTTTCCTATCCCAGGGAGCTAACCACGCAATTTCCCCCATTTTTACTTGATGAATGGTTAATAAAATATGCCCGATCAGACTACAATCTTGCCGCCAGCACAGGACCGCACTGGACTTTTCGGGATATGCTTTCATGGATGAATGAAGACACCCAAAGCCAGTTGCTTGATACAGAACTGGTCTATACGGACCCCGCCGGTGAAACCCCGTTACGGGAAGCCCTTGGCGACATGCAGGGCGTCCATGCCCATGAGATCCAAGTCGTTACCGGTGCATCCGAGGCCCTGCAGATCTTGTTTTTTATGGCCGCCGAGCCTGGGGCCAACGTGATTATACCGGAACCGTGCTATCCGCCTATGCTGGAAATACCTCGGGCGTATGGTCTCGAAGTCAGGCCCTATACCCTTCGGCGGGAACAGGAGTATGTCATCGATCCGGATGAGATTAAAAAACTGACCGACGACCACACGAAACTCATCCTCATCAACAGTCCGCATAATCCAACGGGGCTACTCCAGGCGACGACGCTTTGGCGGATTTGCACGATTTTTCTTATGCTCGCGGGATACAGTTTATTGTAGATGAAGTCTACCATCCGATTTATCATGGCCGGGACACGCCATCCGCATCCCGACTGGCACATGTTACAATTCTGGGAGACTTTTCAAAATCGTTCTGTCTGAGCGGCCTACGTACCGGCTGGATCGTCGAACGAGATACAGCGCGGCGTGAGACCTATTACAATACGCGCGGATATTTCAGCCTTTCTAATAATGCGCTGGGAGAGGCCCTGGCCACGACAGCCGTCCATCAACGTGAGGTGATCTTCGATAAAGTTCGGCAGATAACTCACAGCAATCTGGCCCTGTTAGACAACTTTTTTGAGGCCCATGCAGATACCCTGGCCTGGGTACGTCCACCCGGTGGCCCTAACGCTTTTCCATGGCTCAGGCATAGTGATGATGCACGGCCGTTCTGTCGTATGATGGCGGAGCAGGGCGTGCTTCTGGTCCCCGGGGATTGTTTTGGCAGGCCCGAACAATGTGCCCAAGCCTTAGACCGGTTCAGTGCCTGTCTCCAGCAATATGAAGCGTAAAAAATTGTTGAGTGATGAATGGTGATTGATGATTGAAGAAGCTAACTATATACTATGCATACATTATGATCTCAATATTCTGATTTTAGTCCTTTCAATCACCATTCACCATTCACTATTCACTAATTATCTATGGTTACTATAGAACAATTGCAGACCATGAACCACGAAGTGCCGTTTGTTAAATTGCTCGGGATCGAGATTACCGCAGTAGAGCAAGGCATCTGTCGTGCCAGGATGCCGTATGATGATCAACTCTCCCAATATTATGGTCTTGTGCACGGTGGAGTGATCGCTTCCCTGGCGGATACCATGGTCTACCTGGCGCAGACGACACTCAATGGGATTACCAAAAATACGGTTACCACGAACCTGGGGGTTAATTATCTATCTCCTGCCAAACAGGAAGATCTTTACGCCGAAGGTCGTGTGATAAAAAATGGGAAAAAAATTATCTACGGTGAAGTCTCGATTACCAACGCATCCGGCCGTTTGATCGCTCACGCCACAGCGACGTATCTCAGGTTGGAGTATGATATGAGGGCATGATTAAACTCAGTTAGAAATCTAACCTCAGGGGACACAGCGAAGACACAGGGTTTATTGTAAAAACAAAATATAGCAGATGACTTGTTTAAGCCTTTATTTCATAGTCCGCGACAAAAATTCAATTTGTCAACTCGACCGAGCATAGCGAGTGGAGAGATCAACTTGATAGTCGGCTTATCGTAGATGCATCGACTACAATCGGGATGACATATACTGGTCATTTTCTATTTTTGTCGTGTACTATGCTTTTATTTATAAAATCCTGTGTACGCCGTGCCTTTCCTGTGTCCCCTGTGGTTAAAAAGGAGATCTGTTATGGATTTGAAAATTACTCAAGTTGACGCATTTACAGATAAACCGTTTGCAGGCAACCCCGCCGCCATATGCATTCTACCGGAACCAGCCGAGGCGGCCTGGATGCAACAGGTCGCAATGGAAATGAATCTCTCTGAAACGGCTTTTCTGGTAAAAGAAGAAGACGGGTATAATCTGCGGTGGTTTACGCCGGCGATCGAAGTGGAGCTTTGTGGCCATGCGACGCTGGCCAGTGCCCATGTCCTCTGGGAAGAAGGTCATCTGCAGCCGAACGAACAGGCCCGGTTTTCCACACGCAGCGGCCTGCTGACGGCCGACCGCAAAGGGGACTGGATTGAGCTCGACTTCCCAGCAGTCCATGAAGAAGAAGCCACAGCGCCCGAAGGATTAGTGGAAGCCCTGGGGGCTGCACCTGTGTATATCGGCCGGCATCGAGCGATGGACTATATCGTACAGATGGATTCGGAAGAAACGGTCCGTAATTTAAAGCCCAATTTCTCTCTGATGCTCCAGATCGAAACACGAGGTGTGATCGTCACGGCCGCAGGTTCTTCAGGTGAGTTCGATTTTGTATCCCGCTTTTTCGGTCCAAAAGCCGGGATCAACGAAGACCCGGTCACCGGTTCAGCCCACTGCTGTCTCGGTCCCTTCTGGCAGAAGCGATTAGGCAAGGATACCTTTACGGCCTATCAAGCTTCAGAGCGTGGTGGCCTGATACGCGTTCGGGTCGATGGGGATCGGATTCTTCTCGGTGGTCAGGCGATCACGGTTCTGCGTGGTGAACTGGTAGATTTATAGAGATAAAAAGAAGCACCGCAAGGAAGACAACGAAAATAGCCCGGTGAGTGTACCGGGCTATTTTCGTTGACGACCACAGATTAATACGCCCCTATAACATTTTGTTTGAGTCGTACATAGCAAAGGGGTATATTCATCGACATTCGAAATCCGTTCAACCGAACAAACAACTCGCCAGATCAGTTTCAGTCCTGCATCGGTAACCGTAGAGACGCCATATGTTGCGTCTCTACTAACCATGTTAATTTGAATCAAGGAGCCCAAATCAATGTCTACAGATCCATCTTCCCTGGAATTTTACAAACGGGAAGGGTATGCCATTTTTAAAAAAGTGTATAGCGCAGACACAATAGCGGCGATGAAAGAGGAATGGCGGCGGTTAAACGCCGCATCGGAAAATCAGGACACATGGTGGTTTGGTGATGTTGTAGAGGCATCGCCCACGCTCATGCTGCCCATTGTAGCAAACCCGCTTATCCTGGATTTTTCCGAGCAGATTATCGGCCCGTATCTACAACTGGACAACCTGACCCTGGCCTCATTTCCCATTCAAGGTGAAAAGACGGAAATGGGCAAAGTATCTGGATGGCACAGAGACCGCTGGGCACAATTCCCCAAGGGCTCGTACACCAAACCGCTGGCCTTTAACGCCATCAGCTACCTTCAGGATATGACAGACGAAAATGGGCCTCTGCGTCTGGTACCCAGATCTCATATCAATCCGACCAGCCTCACCGATGAAGAAGCAAAACAACCCCATCCGGATGAAATCCTGGTCTACCCCGAAGCGGGAGATGTCTTTTTTACGCACAATGGCCTCCTGCATAGTGGCACCCTGAATGTGTCCAGCGAGCGCCGTTTCTTCTTCAGCATCTTCTATAATCATGCCTGGCTCAAGCATACCGACACGTTTACAGGCCCCAACTGCCAGAAGATTATCACTCAGGCCAGAGCAAATGGGGACCATCGCATATTGCGGCTACTCGGTGAAACAGATCGGCTGCAACCCCGGGCCAACTGGGGTATTCTGGTGCCTGAAGAAGCACGCTGGCCAGTCTGGTCTGAAGAAGATGCCAAAGAAGTTAAAGAGCCAAACTTTACCTATGAATTTTAACGAAATGGAGCAAACATGCCTAACTGGCAAGAAGAATGGTTGATTGGTTCAAAAGGCGTGTACCACGGCACCATTGGTGGCACCTGGACACGGGTGGGGCCTTCAGCGTATGGCATCTCCAGCCTGGTTAGAGAAGAAGATCGGCTGGTGGCAGGTGCCTCTACCGGCAGCGGCCTCTGGGAATGGTTGCATTCGGGTGGATACTGGAACCAGTTGCATGATGAAACGCTGACCGAAGTCTTGGCCATCACATCCATTGATGGTGATCCCGGTGTGTTAGCCGGTTCACCGTTCGGCATTTCAACGGGCCAACGAGATGAAAATGGGGCTGTTCGATGGGCTCATCATTCAGATACGCTGAATGTCAATGAACGATTTACCAATGCGGTTCAGGTTGACCCGTCAGACCATACCCGATGGTTGATTGGTACCGAAGCTGGTGTCTTAATCGCCCAGGACGGTGGTGCCCGATGGGCACGGACAAGCCTTATCGGGACGCCTGTACGCGCCCTGACCTACGCCCATAGCCTCTTCTGGGCTGGCACGGATGATCGAGGGGTATGGCACAGTGCAGACGGATTAAATTGGACCGCTGCCGGGCATTCGAAAGATGGCGGGGCTATCTACCATCTGGCCGCCCGGCATGATACAATGGTTGCCGCCACGGAACATGGGGTGACGGTAGGCGACGGAAAAGGCTACTGGCATCGAACCGGACCACGGATGTTGTCCGCGACGGTAGCCGTACATCCGGATGAATCAGACCTATGGATGGCAGGTGCCACACCGGGCGGACTTTGGTCTACAGAAGATGCCGGGCATACCTGGCGACAAATAGAAGGGTTTGTTCATGTGCGGGCTATTTTACCGCCAGAAGGAGGTCAGGTATGACACAGGATGCCTACCGTGCTCAGGTGGATGCCCGGGCGCAGCAGATTATTGATTATAGAGCAGTACATGCCGGCATGGGCCTCTGGGAGGCCCATGCCTTACTAGCCAAAGATCAGCATCACGACCATATTTTGGATATCGTAAAAAACGGCCTCAGCCAGCGAACGGATGATCCGGATGGACGGCCTACAGGCGGGCCCTTTCAGGTCTTCCCCTGCATGGTCCTTGCCTGCCGGTGGCCGGATAAAATGCCGGATGAGGCCCTATCGGTTATCAAGGCATTCATGACCGAAGGCGTCCTCGAACGCGGCAACACGGAAAACCACTGGCTGATGTACTATGTCGGGAACCTGCTTGCGGCAGAACGGTGGCCGGACCTGGACCGTACGTGGAACGGGCTGCGGCCGGAGGCTATGCGGGCCGAAGCCATGCGCTGGATATTAGGGATGATCAATCGGACGGCCATCAACGGCCACCATGAGTACGACTCCCCTCAATATCATATTGAGCATATGGTGCCCATGATCGCCCTGGCAGACCATGCACAGGACCCGCATTTGAGAAAGCAGGCAGAGCAGGTGCTGTCGCTGTATGTAGCCGATATGGCGCTGGAATATTTCCACGGGGCCTGGGCTGGCGGACATAGCCGCGAGGGATATCGAGAGAATACATGGCGGCGCTCCGGAGCCATCGGGGTTTTACAATATTTATTCTTCGGTGGTGAAGATTTCGATCCGCAATATCACACACACGGTTTCGGTATTCCAGCAACCACGGCCCGGTATCGTCCCCCCGCCTTATTTGCTGAAATAGCCTGGGATCGCGCCACACCGCATGTAGTCAAGAAAACCAAAGCCCCGCGCACCCTTTACCGTTGTGTGGAACAGGAAGCCCGCCCTGTGCGTAAGTATACCTATATGAGCCCCTCTTATGCCCTGGGTTCCACACAAACCGGCCTGCCTGGTCCAATGTCAGGCCCGATTGATCTGATTTCGTGGGATCTGACCTGGAAAGGGGAAAATCAGGCCTGTAAAATCACCTTGAATCATCCCTATCGCAGTCCGGACCGATTCAGTGCATTTCTGGTGGGCTATCCTCAGCATATCGGCCACCAGATCGGGGCCGACAAACCGTATCTTCAATGGCCCGACCGGCTGTTTGGTGCATCGCCTTACGAGCGGATGATGCAACATGAGGGTACGGCGATTATTCTGTATAATATCCCGGAAGAGGATGAAGCCCCGTTTGCCAACCTGTTTCTGCCCAGATCCATCGCCTGGGTAGAACGGGATGGCTGGATCATGGGCGATACCGGCGCAGGGGCCTATATTGCGTTACACCCCATCGGGGCCTATGAATGGACCGAAATTCGGGAATCAGGAACGGTACGGTTCATGACAGGTAATCCCAATCAAGTGGACGGCTGGATGTTACGTATTCCGGATCTACATGCCGGCTTGATTATCGAGGCCGCTGAAGCATCCGATATGGACTCGTTCGAGGCCTTTTGTGACCGCCGTACGGCTGCCCACCTAGACCTCAGCGGCTGGCCGGCGCAGGAGCGTGTGGCGGTCGATACCCTAATGGGCCACCGGCTGGAGTTGATCTACGATGGCCCGCATCGCGTCGATGGCGAAGTAATGGACTACGAAGCGTATCCGCTTTATGAAGCGCCGGGGGTGGAGGCGTCTGTCGGAAATGGCAAGATGGTTTTCCGTCGAGGGGCGCAGGAGGTCAGCTTGGACTTCGAAGTAGATGCCTCAAAACCGCTGATTCCCATGCGGGTGATTGGCTAAGATTCTGCCAAACGGGCGACGCCCATGGGCCGAACCTATGTGTTCGGTGAATATAATCTCGGGGGCGTCTCGGCACCGAAGTTATACTCGGAGCGTCGCCCGTTTTAGCAGAAACCTCAAGGAAAAATTGAAAGCCTGTATACCCTATGGTTCTACTACGTCGGTCTATTTATTCGATCGGCGGTTCATCTTCTTCAATCCCACTCAGCCCTTCCCATTCTACATCCGCACCTAATGCCTGCAGGTTTTCCACAAATCTCGGATGCGCGCGGCAAATTGACTCTGCCCCTTTGATCACACTGGTTCCAGGAATACTCGCCGCCGTCATGTATAACGCGACCGCCGCCCGTATGATATATGGGGCCTCTACAGTCGCCGGGTGCAACGGCCGGTTGCCGAAAACAATGATGCGGTGCGGGTCACTGGGAACCACATGGGCCCCGAACTTGACCAGTTCAGACATCCACGAAAAAGCACCTTCATATACTTTGTTCCAGAACATCATGGCCCCGTCGGCCTTAACAGCCAGGGGGATCATAAGCGGAAGTAAATCTGTCGGGAAGTAGGGCCAGGGCGCGGCTTCTATTTTAGCCAGCAGATTGGTGGTGTGCGGGGTATCTATGCGAAACGGTTGATTTTTACGTACTATCGCGGTGTCCCCCTCATATTCGATTTCTACACCGAGTTTTTTGAACGACCGGTTGATCAGGTCAAAATACTGAGGCATCGATTGTTCAACGCGTATCTCACCGCCTGTAATCGCACCAACGGCCAGAAAAGTTGTGATCTCATGATGATCGGGCGAAATAGCCGTATCCGTACCGCCGAGATGCGCCACGCCCTCTACTTGGAGAATACTCGATCCGATGCCTTCGATCCGAGCCCCCATCTCGTTCAACATACGACAAAGGTCCTGGACATGAGGTTCACTGGCGGCATTGATCAGCGTGGATGTACCCTCTGCCAGGACGGCGGCCATCACAAAATTCTCTGTGGTGGTGACCGACATATAATCCTGCCAAAGCCGGCCCCCTTTAAAACCGCCATGCAACTTGAGGATGATAGGCTCATCGGATACGACATCTGCCCCTAAAGTTCTTAACACATCAATGTGCGGGTCGAGTTCCCGAACGCCCAGGGCGCAACCTTTTGTATTCGAAAACTCAATCTGTCCGACACGGCCTAATAGGGCGGGCAGCAGAAGGACCGCAGAACGCATCCCTGCGGGCAGGGGAACATCTCCGAGTTCATCATGAAACGATGCATTGGTAATGTGTAAAACGCCAGCGGCTTGGTCCCAATCTATCTTCGAACCCATAGCGCCCAAAAAACGAACCACTTTCTGAACATCCGTAATGTTCGGTACATTACGCAAGGTGACGTTTTCATCCGTTAATACCGTGGCACACAGGATCGGCAACACCGCATTCTTGTTGCCTGACGGGATAATCGTACCAGAAAGCGGTTTACCACCGTTGACAAGCAAATTGGCCATAGCCGCCCTTTCGGGAAAAACATTTGTCAAAGAACACTATATATTGATACGTCAACGAGACTGTTTCCCCCTGATTAAATTCATTTTTAATTTAAAAGTCTGATTTAAAATTTAAAACCCGTATATTTCGAACCAGCTTTAGTTATCTACAGGCCAATGGGCGTTATGCCTGAGTTCGGCTTTCTCAATTTTCATTCATCATTTACTTCGCGAGTTCCCCCACGCGATCAGCAGATTTTTTTAGGGCTTTTCTCAACCCTGCATTGCTGATGCTAACAAAACGTTTGCCTGCCTCAGATTCCCATAATTGATTATAGGCGATGAGATCTTCATCAGGCGTATTGCGGAAGGTATAGAGCGTTTTGAGATAAAACAGATTCTGTAGATCCTCATGCAGATCAATCTGCATGAGACTGATGGCGATCTCTATCTCATCTTCGCCCAAACCCTCAGATGTAGCCTGGACACCCATAAATCCACGCATGACCCCGACGATCAAATCCAATGGAATGTCTATCTTGCCCGTTACCTCGCCATATTGTTTGATCAATGCCATCCGGTCTTCGCTCGGTGGATTAAATTCCATCTGTCCGACATAGGCATCCAGTTCTGAATCGTTTACACTCATCGCTGCCTGCTCAATACCCTGCATACGTCTGGCAATCGGTGACGTCAATGATTTGAGTAAACGACTGCTATGCTCGGCATCGTATCTTTGCTGAATATAGGACCGTACGGTTTCGAGGATGGTATCTGGTTTATACGCCCGGCCCATAAGTTGTAGAAACATCTCTTTCTGGTCCGGGTTGAATCCGAGTTCAGGAGATGACGCCTCTTCTGCAATAAAATCAGGAATCTGAACGACCTCCTGCTTAATGTCGGTCACGCTAAGCAAGGTGCTGATCTGTTCATCTGTTGACTGCGCTCTGGCTACCGGACATATAAACAGCATCACCAGCAAGATTCGAGGAAGAAATAAATGCATAACGGGCCTTTCATTATATGAGGGTTCGGACGATAGCTTATCACTAATCTTCATCATTATACGATACAATCCGGAGAGTGATGCACGTTAATTTCATCATCCGCCCATCTGACGTCTGACCCTCGTTCCGATCCACGGCCTTCATTACGGTTCCAGTGCAATATTATAGCTGGTCACAAACGTCGTGAAGTCCGACACCTCTACCATGTCCTTTCCTCTATGACGAAGGATAAGAAACCAGGTTTTGGGTTTTACTATCTGTAGCCTCCTACTGATGTCCTTCTGGGTTCACATTATCATATATATTATACATGATTTTAGCACAGAGATGTCAAGGGATTGTCCGTTTGTTTCGATAAGCTTGCAGTAATGAAAAAGGTTCAAATACAACAGAAAGCAAGTTAATTGGAGGCTGTGAGGCAATTAGAGGACGGAAGGATAGGAGGATGGCGTAATGTAAGGTCTCGCCCAGTACGAGGATATTCTTCCACCCTCGCGCCCGCGTGCTATCCACTAACGCAATCAGTATGCCACTAACGCAATCAGTATGCCACTAACGCAATCAGTATGCCACTAACGCAATCAGTATGCCACCGCAACCACGCTTGACAGCCCGGCCCCGGTCGTCTATCTTTCGCATATCCCTAATTTACAAGGGCCCCACGGCTCTATAGGTTTCTGGCTCGCCATCGTACCCGGTTAATTTACGATGCCGGGCATCATGAAATAAAATTCGTCAAGAACATCTCTTCGCACCAGGATGGCATGCCATGAAGATCACAGCAATTAAGACATTTTTAGGCAGTTTCGGTAATCGGTCTCGCGGGTTGATTAAGGTGGAAACAGATGAGGGGTTATACGGTTGGGGGGAAGCCTATTCGATTGGGCCAGACCGGTCGGTGGAACCTATCGCCGACTATATCTTTGAGATGATCAAAGGCGAAGACCCACGCCGGATTGAATATATCATGCTTAAGTTGATGCAGCAGTTCCGCTTTCCAAGCGGCGGAACGGGTCTGGCGGTCATCTCCGGCATCGACCATGCCCTCTGGGACATCAGTGGCAAAGCTGCTGGTCTACCGGTGTATATGCTGCTGGGGGGGACGGTGCGTGATCGGATTCGCGTCTATCAGGGTATGGGCGGAAGCAACGGCAAGGAAGCGGCGGAGCGGGCGCATGAACTCCATGAAAAATGGGGCTTTACCGCGTTTAAAACAAGCCCGTATCAATTGAATCCCGATGCGAACCGTTGGGGGCTCGTCTGCAAAGCCGGGGCGCAATATTTCGAGGATATCCGCCGGAATACGCCGGAAGAATGGGAATTTGCTTTCGATCCGCATGCCAAGATTTTTGAGCCAATACAAGCATTGCAACTGGCCAATGCGCTGGCACCATACGACCCGTATTTCTACGAAGAGCCGCTACGCCCCGAACATATCCCCGCCTGGGCGCGTTTACGTCAACAGATGCAGGTGCCGCTGGCCACCGGCGAATCGCTTTATACACGATTCGAATTCCTCGATCTGATCACCGCCCAGGGGGCTGACATCATTCAACCGGATGTCTGTGTCTGTGGCGGCCTGCTCGAAATGCGTAAGATCGCGGCCATCGCCGAAGCCCATTACGTGACCGTTGCACCTCACAATCCAATGGGGCCCGTGGCGACTGCCGTCAATGTCCATTTTGCGGCCGCCACCCCCAACTTCAAAATTCTGGAATATGTCATGCCGATAGGCACAGAATGGGAGAAATGTGTACTGGACCCCTATTTGCCCAAGGATGGCTATCTGGAACTGCGCGACACCCCCGGTCTGGGCATAGATATCGATGAAGAGGCCATTACGGATAACCCCTATCTCCACTGGCAACGGACTTGTCCGATACGGCCGGATGGCTCGACAGGATATATATAGATTTTAGGCGGATGATGGTTTTAAGTAAGCATAAAGACACCTTATGATCCAGTTTCGGGTTTTTATAAGAACGTCTGATTTCATCGTTTATCAGGGTAAAGCATCCAGCCCCACTGGACCTGGCCTTGATTATGCCCCCCAAAGGGGGGCTATAGCGCTGGCCCCAAGATGAGGCCAGCGAGTTGTTCCCGCTACCAGATCTCGGACTACAGAGACAACCGAAGTTGCTCCTGGCGACGTTCATGCTTCTCCTGATGTTTTACATACGAACGGATCATGTCTGCATCCAAACCCACAGTGTCCACGCAATTCCCTCGGGCCCAAAAATGATTACCCCAATAGGGTTTCTGTTTCAACTACGGAAACTTCTGAAACACACGTATCGCTGTTCTGCCTTTTAAAAGGCCCATCAACTCGGATATGGACACTTTAGGAGGGACCATAGCCACCAAGTGAACATGGTCCCGCTGAACATTCAATTCTACGACTTCGCACCCTTTCTGAGCGCAAAATATGTGAAGGCAGCTACAGACTTCTTCAGCAACCACCCCTTCAAGGATGCGATACCGATATTTCGGCGTCCATACAAGGTGGTATTGACAATGCCACAGCGCATGGGTTAACTTACGGAAGCGGCTCATGAGGATATCCTTTCTATAGTGGTTGCGGGAACAACTCTATAGTAACGGATATACTCTGAGCCGTGCTATGGCAAAGCCTTTGACTGTGACCACGCCCTAAGGACGTGGGTTTCTATACCTCACTAAATGCTTATATTATTTTAAATTGACTTTGTTGTTTAAGTTGGTCATTTTAACCGAGCATATTACGAGACATGAGGAGGATGTTTAAGGAGAGGTTATATGAGTATTTTTATAAGAAATATAATAGGATATCTATTATATATATCACAAGTGTGGAAAATATTGCAGCATCAAAGAAGTAAGAAAACTGGCTTGGAAGATACATATATTCTGAATTATCACCGCATATCTCAAGATCGATTTGCATCACATATCCGGTTTTTGAAACGTCATTATCATATTGCATCACTCCATGATCTGATCACCCGTAGTCAATCAGGTAAATCATTTCCACATCCTACTGTGATTATTACCTTTGATGACGGTAATCTCTGTTGTTATACCGACGTCTTTCCGGTTATTCGTCATCATCAAATCCCCGTTTCTATATTTTTGACCACAGGATACATTGATACGGACGAGCTCCTCTGGTTCGATTCCGTGGAGTACGCGCTTATCGCCACGTCTCAATCGGACATCACATTTGATGAAACGACCTATACACTACATAATAAAATGCAACGGGCATATGCTGCCCGAATGATAATTGAAACGTTGAAACCATATGAGGAATCGGAAAAACAGAAAAAGATAGAGGAGATCCTGAGTACACTGAAAGCGCCCATTGATCCGCCTGTACACGCTTTTTATAAATGTATGACTTGGGACCAAATATCCGAGATGTCAGCGACTGGCGTAGATTTCGGCGGCCATACCATCACCCATCCGATATTAACACAGATTTCGCCTGAGCAAGCGGATCAGGAAATTGGCCAATCAAAAAGGACCATAGAAGAACATTTGAATAAACCAATAGTGCACTTCGCCTATCCTAACGGGGCGGAAGGTGATTTTAATGATACAACGGGTGAACTATTAAAAAAACATACATTTCGTTGTGGTTTGTCTACCGTGCACGACAGATGGCATCCGGATAATTCCTTATATACATTACCCCGTTTTATTGTCACGGACCAGCTTGGTTCAGGTACCTTGATTGTAAAGTTATCGGGCCTCTGGCAAGCATTGACCCATATACTTCGAAAATGAGAGAGATAATGAAACCAAACCAGAATCAGGCCCTAAAACATTTTAATGACTATGCCCAAGATGATCGGTGGAGCAGGTGGTACGATGAGATCGATGATCCGAATAATTTTAACTTTCTCTCACGAAGGCGCCGGGTTCATGATTTGCTTGGAGACTTGTCAAACCAGCGTGTCTTTGATATGGGATGCGGTACCGGTTCCTTTTTCCAGGAGTTAGTCGCGCAAGGTGGGGAGGTTCTCGGTGCGGATGGGGCATTGGAAATGGCCCGCATGGCCAGACAACACGCCCAGGACGTTGATCCTGACAAATGTCGCGTCCTGGGGTCTGTCATTGAACAAATCGGGTTACGCTCTCATTCCGTTGATGCTGCGATATGCGTGGGTGTGATGGAATATGTGGAAAATGAAGACCAGGCGATTCAGGAATTGATCCGGGTAGTAAAACCGGGTGGGACGCTTATCGTTACAATTCCGAATTCAAAATGTGTTGATCTTTGGATGAAAAATCTTTTGACGATACCCCGCCGGCTCGGTCGGTCTCTTGCTGGTCTATTTGGTAAATTAATAGGTGACGGCAAAGATGTCGACCGACGGTATACCACCGCTAAAAATCTCGATCTTTTGATGACCCGGCATGGATGTACAATTCAAGATCGTGTATTCTACTACATAGACGTCATCTGCTATCCTCTCCGGCTTCTCTCACCCAAACTTTCCCTCTGGGCCTTAAGGCATGCGGAGCAAAGGTATAGATGGTCTATACTTAGAATTTTTGCACGCGGTTATATCGTTAAAGTTCAGACACCTGACCAAAAATAACCTGCCTGTAGGCGATAGTCCTCCAGTGGCACCCAGATCAAGCGCCTCACCACATGCCCAGATGCAAGGGCATCCCCGCTCACTTCACCTGATGGAGCACGTGAAGCATGATGGCCTTCTGGGCATCGAGACGATTTTCGGCCTGCTCGTAAATAATCGAGTTGGGGTGCTCGATCATATCTTCTGCAATTTCGTAGTCCGGGTGGATCGGCATATCATGCATGATTTTGGCAGGGCGGCCTTCAAGAAGAGCCTGGTTCACCTGATACGGCATCATGATTTTACAGCGTTTATCCTTCTCTGCCGCATAGCCGGGATCATTGAAATACTCCATATCCAGCCAGGTATCCGTATAGACATAGTCTGCGTCCTCTACAGCAGCTTTCGCATCCAATGTTTCTCTAAGCAAGCCCTCATCCAGTAACCGCTGCCTGCTTTCCTCATCGATAATGTCCTGTTCTCTTATCGGACAGACCAGCGTCAGGTGAACACCCAGCGGTGCAGCAATAGACACCAGCGAATTCACCACATTATTATACACGCCGATGTACGTTAGCCGGGCCCCTCGCGTACCTTCTGGTCGATCTTCGGCAATGGTTAACATGTCTGCCAGTGCCTGACAGGGATGATACAGATTGCAGCATCCGTTGATGACCGGTACGGTCGACGCCTTCTCCATCTCCATGATATCCGCATTTTCCTTTAGTCTGGCCATGATCAAGGCGGCGTTACGACACAGATAACGGGTTTCGAAACGGACCTTGCTGAGCGTAAAATTTGTGGTATTCCAGTCCAGATTGATGGCATGGCCGCCTAGCTCCGTCATCCCTGCTTCAAAAGACACCCTGGTGCGCGTCGATGTCTTCTGAAAAATCATGACCAGGGTATTCCCTTGCATATGGCCCTGGTATTCCCAACGATGATGCTTAATCCGTTGTGCAAGTTCCAGAACCCCAACAATATCTTGGTCCGGCCAGTATTTCCAGTCTATCAGATGTTTCAAAGTGCTTATCATTGCATGTCCTTGTCACATATATTCCTATTGCCGCCCGGAAACGCAAGGTAATGCGTCTCTACTGGGGTGCGGTGAACAAATCTTCAGCCATCTCAGGGTTGATCTCAATCAGTTCCACGGTCACTTCGCCACCGGGCTGGCCGTTTCGCTTTGTGGTCGATTTGAAAGGCAACATCATGCCGTCGACCTCACGGAAGTCAGAAAAGGTCTCTTGAATCTCCATGGGCCCCTGCGGTGACATGGCCTGAACGATCTTTTTAAACGGCAGCATGGTTGTCGCATCAAGATACAGTCTGAATCCGGTGAGTCCAGGCGGCGTGATCATCAGCACTTCTGCGGTCTTGCCCTCGAGGTCTTCCTGACCGATATGCTGTACGGTCAGCACTTCTGCACCCGCCTGACCATACAAATACACCAGATCCTGCCAAATATTTTCTATCATCGAGGTCTTGACCTGAGGTGGCGCTGGCTGTATGCCCATGGGGGTGATCATCCATGCTTTTTCCCCATTTAAAATCTGTACAATTTCTCCCATCGGCGTCTGCGACGTGACCCGCATTTTATTCGGTGGCGACACCATGATTTCGGTAGCGATGTTCATTTCACCCTGAGGTGTCATCACCTTCATCGTGCCTTTTTGTCTGACCCGCTGCACGGCTTTGAACGCTGCACGACCGCCAGTCGCTTCTACAGACCGGGCGAACAAGACTTTACCCTGGGCCATATCGGCATCGGACGCTGCCGGCGTATCCGCTGACATCCCCGGCATAGAAATCGTTACATCGATCTCGTTTACTTCCCCCAATACGTCGAGGGCCTCATCGAAATCTTCGTCATTACCTACGATAAGCATGCGCACCTGGTCCGGACGAAGATAGGTTTGGGCAACCCGCTGGACGTCCGCCTTGGTGACCTTCTCAATACCATCTTTGGTCTTTTCAAGGAAATCTCGCGGGTAGTCGTAATAGGCATAGGTCATTTGACGATTGATCACCTCACCCTTGGTATCAAAATTAAAAACAAACGAATTGAGAAAACTTTCCTTGGCCAACGCCAGTTCCTCGTCGGTCACCGATTCCTGCTTCATGCGCTCGACTTCGTGCAGCATGGACCGAATAGCCTGCACCGTCGTTTCGGACTTGGTCATACAGCCGACATAGAATATACCGGGATAATCGTAATTGGCGCTATATTGACCGAACACAGAATAGGCCAGGCCCTGATCAGATCGAACATTACGCATAAGCCGACCAGTAAACCCGCTGCTCAGAATGTCGTTCATGACCTGCAGTGCAAAATAATCTGGATTGTTCCTCAACCCGCCGATATGCCCCAGGACAACGGTACTCTGATTGATATCTTCCTTGCGAATAAAATTAACGGACTTATCGAAGGTATAGTCAACCTCGGGGGTCTTCGGTCGTTTGAAGTTGGTCTTTTCCCAGGATTGAAACACGGTCTCAATTTTCTTTCGCATCTCTTTGGCGTCGAAATCGCCCCAGATGCCAATCATCACATTATCAGGATGATAGTAGGCTTTATGAAACGCCACCAGATCATCGCGCGTAATCGCATCCAGCGTTGCAAATTCGGTGTGGCGGGCGAACACGCTTTCCGCATCATAGATTAGCTTTCTGAACGCCCGGAAACCCATGTCCGTAGCGTCATCATTGCGTCTGGTGATCGAGGAGCGTTCCTGGACTTTCTGAAGTTCAATTTTGTCTTCAGGAAAGGCAGGGTTCATCAGGATACCGACCAACATGGACAACCCGGTGTCGATATTGTCTTTGAGGACCGACATGGAGGCCGATCCCGACGCATTCCCGATACCGGTTTCGATGGACGCTCCGATACTTTCCAGCGCTTCGTCGATCTCATCCCCACCCATCGTCGCGGTACCGCCTGAGCGCATCACCGCGCCAGTGATCCCTGCCAGACCGATCTTATCCGCAGGTTCATTGACCGCCCCTACGCCAATACGGGCCTGTAAACTGATCATCGGCAACCGATGGTCTTCCACCAGATAAAGAATCATGCCGTTCTTCAACGTCACCCGTTCAGGTTTCGGTGCCTGAATATCGTTTATCTGCGGATAGACCAACGCCTTGTAATGCTTCTGCGCCCGCACCGGCGTACTGATGGCTGCGATTATTATCGCCATAGCCACCAGATAAATAAATAATCTATTCATGTATTGTCAGCTCCTGAGTTAGAGAGGGGGCACGGTCCAAACCTCTTCCGTACCCTCCGTGCCTCCCTCGTGCCCTCCGTGGTTTCGCTTTTATTTTTCTACCGTCTTAATTAAAGCCACCGTACGTTGTTTTTTAACCAGATAGGCATTTGCCACCCGTTTCAGATCTTCTACGGTCACGGCATCGATTTGATCAATACTGTGGAACAAATTTCGCCAATCGCCTGTCAATACGTGGAAGTAGGCCATCTGCCCAGCCAGCCCGGTATTTGAATCGAGCTGCCTGATCAGATTCACCCGGGCGCGTGTCTTGGCTTTGTTCAATTCATCTTCTGTGATCCCCTCATTCTTAATCATTTCTATCTCATCACTGATCACCATTTCACATTCTTCCGCCGTATGTCCCTGACTGGGAAAGGCGAAAAAGACCATCATATTCGGATACTTGCTACCGGGAAAATCGGTAAACGATGAGGCGTTGACAGCAATTTTCTTATCTTTGACCAGGGTTTTGTACAGACGGCTTGTGCGACCGCTACCCAGGACATCCGACAAGACGTTAAATACGATATCATCCTTGTGGTTGATATCGACTTTATGATACCCCATCAACAACAACGGCTGAGCCCGGTCTTCAACAACCACCCTGCGCTCACCCAATTGCGGCGGCTCGACGGTTTCGACAGGACCCGGTTTATCCCCGGCAGGCAGACGTCCAAAATACGTCTGCGCGAGTTGTTTGACCTGTACGGGATTTGCATCTCCGACGATCATGATCGTCAGGTTAGCCGGGCCATAATTCGCCTGGAAAAAATCCTGACCTTCCCCACGCGTAACCGTGGCCAGATCCGACATATGACCTATGGTCGGCTCGCCATAGGGATGGGCTTTATATGCTGTAGTGACCATTTCTTCCAATAATCGGCCAATCGGATTACTCTCGGTTCGCGTACGCCGTTCTTCCATGACTACATTCTTCTCGGTGTAGAATTCACGAAGCACGGGATTAAGGAACCGGTCCGATTCGAGAGAGAAGAACAACTCGATTTTATTGGACGGCAAACTGTAGAAATAGCGGGTCGCGTCCACGCTCGTTGTGGCATTGAGCCCGACCGCACCCGCCTGACTTATGGCCTCATCCATTTCGGGTACCACCCACGCCCTGGCGGCGTCTTTGGCATCTTCCAACAGTTTTTCGAGGACCGCCATCCGTCCTGGATCTGCGAGGTGTCCCTTGTGGCGCTCGAGACGCAGTTTTTTAAACGCGTCGTCTACTTCGGCCATGGCTGCATATTCTTTATTCAGATCTTTTGTGCCAATAGTTTTGGTGCCTTTAAAGGCCATATGTTCAAAAATATGAGCAAGACCGGTGATCCCTTTGACCTCATCTACCGATCCCACATCCGCATAGGTCATAAACGAGACCACGGGTGCCTCGTGCCGCTCGACCACGATAAACGTCAGGCCGTTGTCGAGTGTAAATTCCGTGACGGTCTTCTCAAACGCGGCCAGATCCTGGGCCTGCCCTGCATAGCCAGATGCCATGACAATAAGCACAACAAGCAACCATCGAAATAGGCTATTCCTCATGCGGTACCTCCCTCGGTGATAAATCTAAGGACGGGGCCTGGACCTGCCCGAAACGTATCTGTATAAGAATAATGGTGTATCAATACCGAACAGGCAAGGAGGCCACTGCGCCTGCCCAGTGTGAATCCCTTCAATATAACAAACCTCCGGCAGCGTGGCAACGAAAGTTACATCTGGATTAGGATCGGTTATAAATACAAAAACCGTTCCATTTTCATGGATACGGCTTTGGGCTGGTATATAATCCAGTAGAGGCTGGTATGGTTGTATCGTCAGGCCGACACAGGCTCAGCGGCCGCTTTCAGAACCTGCAAATAGGCTTCTACCGCCGCTTTCAAGCCCATATCCAGCGCATCGGCAACCAGCGCATGACCAATGGATACTTCCAGCACATTGGGCACGTTCCGACAGAAGGGCGCCAGGTTATCCAGGTTCAGATCATGGCCTGCATTCACGGCCAGGCCGACTTCCTGGGCTTTTGCTGCGGCAGCGACAAACAATTTCAGTGTTTGATTAAACGCCACCGGACCTTTTTCAAAGGCCTCCGCATAGGGTTCTGTATATAGTTCGATGCGATCGGCGGCACCTATTTCCGGTATGCGTTCTATCTCGTCGAGGACCGGATCCATAAACAGGCTGACCCGGCAACCGAGATCTTTCAACTCGCTGATGATCGGTTTAAGCCGCGCGCCATCAGCAGCGATATTCCAACCCTGATTCGACGTAAACGCATTTGGATCATCCGGTACCAGTGTCGCCTGATGCGGTCTGACCTTACGGACAATCTCCATCAGATTATGAAATGGATTGCCTTCGATGTTGAATTCGATGTCGGGATAATCTTTCAGTAGCTCTACCAGATCATCCACATCGCCCACCGTAATATGCCGTTCATCCGGCCTGGGATGTACAGTCACCCCGTAAGCACCTGCTTCAATGACCGTCCGGGCGGCTTTCGTAACGCTGGGAATACCAATGGATCGAGTATTTCTCAATAAGGCAACTTTGTTGACATTAACACTGAGTTGGGTCATGGCATTTCCGATTCTAAAAGGGCATACGTGGATAGATTTATTTTCATAGGGCATACGTTCGGTAACCACTATATATCTATTGATACCGTAATATACAAGGGCCATTCTGGATTTCTTCAACGAGACCATTGTCCCGCCGAGTCCGCAATCTGCCCTGGCCTCACGCGGGCAGCCAGGGGGGTAACTCGCCATGAGCCGGTAATCGAATGAGATGGGCACTGTTGATGGCCCCATGTTCCAAGACCTCATCAATCGCGTCTTTTGGCGCGGCATCATCCAGATTGAGTACACCGATGGCCTCGCCGCCAGGTGCCGCGCCTAGGCGGCCTACGGCCATCTGAGCGATATTCACCCGATGCTTACCTAAGGTCGTACCAATGGCGCCGATGATACCGGGCACGTCATTGTGGGTGAAGATCAGAAGATTACCGTCAAGATACGCTTCCAGGCGATGTTCACCCAGGCGGATCAATCGGGGCATGTTATTTCCGAAGACCGTTCCATCGGCACGATAGGTTGCCCCGCTACAATCAATTTCAGCGCTGATAGCAGAACTGAAAGCGCCAGATGTACTGCGGCTTAATTCAGAAAGTTCAATACCGCGCTCACGCAACAATACCTCTGCATTGACGATATTCACCTCTGCATCCAGCGCCTGCTCCAGCAGCCCGGCACAGAAAGCGGCGGTCAGCAGCCGTGTATCCTCACTGGTCACCTGACCACGGTAGGTCAGTCGGCACGCACAGGCACCGCCGCTATGCCATTGCGCCAGCAGGATACCGAGCCGATAGGCCACATCTAGATATCCGCGTAATGCCCGCAGGATATTGGGATCAATGGAAGCCGCATTAACCGCATGACGCACTTCGCCGGTAGTCAAATAGCTAACGAGGAGGTCTACTGCTTCCATAGCCACGTAGGTCTGCGCTTCTTCGGTACTGGCACCGAGATGCGGCGTGCAAAGGGTACCGGGCATATGAAACAGCGGGCTGTCGGCACAAGGCTCTTCTTCATACACATCCAGCGCGACGCCACCCAGCTTACCACTTTTGAGGCCTTCTACCAGGGCCGCTTCATCATAAATGCCGCCCCGGGCGCAGTTGATGAGACGGGCCCCCGGTTTGAGCAGGTCGATTTCCGCCTGGCCGATGAGATGCCGCGTTTCCGGGGTGAGCGGCGTATGTACCGTCAGATAGTCTATTCTCGGCAACATGGCATGGACATTTTCTGCATATTCAATGCCATATTTGGCTGTCTGCTCCGCAGAGACAAACGGATCATGGCCGATCACCTGCATCTCAAAAGCCAGAGCACGCTTGGCAACCTCCTGGCCAATACGCCCAAGACCAACGATGCCCAGTGTTTTGCCCGCAAGTTGGGTGCCCAGAAAAGCACTGCGATCCCAACGTCCTTCAACCAGACTCTGATGCGCGGGTGCGATGTTCCGTGATAACGCTGTAATCAATGTGAATGTATGTTCGGCCGTACTAAGCGTATTTCCTGTCGGGGTATTCATAACGATGATGCCCTGATGGGTGGCGGCATCCTTGTCGATATTATCTGTACCAACACCAGCGCGTACAATCGCCCGGAGCCGCCTGTTGCCTTTCAGCGCCTCTGCGGTAATATTTACACCGCTCCGGCATATGGCCCCGTCATATTCAAGCAGCGCCTGCCGCAGCTCGTTGTCGCTTAAGCCGATACGTACGTCGTAGGTGATGTGTTCCGCCAGGTCCAACAGTTCGAGCCCTTCCCGGGCCAGTTTATCGAGAACAATGATGTGAGGCATGGGACCTTTGGTAAATGGTGATTGGTGCTTTAACGATTGGTGCTTTTAAAATATAAAGAAACTTGCATTCGATTTCAACCTCTCCATTCTGTTTTGGGAGAATACTTTTCGGCGACAGACGATGATCATGAAAACCGTTCAATTTTGCCTACGTGGGCACAGAAGCGATTAGATAAGATCTATTTCCTCACAGGTTACACCTCTGCATGCACCGGCCAATCACCATATTCCATCGCGGGTGCCACTGACTTTTCGTGCAGCTTCTCTACAATACGGCCCGGCAAAATCCATA
>Ga0114999_10000448_pt1 | contig 61150 bp, 60 predicted proteins | sample ArcticOcean_MG_C_3_FD_89820 | JGI IMG/M metagenome (GOLD analysis project Ga0114999, IMG submission 89820) | Marine microbial communities from western Arctic Ocean - ArcticOcean_MG_CB8_126 | ecosystem: Environmental > Aquatic > Marine > Oceanic | place: Arctic Ocean: Canada Basin | collected...
AATTTAATTCACTGCCTGATAAAAAATTGTTAGCTAAAAATGTTGAAGATCTACTTTTGTTTGATAAATCAACAATAAGTAATGAAAAAAAATTAGAATATTTAAAAGAAGTAGAAGACGCTGCTTTAAGCAATGAACTTATTTCTCAAACTAATGGATCTTCTTTTAAACAAACTAAGAGCAATTTTATAATTGCCAATTCTGATGGTCTGTTAAATGGATACAAAAAATCAGAGTTTTCTTCTTTTACAAATCTGGTTGCAAAAAAAAATGGTTCAGGAATGGAAAGTGATTATTATTATGATTCAAAAACTTATCTGGAGGATATAATAAAACCTAAAGATTTAGGAAACAATGCTGCAAAACTAGCTATTAGAAAACTAAGCCCAAAAAAAACAAAAACTGAATCAATTCCAATAATTTTTGAGAAAAGAATATCAAAAAATATTTTAGGAATATTGTCTTCGGCAATATCTGGCTCAAGCTTTGTAAGAGGCACATCTTTTTTAAAAAAAAAATTAAATAGTCAAATATTTCCAAAAAACATAAATATTATTGACGATCCATTAATAAAAAAAAGTATTTATTCAATGCCGTTTGACATAGAGGGTGTGAAATCAGAAAAAATGTATTTAGTAAAAAATGGAATACTTGAAAATGTTATTTTGGATACTTATTATGCTAAAATACTAAATAAAGAATCTAATGGGAGGGCTTCTGGTTTAAGTAATGCATTTTTTGTACCAGGAGAAAAATCTTACGAGGATTTGTTTGACTGCGGTAAGAAATTGATACTAATAACTGATATTATGGGTGCGTTTGGAAATTCTACAACAGGAGAATTTTCTTGTGGTGCTACCGGCTTATATTACGAACAAGATTCTTTTTACCCAATAAATAATTTTACTCTAGGTGGAAAAATTGAAGATATTTTTAATAATATTGTTTTAGCTAATGATCTTGATTTTAAGTATTCAAAAAACTGTCCTACCGCTCTAATCACAGAAGGTTTGGTCGTTGGGGGTACTAAATGATTATTTTTTACTTTTTAAAATTTTTTCGTCAGCAATTTTATTTTTATTCACACCTTCTTTAATGGTGTAATCAAGAGTACCATGAGCACCCGCTTCAACGGCTTTACGTTGGGCTCTAAACAACGCTTTTTCTTTAGCTTCTTCGGCTAATTTGTTAGCATGTTTGCCTAAATGTTTTGTGTCTCTCATACAAGAACATTATATACAAATTTTAATTGATCAGCAATATAGAATTAAATCTTAAAGGATTCACCACATCCACAACGCTCTGTTTCGTTGGGATTTTTGAAGACAAATGTTGAAGAAAGTTCCTCTTTTTTATAATCCATTTCTGTGCCCAATAAATACATTATAGCTTTAGGATCAATTAAAACTTTTACACCTTTGTCTTCAATTATTTCATCATTTGGATTTAATTTTTTTGCATATTCCATAACATAAGACATTCCTGCACAACCTCCAGAAGCAACTCCAACTCTTAATCCTAAAATTGGTTCTTTAGCCTGAGCTATAATTTCCTTTACTCTTTCTGCTGCTCTTTCGCTTAATGTTATTACTTGTTTGTTCATAAATTTAATTCTAATTTTGCAGCCTCTGACATTTTTTCTTTAGTCCAAGGTGGTTCCCAGACTAAATTTAAAATAACTTCAGATACACCTTCAATTTTTATAATATTCTCCTTTACTTGATTTGGCAAGCTCTCAGCTACTGGGCAATTAGGAGAAGTCAATGTCATATCTAAATTAACTTTATTTTTTTCATCAACATCAATTTTATATATTAAGCCTAATTCATAAATATTAACAGGTATTTCCGGATCGTAAATTTTTTTAATTTCTTCAATAACCTTATTTTTAATATCACTCATTTATCTGACACCTCAGTATTAACTTTCTCACCTTTTTTTTCTATTGCAGAAGTTAAAGTATGCCATGCTAAAGTAGCACATTTAACTCTCATTGGGTATTGTTTAACTCCAGATAAAGACATAATTTTAGTCTTTTGATCTTCGTTTAATTCAGTAGATTGCATTTCTGAAGAACTCTTAATCATATTTAAAAAATCACTTATTATTTTTTGCGCAGACACAAAAGATTTTCCTTTTACGAGTTCAGTCATTATAGATGTTGAGGCTATAGAAATTGCACATCCCGAACCTTCAAAAGTTAAATTTTCAACTTTTTTTTCTTCATTTAATTTTACGTAAATTTTAACATGATCACCACAAAGAGGATTGTGTCCATTTGCATGACGATTATATCCCTCACATTTTCCAAAATTTCTAGGACTTTTACCATGTTCTAAAATTATATCTTGATATAACTCTTTTAAATCCATTGTTATAAATCAAAAACCTTTCTACATTTTTCAATAGAATGACAAAGCATATCTATATCCTCTTTAGTATTATAAACTCCAATAGAAGCTCTTGCGGTTGCAAGTAACCCCAGTTTTTGATGTAAGATTTGACAGCAGTGGTGACCTGCTCTTATAGCCACCCCTTCCTCATCTACAATAGTTGAAATATCATGAGGATGTACACCCTTAATTGTAAAAGATATTACTCCTGCCTTATTTTTTGGATTTCCAACAATATTTACTGCATTAATTTTTTTCATTTTATCTAAAGCATAATTTGTTATTTCTTTTTCATGATTAACAATATTGTCAATTCCAATAGAATTCATAAACTTAATTGATTGACTAAAAGCTACCACTTCAGCAGTTGGCATTGTTCCAGCTTCATATTTTTCTGGCAATGGAGCATATGTAATTGTATTTTTATTAACCTCACTTATCATTCCACCTCCACCAACATAAGGAGGGAGCTCTTCAAGCCACTTTTTTTTTGCATACAAAACGCCGACTCCTGTTGGTCCATAAACTTTATGACAAGAGATTGCATAAAAATCACAATCTAAATCTTTAACATCAATTTTAATATGTGGAGCGCTTTGGCAGCCGTCAACTAAAACTGGTATATTTTTTTTTCGCGCTATTTCAACAATCTCTTTTATTGGTACAATTGTACCTGTAACATTTGATAAATGCGTAATTGCTATTATTTTTGTTTTATTTGAAATTAACTTTTTAAATTCTTCAATTATAATATCACCATCTTCATTTATTGGTGCAAATTTTATAATTGCCCCCTTCGACTCTCTAAGATAATGCCACGGAACATAATTTGAATGATGTTCTAATTCAGTAATTAATATTTCATCACCTTTTTTAATATTATGTTTACCAAAAGATGAAGCAACCAAATTGATAGATTCTGTAGCATTTTTTGTAAAAATAACCTCTTCTTTAGAATCTGCATTGATAAAATCTTTTACAAGCTCTCTCGTTTCATCAAATTTGTTGGTTGCATTAACAGCTAGCGAATGAATGCTTCTACCAATATTTGAAAATTCATTTTTATAAAAATCATCAAGTCTTTTTATTACTGCTATAGGTTTTTGTGCAGAATTTGCACTATCTAAATAAACTAATTTTTTCCCATTTATTTTTTTACTGAATATTGGAAACTGGGATTTAATATTATCTATATTCATATGTTAATGTTTATTTTTTTTAATCTCCCATAAAATAATTTAAAAATTAAAGATTTAACATTAGCATCAGTAATAGTTTCAATAGACTGATTTAGAAAACCTCTAATAATCATTCTATTGGCTTCATCTTTTGATATGCCTCTTGACATTAAGTAAAAAAGTGAATTTTGATCTATATTACCGCTTGTTGATCCGTGTGAACATTTTACATCATCAGCGTAAATTTCTAGTTCTGGCTTTGAATTAAATTCAGATTTTTTAGAAAGAATTAGAGCTTTACTTAGTTGATATCCATTAGTTTTCTGTGCATTTTTATCAACAAAAATTTTTCCTTGATAGGTTCCATTGCTTTCATCAAATAATACGCTTTTGACTAGCTGTGAACTTTTACAATTTTCATGCATATGATTAACGTCAGTTTTAAGCTCATGATGCTGATTGTTATTTAAAAGGATTGCAGAATTTACAAAACAAGAACTAAATGGTTCTAACAAATCACATTGGATATCATTTTTAATTAATTGAGAATTTAAAGAAAATAAGAAATTTTCAAAAATACTATTTGTATAGTTTTTGCTTTTTGTTAAATTATAATTATAAGAATTTTTAGAACTATTATTAATACTGTACTTTTTAAGCACTGAATCTCTTTGAATAGAATAATAATGGGCTGTATTATTAAAATATTTAATATTATCTTCGGAACTATAATATTCAATAAGATTTAATTTAGATTGTTTTCCAATTTCAATAATAACTTTGCTGTTTATTATTTTATTCTCAGAAAATTTATCAAAAAAATTATATATTACTAACGGTTTATTTAAAGAATAGTTATCTTTGATCTTTAAAATTATTCCATCTACTGACAAGGCGTTATTTAATTCTACCAAAGCATTTAGCTTAAGATTAAAAAAACTTTTAATTTTATCAAAACTTTTTCCATCATTTAATTCATGCTCTAAAGAATTTATGTGTATTTTTTTTTCATTTTCAAAACTAAAATCTTTTTCAATATAATTACCATTTAATAAAATTATTTTATTATGATCAAAGCTTCTTAATAATAATTCTTTATTATAATTTGAATTTTTTTTGTTATTAAAAATTTCAAGATCTGGTAAATTGTTACTAAAAATTGTTTTAAGGTCTGTATACTTCCATTTTTCTTGTTTTTTTGAAGGCAATCCTTTTCTTTGAAATTCTTCAAAATTTTTTTGGCGAATTAAATTTAATTCTTTAAATGTAGGATTTGATTGTTGAAATTCGTTAAAGTCTAATTTCATTTAGCTTCTCCAACACCTTCATATCCTTCTTTTTCTAATTGAATAGCTAAGTCACTACATCCTGTTTTAATTATTTTACCATCAACAAGAACATGTACAAAATCTGGTTTAATATAATCAAGTAACCGTTGATAGTGAGTTATAATTAAAAATGATCTATTTTCAGATCTTAATGAATTAACTCCATCAGATACTATTTTTAAAGCATCTATATCTAACCCAGAATCTGTTTCATCTAAAATTGCTAGCTTAGGTTCAAGAATTGTCATCTGCAGGATTTCATTTTTCTTTTTTTCACCTCCAGAAAAACCTACATTTAACTGTCTGCTAAGAATTTTTTTTTCAATTTTAAGGTTTTCTGATTTTTCCTTTACTAATTTTATAAACTCTAAAGAATCTAGCTCATTTAAGCCTCTATATTTACGAACAGTATTTAATGAGGTTTTAAGAAAATTGTTTGTGTTTACCCCAGGTATTTCAGTTGGATACTGAAATGCTAGGAATATTCCTCTTTGCGCTCTTTCTTCTATTGGTACATTTAATAGATCTTTTCCTTCATATAAAACTTTTCCGTTAATATTGTAACCTTTTCTGCCAGACAGTACGTTTGCAAGTGTACTTTTTCCTGACCCATTTGGACCCATTATAGCATGTACTTCACCTGATTTAATTTTTAGATCAAAATTTTTTAATATTTCTTTATCGTCAATCGATACATTCAGATTTTTAATATCTAACATTAGCCTACGCTTCCTTCTAAACTTATTCCTACTAACTTTTGAGCTTCTACCGCAAACTCCATTGGAAGCTGCTGGAGAACTTCTTTACAAAAACCATTTACTATTAAACTGACCGCTTCTTCTTGATTTAATCCTCTTTGGTTGCAATAAAATAACTGTTCATCACTTATTTTGGAAGTTGTTGCTTCGTGCTCTATGCTTGCAGTTAAATTTTTATTTTCAATATATGGTATTGTGTGAGCTCCACACTTATTTCCCATCAGCAAAGAATCACACTGAGTGTAATTTCTCGAATTATCTGCTTTTGAACTTATTCTTACTAATCCTCTATAAGTATTATCAGCTTGTCCAGCAGATATACCTTTAGAGATAATTTTACTTTTTGTATTTTTTCCTAAGTGTATCATCTTGGTTCCTGTATCCGCTTTTTGATGATTATTTGTTATTGCTATAGAATAAAATTCACCAACGGAGTTATCTCCTTGCAAAATGCAGCTTGGATATTTCCAAGTTATTGCAGAGCCTGTCTCAACTTGTGTCCAGGATATTTTAGAATTTTTACCTCTGCAAGCTCCTCTTTTTGTAACAAAATTATAAATTCCACCCTTTCCATTTTTATCACCAGGGTACCAATTTTGTACTGTTGAATATTTTATTTCCGCATCATCTAGCGCAACTAATTCAACATTAGCAGCATGCAATTGATTTTCATCTCTCATGGGTGCTGTACAGCCTTCCAAATAACTTACGTAACTACCTTTGTCAGCAATTATTAAAGTTCTTTCAAATTGTCCAGTTTCGGAATCGTTAATTCTAAAATAAGTTGATAACTCCATAGGGCATCTTACGTTTGGTGGAATATATACAAATGAACCATCCGTAAATACTGCAGAGTTAAGTGTCGCAAAATAATGATCTGTAATAGGAATTACTGAACCTAAATATTTTTTTACTAATTCAGGATGATTTTTAATAGCTTCAGATATAGGACAAAAAATAATTCCTTTCTTTGTCAATTCATCTTTGAAAGTTGTAGCTACAGAAACAGAGTCAAAAACTGCATCGACTGCAATTCCACTTAATTTTTTTTGTTCTTGTAATGGTATCCCTAATTTTTTATAAGTTTCAATCAATTTAGGATCTACCTCGCTAAGACTTTTTGGTTTTTCTGAAGCACTTTTGGGAGCTGAATAGTAGTATAAATCTTGATAATTAATTTTTGGATATTTTGGTTTTTGCCAATTTGGTTCTTTTAAATTTTTAAGTCTTTTAAAAGCCTTAAGTCTCCATTCAAGCATCCAGCTTGGTTCTTTTTTAATATTAGATATAAATTTAATAACATCTTCATTTAGTCCCTTTGGTGCTCTAATACTTTCAATATCAGTAGTAAAACCATATTTGTATTCTTTTACTTTCTTTAATTCTTGCTCTTTCATTAATTTGATTTTTTTCTATTGTAATTTTCATTTTTATAAATAATATCTTTTAAAGTATTATTATTAAAAAATTGGTATATGTGATCTTCTAGTTCATCCCATAAATTATGTGTAATACATTTAACCGATTTTCCATTGCATCCTTTTTTTGATTCTTTTTTACATCCAACAGTTTTTACTTTTTCTTTTACAGATTCAATTATACAAGATAATTTTATTTCTTCTGGAGACTTTGCTAATAAATAACCTCCTGAAGATCCTCGTGAACTATTAACTAAATTACTTTTTTTTAAATTTAAAAAAATTTGTTCTAAAAATGAAATTGAAATTCCTTGTCTCAATGAAATTTCTGCTAAACTTATTGGCACATTAGACTTTGTTTTAGCTATATCAGCCATCGCCATAACTGCGTATCTGCCTTTATTTGTTAATTTCATATTAAAAACCTTTAATTATAAGCCTTTTTTAAATAACCCTACCAAAATAGTCAAGTATTGAAATAATTAAAATAGACGCACATTAAACATGCTATATATCTAATCTTTTTGTGAAACTAATAATCATTAACAATTATGAGAAACGAAAGTAAAGAAATATTTATTCCTGGGCCAAGTGGAAGGCTTCAAGCAAAATATATTAAAAATAAAAAACCAGGAGCCCCCGTTGCATTAGTTTTACAACCTCATCCTCAATATGGAGGAACAATGAATAATAGAATTGTTTATGAGACTTATAACTGTTTTTATAAAAATGGTTTTTCAGTAATACGTATAAATTTTAGGGGAGTTAAAAAGAGTGATGGTATCTTTGATAATGGCCAAGGAGAATTATCAGATGCAGCAGCAGCTTTAGATTGGATAGAAAAAGAAAATCCAGATTATAGTCAATGTTGGGTTTCAGGATTTTCGTTTGGAGCGCTAATTTGCATGCAGTTAATTATGCGAAGACCAGAAGTAAATAAATTTATTGCGATTTCACCACAACCAAATGTTTATGACTTTACATTCTTAGCACCATGCCCAATATCAGGATTAGTTGCTTATGGAAAAAATGATGAGCTTGTTTCACAAGAAAGCATTTCTGGCTTAGTTGGTAGATTAAAAAAACAAAAAAATATTGATATTAAGTTTGAAACTATTTTAAATGCTAATCATTTTTATAAGAATAAAGAAAAAGAATTATCTTTATTAATATCAAATTATTTGAAAGATAAAGTTGCTATATTTTAAATTTTAATAATATCCCCACCTTTGCAAGGTAAATTTACACCAGTAGTTAGTGGAAAAGAAATAGGAAGCTTAATATAAGACCTTATTGCAATATAAGCAAAGGCTTGGGATTCTATAAAATCACCATCAACATTGAAATCATCTATTAAATAAAAAGAAATATTTTTTTGTTTAATACTTTCTATTAAAAATTTATTTTTTCTTCCACCTCCACACAAAATTATCACTTCATTTGTTAAAGGTTTGAATCTAGAAAATAATATCTGTGCTGTATATTCTGTTAATGTAGCTGCCCCATCTTCTATCGATAAAGATTTAACAAAAGAATTATCAAAATTATTAGTATCAAAAGACTTGCTTGTTTTTTTTTCATTTTTTTGAATTTTGAAAAAAATTTCTAATTCTTTATCTAATATTTTTTTATTTACTTTTCCATTTCTCGCTATATTTCCATTAATATCATATTTGCTTTTTAAATTATTTCTTATCCATTTATCAATTAAACACATTCCTGGCCCAATATCACTTGCAGACAAATAGTTTTGGTCTCTCACTATAGTTTCATTAATAATTCCTCCTATATTAAAAAAAGCTGCAGACTTAAGTTTAAAATTTTTTTTTAATAAACTGTGAAATATAGGTGTAAGAGGTGCCCCTTCACCTCCATTTTTTAAATCATTCTCCCTAAAATTATATAAAACTGTTTTTTTGGTAAGTTTAGAAAGAAGTTGAGCATCACCAAGTTGTATTGAAATTTTTTCTTTGGAGTTATGAAAGATGGTTTGACCATGAAAACCTATAAAATCAATTTTTATATTAGATTTTGAAATGATTTTGTTAACAGCTTTAGCGTGAAATAAAGTAATATTTTTCACAACGGATTTTATTTCATCTGATTTCTTGCTTAAATCCTTGGATGTTATAATTTTATCTCTAAGTTTTGTTAGTTTTTCATAAATACTTTTGGGATATTCAAAATATTCATCAATTATAGGCTTATAATTGCTCTCGCCATCTGATTGAATGATTGATGCATCAATACCATCCATCGAAGTTCCACTCATAAGCCCTAAACTGTAATATGATTTGCTCATAAATTATATTTAATTTAAAAATAATCTTGTATATTAGAACTTTAAAGAAGCTAAAAAATTCATGCAAGATACATTTCTAACCAAATTTAAACAAAGAGGGTACTTCAATCAGTGTACTGATACAGCAATTTTAGATGAAATAATGTCTAAAACTAAAATTAAAGCTTATATTGGGTTTGATTGTACGGCACCAAGTTTGCATGTCGGAAGCTTAATTCAAATTATGTGCCTTCGAATGCTTCAAAAATATGGACACCAACCAATAGTGTTACTTGGGGGAGGAACAACTTTAATTGGAGACCCTTCTGGAAAAGAAGAGACTAGAAAAATTCTTGAAATAAAAGAAATTGAAAAGAATATTAAAAGTATTAAAAATGTTTTTAAAATTTTTTTAGGATCAAAAGATGTAAAAACAAAACCTATTTTTGTAAATAATTTTTCTTGGTTGGGTAAATTAAATTATATAAATTTTTTAAGGACGATTGGTAAACATTTTACAATAAATAAAATGCTAACATTTGATAGTGTTAAACTGAGATTACAAAGGGAACAATCTTTAAGTTACATGGAATTCAATTATATGATGCTTCAAGCTTACGACTTTTATGAGCTAAATAAACGGTACAAATGTATTTTGCAAATTGGTGGTTCCGATCAATGGGGAAATATAGTTAATGGGACAGATTTAATTAAAAGAAAAAATCAACAACAAGCGTATGGATTGACGACTCCTTTATTAACAATGTCTTCTGGTGCCAAAATGGGTAAAACAGAAAAAGGTGCAATTTGGCTTAATAAAAAAATGCTTTCACCATATGAATATTGGCAATTCTGGAGAAATACAGATGATAGAGATGTGATTAATTTTTTTAAACTTTTTACTGAATTAAGTTTAAAAGAAATAGATGATTTAAAAAATAATAATGAAGATATAAATAAACTCAAAATTTTGCTTGCAAACAAAACTACATCTATGCTTCACGGCATTAAAGCTGCAAAAGATTCAGAGGAAACAGCAAACAAAACTTTTATAGAAGGATCAATAGGTAAAGATCTTCCCACAATTAAAATAAATAAAAATAAAATTATAACTGGAATGAATATATTTGATCTTGTTATTTTAACAAAATTAGCAAATTCTAAAAGTGAAATTCGAAGGATGATTAAAAATAATGGATTAAAAGTTAATAATAAAATAGTAGATGAAAAAAGAATAATTCACCAAAATGATTTTAATGAAAATAGTAGTATAAAAATTTCACATGGTAAAAAACAACATGTCTTAGTTAAAATTATTTAGCTTCCTTTTCTTTTTTTTTCTTCATTTTCTCTAAAGCTCTCACAATAAATCTTGGTGTTAAAGTTTTAATTGGGTTAACTGTTGTTTTTATATCCTTAGGAGGCCCTTTCATTTTAAAACTAACTCCCACAACGCCCTCACCTGTTTTTTTTCCTACTAATATGTCTCCTACTATTGGAATCGATGCTATAATTGAATTAAGTTTTGTGGCAGGCACTAAAGTACCACTTAAACTTACAATATTACCTTTATCAACATATCCATCCATTAAAATTGAAACAGCAGGTCCCAATGCTAAAATATCTTCAATATTTATTACGTTACCTTTTGTGCTAGATTGCATTTCAAATAATTCAAATCTTATACCTTCTCCACTAAGTGTATCAGCAATACCTTGTAAGGAAGCCAGTGTAAGTAGCTGCGCCAAAGCAGGCACTTTTGAAACTTTAAAGTCTTTTAGGACTAACTTTGAGACTGAATTGTCTTTAAAAATCGTTGATTCATACTCAAGCTTACCTCCTTCAAAACCTTTGATAAAATTGAAATTTTTAAGAAATGGTCTTGCACGATCCGAAATAACTTGAATTGTTTTTTTGTTACTATCAACTTTATATATAGACATTTCGAGAAATTCATCTTTAGAAAAGTTTCCCTTTAAAATTAGCTTTTCATAAGATCCTTTTAATATCGAAGCAATCATTGAAAAATCAACAACATCATCATTGTTGCCAGTAAAAATTTTTTCAAAATTTACATCTATCTTGCTATTAAAATTTTTACTAAAGATTTTTTTATTATCACTACTAAATAAAGACTTAAGTAAAGGTTGTGCATCAAAAGCTCTACCAGATGCTAAAATTTTTTTATTTTTTTTAATATGAAAATCGTTATTTACTTTTCCATCAATAATTGTAAATACTTTAATATCTTTAAAGTTAGAAACTTCAAAATTTTTATTTAATTTAATTGTATTTAAAAGAATTTTGTTTTTATTAGAAATGAATTCAAACTTATTAATATCATAATGGTTATTTAGAATAAAGTTTGATTTAATATTTATATTAGCCTTTTTTTTACTAATTTTTTTAAAATTTAAATTTTCGATAAGGATATTAGAATTAGTTAAATCAAAAGTACCGTCTAACTCAATATCCTTTTTTTTATTTGAATAAAGTTTTATATTTAATTTAAAGGGGTCAAATTCATTATTAATTTTAAGAAAGCCATCTAGATTAGTAGATTGATTGCGATTTAAGTTAGTAAAATTAATATTAGTGTCTTTAAAGTATAAAATTGATTTATAGTCAGTTAAATAATTGCTTATAATATTGTCTTTAATAAAATGCAATTTAAGTGAGTCTACTGATCCATTGACTGTATATGATAAATTTTTAACTTTAAATCTGTTAACTAAGTTGAAATTTAATTTTGTATTTAAATTAACAGCTCCTTCGATATCTTTAATATTGTCATTTGGTTTATTAAATAAAAAAGCTAGTTTGTTTATGTGAGAATTTTCAATTTTACCTTTAGTACGTAACGAACTTTTCACAATTAACTCACCATTTTTTCTTATAATATTAATTTTGCTATCATCAAAATTTAAGTTAAATAACGAAGCTTTATTTATTAATGCTGTAAAGCCATCATTCTTGTTTGCGTTGTCATAATTTATATCTGTTGTTAAATTTTTAATTTTAAAATTTTTAGGTAAACTGATTGTTGCATCAGATACTTTTCCTAAAAAGGAATAATTTTTACCAACGTCTCCATTAACTTCAAATGGAATAAAAAACTTACCTGATATATTTCCTTTTTTAAATATTCTTTTTATTTGTTTGTTTATAATTTTTGGTACAAAAATATTAGTAATTTTTGAAATATCTTTTATATCATTTTTTGTAAAAGCAACTTCAGCTCTTTGTAAAAGAAAGTTTTTACCAAAAAAAGCTTTCATTGATAAAAATAAATCTAGTTTAGATAAGTTAATCTCCTCTTTTTTTACTATAATTTTAGGATTTTGAATTTTTACTAATAAGTTTAATTCTGAAATATTAATATTTATTCTAATTTTATTAAAATCAAGTTTTACTCTTTCATTTACTTCATTAGATTTGTTCTTAATTAAATCATTAAATCTTTTGGTTTCTATACCAAAAAAACTCAAATAAAGAGTAAATGCAACAAAAGCAACTAGGAGCAAAAGCAAAGTTTTTAATAAAAATTTAACCATATTTATCACTTATTTGTTTTATAGAGAGCAGCTTCTAAAAAAATATCTATATTCCCATCTAAAACACTTTCTGGGTCTGTGCTTTCTAAATTATTTCTTAAATCTTTAACTAATTGATATGGTTGCAAAACATAGGATCTTATTTGATGACCCCAACCAATGTCAGTTTTTGATTTTGCCAAATTTTCTGAAACTTTATCTTTTTTTTGTAATTCGAATTCATACAACCTTGCTTTTAGCATATTAAAACAAGTTTCTTTGTTCTTATGCTGTGACCTTTCATTTTGACATTGAACGACAATATTCGTTGGAATATGAGTTATTCTAACAGCACTATCCGTTGTATTGACTGACTGACCGCCTTTACCACTAGATTTATAAGTATCAACTCTAATGTCTTTTTCTTGTATATCGATTTTTATACTATCATCCACTACTGGATAAACCCAAACACTTGCAAAACTAGTGTGTCTTCTTGCTCCAGAATCAAATGGAGAAATTCTTACTAACCTATGTACACCAGACTCAGATTTCAATAAACCATACATGTAAGAACCGCTTATTTTAAGTATAGTTGATTTAATTCCCGCTTCATCACCTTTATGTTCACTAATAACCTCAAAACGTGATTTTTTCTTTTCTGTCCATTTAGAATACATTCTTCTTAAGATTTCTGCCCAATCTTGACTTTCTGTACCACCAGCCCCTGCATGTATTTCTAAATACGTATCTAGGTGATCGTTTTCACCAGACAAAAAACATGCAACTTCTGCTTTTTTAACTTGCACAAAAAGTGAATTAATTTTTTTTTCACAATCTTTTATAATAATTTTATCATTTTCTTTTTCTGCAAGCTCTAAAAGTTCTTTTGAATTCAGTAATTCTTTTTCCGTAAATTTAAAATTATCTAGGATATTTTCAAAAAATTTTTTTTCTTTTTGAACCTTTAAAGCTTCAGCTTGATTTTTCCAAAAATCAGGTTTAGCTATTTTACTATCAAACAATAGGATTTTTTCTTCAACATTATTTTGTTCAAAGATACCTCCTAACATTATCCAGAGATTTTTGTATTTTTAAAGATATAGTTTCAAAGTCATTCATAATTAATAAAATGTAAAAATTTTTTTATTACTGCTTGAATCGCTTATCCCCAATGTATCGTTATTATTAAGTTTTTCAAGTTCACTGGCATAGTTATCCTCAGGTTTGAAGGATTCATATATAACTTTTTTTGTATTTTTATTTGGTAATAATCCAGTTTCTGCATCTACTAGCACTAAATTAATCTCTTTAGGAACTTTGAAAGGTAAAGCTTCTTTTTTACTAACAACATTTTTTATAAATTTTTTAAAAATTGGTAAAGCTGCCTTAGCTCCAGTTTCATACTTACCTAAACTTTTTGGCTCATCAAAACCAACATATACTCCTACAGCCAGTTTTGATGTATATCCAATGAACCAGGCATCCATATTTTTGTTTGTTGTTCCAGTTTTGCCTGCCAATGGTATATTTAAATTCTTTAATTTACGTCCAGTTCCTCTTTTTATAACACCTTCCAGCATCGAAGTAATTTGATAAGCAGTTTCTTTAGACAAAAGTTGTTTTTTATTGTCTTTTATTTTGGGAGCCTCATCCTTTAAATATGAGATTTCTTGGCAACCATCACAATTTCTTTTATCTGCTTTAAATATAGTTTTTCCTCTTCTATCCTGTATTCTATCGATAAAAATAGGATTTACTTTTTTTCCTCCATTAACAAAAGTGCAATAAGCATTTGTAAGTTTAATTAATGTTGTTTCAGCAGATCCTAATGCTACTGATAATAATTCTGCAACATCATTGTATATTCCAAAATTATTCGTTATTTCAGAAATTTTATTAAACCCAACCTTTTGTGCTACACGCACTGTCATTAAATTTCTAGATTTTTCTATACCAACTCTTAAGGTAGATGGTCCATAGAATTTTTTTCCATAATTTTCTGGCTTCCAGGTTTTTAAACCTTGCCCTTGCTCCATTACAAATGGAGCATCTAAAACTAATGTAGATGGTGTAAATCCATTTTCTAAAGCTGCTGCATATACAAAAGGTTTAAAAGCTGAACCTGGTTGCCTAAAAGCTTGTGTCGCTCTATTAAATTCACTTAATTTAAAACTAAAACCACCAACCATAGCTAAAACTCTCCCGGTATATGGGTCCATAACCACTATACCTCCATTAATTTTTGGAAGTTGTTTTAAGTGCCATTGATTGTTTTTTATTTTTTTAACATAAATAACATCATTTATTTTTAAAAAATCATCAAATCCTTTTTTTCTTGTCCAGCTAGCATTATTAAATTTTATAAAACCAACTTCTTTTTCATGAGTTTCAATTTTGATAGTTAATTTCTCAACATCTATTACCTTAGCAACTTTCCATTTCAAGCTTTTATCAGGTATAAAATTTTTAATTTTTTTCTCCCAACTATTTCCTTTTATGTTTTTTATTACTCCTCTCCATCCGTGTCTCCTATCATACTCTTCCAGTCCCTCTCTGAGAGCATTTAAGGCTTCTATTTGATAAGTTGAATTTAATGGAGTTCTTATAGAAAGACCTCCTTTATAAAGATTATCATATCCATACGTATGATTAATTATTCTTCTAACTTCTTCTGAATAAAAATTTGCCTCTTCAAGAAGTTTTATTTTTCTTTTTTTTGTCTTTATTTCTTTTTTTTTTAAAATTTCATACTCTTCTTTTTTGATATAGGAATTTTCGTATAAATTTTTTAAAACAAAATTCCTTCGTACTTTTGCTCTTTCTAAAGATTTATATGGATTGTATTTACTTGGCGCCTTGGGAAGAGCGGCTAAAAGAGCTGCCTCTTCATAGTTTAAATCTCTTACTGATTTATCAAAATATTCAAGACTTGCTGCAGCAATTCCATATGTACCTTCACCAAGATAAATTTGATTTAAGTACAACTCCATTATTCGTTCTTTTGAATATGCTCTTTCAATTCTAAATGCAAGTATAGCTTCTTTTATTTTTCTTTTAATAGAGACTTCATTAGTTAACAAAAAATTTTTTGCTACTTGTTGTGTAATAGTGGATGCTCCTTCCAGTCTTTTCTTTGAAAACGTATTTTTAATATTTTTAACTATTGCTCTGGTAATACTTCTGGCGTCAACACCGGGATGTGAAAAAAAATTTTTATCTTCTGCAGACAAAAATGAATAAACTACTTTCTTTGGTATCGAATCATAAGGAATAAATAATCGCTTTTGAAGAGCATACTCCGCAATTAATTGGCCTTCACCTGAATGTACTCTGCTTGAAACTGGAGGCTTGTAATTAGTTAATATCTTATAATCTGGTAAATCTGAAGAAAAATACCATAAAGTTGAAAATGCAAAAAACACACTTACTAAAAAAAATGCAATTACTAATTTTGATATTTTTTTTATATACACTGGCACAATTTAAAGTAATGATTGAATTCTGGCATTCTTATGGCATTTGAGGACCAAAAGCATAATAGTTGTAAAAATATTCATATATTTATTATTAAATTTAATGTATATTTGATATTTAGTAATTAACAAAATTAAAATTTATGATGAAAAAAATCACTACATACAGGAATAAAATTTCATGGAAAAAAATTTATACATTGATGCTTCGCATCCAGACGAAACTAGAGTTGTTCTCAAATCAGAAAATCATATTGAAGAATATGAGTATGAAAACAGAAATAAACTTTATTTAAAAAATAATATATATCTAGGAAAAGTAAGTAGGATAGAACCTTCTCTTCAGGCTGCTTTTGTAAACTATGGCAAACAGAGGCATGGTTTTCTTGCTTTCAATGATATCCAATCAGATTATTATCAAATACCTCATGATGACAAAGATAGACTTAAAAAAGAAGAGGAAAGCTTAAGGTTAGAACTCAAAGAGAAAAATAATATTGAGGAAGATAATAAATCAAATAGTAATGAAAATGAAAGTCAGAATTTAAATAAAAATGATAACGAAGCTTTAAATGATAAAAGTAAAATTCAGAATACTAATCAAGAAAGAAATAATCAATTTAATGCTCTTAAAAAAAGATATGGAATTAGAAGATATAAAATTCAAGAAGTTATTAAACCTGACCAGATAATTTTAATACAAATTTTAAAAGATGAAAGAGGTCAAAAAGGTGCTGCCCTATCAACATTTATATCTTTAGCCGGTAAGTATACTGTTTTAATGCCTAATACACCGAAGGGTGGTGGAATTTCTAGAAAAATTGTAAACCCTGATGACAGAAAAAAAATTAGAAGCATATTAAAAGATATAGAAATCCCACCGACTATGGGAATGATCGTTCGTACTGCTGGTTTAAATAAAACAAAAAATGAAATAAAAAAAGATGTGTTGAGCACCATTTCTGTTTGGGAAGAAGTAAAAGCTAATGCGGTAAAATCTATTGCACCAAGTTTAGTATATGAAGAAGGAGATTTAATAAAAAGATCACTAAGAGATATGTACGATAATGATACTAAAAACGTAATTGTGGATGGTAACGAAGGTTATCAAAAAACTAAAAAATTTATGAAACTTTTAATGCCTGAAAATGTAAAAAGAATAAAAAAACATAGGAGCAAAATTCCACTTTTCCATGATATTGGTATTGAAAAAAAATTAAATAGAATATTTGAATCAACAATTAAATTAGAATCAGGAGGTTATTTAGTTATAAATCCTACAGAAGCACTTGTTTCAATAGATATAAATTCTGGGCAATCTATAAAAGAAACTAATATAGAAAAAACTGCTCTAAAAACCAACCTTGAAGCGGCTGAAGAAATCTCAAGACAAATTAAAATAAGAGATTTATCGGGTCTAATAGTAATAGATTTCATTGATATGTTGAGCTTTCATAATAGAAAATTAATAGAAAAAAAATTAAAAGAAAAGTTGAAAGATGATAGAGCTAGAATTCAGTTTGGAAGAATTGGTAATTTTGGACTTCTTGAAATGACAAGACAGAGAATGAGAGAAAGTTCAGTTAAATGGAATATGGTTCTTTCTATAGATTCTTTTGCAAATAAAATTATAAAAAAAACAGAAGAATTAGCTTTTTCAAACAAAGCTAAGATTGTTGATATAAGTGTTCCTAGTAAAGTAAAAAAATATATAGAAGAAAATTTAACAAAAGAAATTAGCTATTTTACAAAAACATACAAAATGGATCTAAATTTTATTGCTGAAAATAATTTTTTAATACCTGAGTATAAAATTGACTTATTAAATAAAAATAAAAAAAACATATTCAAAGTAGAGCATATTGTAAAGGAAGAGAGTATCATTCCTAAAAAAAATCATATTAGAAAAGATTTTAAAAAAAATAAATTCAATAAATATAATAATTTTAAAAAAAAAAATAAATTTGACCCAAAAACAAAAAAAAATATTACTGATGCTAAAAAATAGTTAATTATTAATTTTTAAATTAAATTTTCATCTGGTGAAGAGGCGCTTGCATATTTTCTTTTCTTCATTCTGCCAGCCAAAAATGCCTGACGGCCAGCTTTAACTGCATTTTTCATTGATTCTGCCATTAAGACTGGATTTTTAGACTCTGCTATAGCGGTATTCACTAAAACAGCATCACAACCAATTTCCATAGCAATAGTTGCGTCTGAAGCTGTACCAACTCCAGCATCTACTATTACTGGAACTGAAGATTGTTCTTTTATTAATGATATGTTTATTTTATTTTGTATGCCAAGGCCTGATCCAATTGGGGCCGCTAATGGCATAATAGCTGAAGCGCCAACATCTTCTAATTTTTTTGAAAGGATTGGATCATCTGTACAGTAAACCATTACTTTGAATCCTTCTTTTACTAATACCTCTGTTGATTTAATTGTTTCTATCATGTTTGGATATAAAGTTTTTTTATCACCTAATACCTCTAATTTAACTAACTCCCAGCCACCGATTTCTCTAGCTAATCTAAGCGTTCGAAGTGCGTCTTCCGAAGAAAAACAACCAGCTGTATTTGGAAGATAAGTTATTTTCTTGGGATCTAGATGATCCATAAGTAAGGGTTGCTTTTTGTCAGTAATATTAACTCTGCGAACAGCAACTGTTACAATATCTGCGCCAGAAGCAATAACAGCATTCGCTGTTTCTTCAAAATTTTTATATTTTCCAGTTCCTACAATAAGTCTAGATTTAAAATTCTTTTGCCCAACACTAAAGATATCTTCCATATATTTACCCACCGCCAATGAAATGTACTACTTCGACTTTATCTCCTTTTTTTAATAAAATTTTTATATACTTGCTTTTTTCAATAATTGTACCATTAAGTTCTATAGCTACTTTATCATCTGGAATGCTTAGATTATTTAGCAAATCATATAAGCTAGTTTTTATACTTATATCATAAGAGTTTCCATTTAATTGTATTTTTGCCACATTTAAGTTATTCATTACAAATATTGTAACTTATTTAAATGACAAAAAAAATACTAATTATAAATGGTCCAAATTTGAATCTTTTAGGAGAAAGAGAAGAAAAAAAATATGGCAAAGTAACTCTTGAAGAGGTTAAAAAAAAATGTGAATTGCATGCAAAATTAATAAACTTAACAATTAAATTTGAACAATCAAATATTGAAGGAGAAATTGTTACAATCATACAAAATGCAAGAAAAGAATTTAATGGGATAATTATTAATGCTGCAGGATACACACATACCTCTGTAGCAATACTAGATGCTCTTTTAGCTATAAAACTGCCTACGGTAGAAGTTCACATAACAAATATTTATAATCGAGAAGATTTTAGAAAAAAATCTTTAATAAGTGAAGCCGCAAAGGGAATTATATGTGGATTTGGAATAAATGGATATATAATGGCTTTAGATTCAATGAAAAAAATTCTAAACTAAAAAAATGAAAATAAATAAAAAGATAATTGAAGAACTAGTGCAGTATTTAAAAGAGTATAATTTAAGTGAAATTGAATATGCAGAAGGTTCAACAAAAGTAAAGGTGTCTAGATCTTTAAGTGGTTCAAATATTTTATCTAATGAAGTAATAAGTAGTAAATCAAAAGTAGCAGAAAGTATTGATAGCAGTGAAAAAGTAACTTCACCTATTGTTGGAACTGTCTACCTGGCTGCAGAGCCTGGTGGTAAAAAATTTGTTGAGGTTGATCAAAAAATTAAAAAAGGTCAGACAATAATGATCGTAGAGGCGATGAAAACGATGAACCATGTGCCTTCGACGCAAGATGGTGTGGTAAGTAAAATCTTGGTAAAAGATGGGGATCCAGTTGAATTTGGACAACCTTTAATATCTTTTAAATAATGTTTAAAAAAATTTTAATTGCAAACCGCGGTGAAATAGCGGTAAGAATAATTAGAGCATGTAAGGAATGGGGAATATCAACGGTCGCCGTTCATTCAGATGTAGACAAAGATTCGATGCACGTGCGATTAGCTGATGAAAGTATTTGTTTAGGATCGCACCAGCCCCAAAATAGTTATTTAAATATTTCAGCATTAATGTCGGCTGTAGATGTAACTGGTGCAGAAGCAATTCATCCAGGTTATGGTTTTTTATCTGAAAATGCACATTTTGCCGAAATTGTTACTAATCATGGAATAAAATTTATAGGTCCTAGTGCAGATTTAATTAGAAAAATGGGTGACAAGGTAGAAGCAAAAAAAATTGCTAAACAATACGGACTTCCTGTAATTGAAGGTTCTGAAGATGATGTTACTTCTGTAGCCGAAGCTAAAAAAATAAGTGATAAAATAGGTTATCCAGTCCTAATTAAAGCAGCTGGTGGTGGTGGTGGCAAAGGTATGAAAATTGTTAATAAAACACAAGAACTTGAAGATTTATTTTTATTAGCAAAACTTGAAGCAAAAAAATACTTTAATAATGATAAGGTTTATATTGAAAAGTATTTCCTTAACCCCAGACACATTGAAGTCCAAGTGTTATCTGGAAAAAATAGAACAGTGCACTTAAATGAAAGAGATTGTTCAGTTCAAAGAAGACATCAAAAACTTATAGAAGAAACCCCAAGTCCAATTATCAGCGAAAGTGTAAGATCAGATTTATTAACCCGTACTACTCAAATGGTAGAAAAAATTGGATACGAAGGAGCTGGAACTGTTGAATATATTTACGAAAATGGAAAATTTTATTTTCTTGAAATGAATACAAGAGTCCAAGTAGAGCATCCAGTAACGGAAGTTGCAACCGGTATAGATATAGTCAAAGAACAAATATACATAGCTAATAAGGGTGATACTGCTTTAACACAAGAAGATGTTGTCGCAAGAGGTCACGTAATAGAATGTAGAATAAACGCCGAAGACCCTAGCAAAAATTTCCAGCCTTCACCTGGAATTATTAAGACTTATCACCAACCTTCTGGATTTAGAACTAGAGTAGATGGGGCAATATTCCAAGGGTGCAAAATTACTCCCTACTACGATAGCTTAATTTGTAAATTGATATGTCAAGGAAGAAACAGAACTGAAGCAATTCAAAGAATGCTAAGAGCATTAGATGAATTTGTTATTGAAGGAATAACTTCTACTATTAATTTACATAAGAAAATACTCAGTCATGAAAAATTTATTAGCTCAGATTTTGATGTAAATTGGTTAAGTAAAGAAACTTTTTATTAAATATTTTCACAACTAGTAATCCATAAATCATATATAGGATGATCCATAGATTGTAATGATGGGCTTGATACAAATGTCCAGCCATTAAATAAAAACACTTGATTGTTGTCTTTGTTGTACAAATCTTTAACTTGAATATATGCCACCGCATCTTGAATATCATTATTATCAGAGGACATACATTTTAAAGCTTTAATTTCAAGTGAACCGAATGATTTTTTTTCACCTATAGCTAATCTTATAAAAGAAGTTTTAGCAGTAATTTTATCTAAAGCTGTTAAATTAATATATATTTTGTTGCTTCCTAAAATTTTACTATTATCAATAATTTCACTACTATTTTCTAAAGATAAGCTGCTTTTTTCATTTTTTTCTAATTCATCTTTATCTTCTTCAAAAGTTGGTTCCAATTCTTCTAAATTAACTAATGGTACAGATTGAATTTTTTCGTCAGCTACAACAAAAGATAAATTTAAGTAAGATAAAGCAAAGAGTATAATTATAAATTTAAGATTTCCAGGTTTCATATCTTTTCAACTCTTTTTTCTCTTTTTCTAATAAAGAGCCTTCAGGCTTATAAGCATTTTCTGTTCCAGTCATATTTTCTACATGTTTTTTTTGCCATTTATGTTTTTTAAAATTTTCTACTGGTAATTTATTATTCATAAAATGAATCCACGAATGCCACTCAGCCGGAATTTTCGACGACTCAACAATGCCATTGTAAATAACCCATCTTTTTCCAGATGAGCTAATATAGTACTTATTGTCAAATTCATCTTTACCAACAAATTTACCAAAGAAAGTTGTGTAAATAAAAGTTCCTAAAGTTTGTCTATTCCACCAAGTAAATAATTGTTTAAAAAAAGTTATCACAATTTTTTGATTCGATTTAATTTGTTATTTTTTTTAAAAATCCAGAAATCCACACAATCAATGAGTGTAAAAAATTTATTAGACTTAAAACATATTTAGTATATATCATAAACATATACATTTTATAGTTAAATAATTTAAATTTGGAGATCTACCACATGTCAAAGTATTTAGTCGAAACTTTCTATACGTGTACTTTTAAAATTGTTCATAAACTTGACGAGCTGAATGATACAAAACTTAATGAATTAGAAAATAGAACAGATGGTAGTGTTGAAATTATTGATGTAAAACTTAATAACCGTAAAACTAAAACTGCCAATCAAAAAAAAGAAATTGTAGACAAAACGTCTGCTAACGATATTTCTAAATTTAATACTTTAGTTGGTGAAAAAATCAACTTTATAAAAAATTCAAAAGAAAATGATGATTCTAAAAAAATAAACATTAATGAAAAAGTTTACACTAATAAGCAAAATATAAATCATGATAGATCAAAAATGCCTGATAGACGTAAAGGCTATATTCAGAAAATAACTATAGGTGATCATAAAATTTATTTACATACTGGAGAGTATGATGATGGAAAAGTTGGAGAAATTTTTATTGATATGAATAAAGAAGGTGAGTTAGTTAAAGCTCTAATGAATAATTTTGCTATAGCGATTTCTTTAGGTTTGCAATATGGAGTACCCCTAGATGAGTTTGTTGATGCTTTTATAGAAACAAAATTTGAACCCTCTGGTGAAATTAAAGGAAACGACAGAATACTAAGTGCTTCTTCAATATTAGACTACATATTTAGAGAGCTAGCAATTTCTTATTTAGGGCGAGAAGATTTGGCGCACACTCCTTCTATTAGCAAACCTAATGAGCAAAAAGTTATAAACGGAGATGAAGATATGTTTTTAAAACTAGTTAAAGATATAACAAGCAAAGGTTTTGTGCGTAGTAATTATAAGGATAAACTTGTAGATCTTAGTAATGTCAGAATTAACTTGAAAAGTAAAAAATAAAAATTATTTTTTCCTATCTAGCAATTTAATATTTAGTTCTTTTAGCTGCTCTAAATTAACATCGGATGGTGCTTGCATCATTAAATCTTGAGCATTCTGATTCATCGGAAACATTGTCACTTCACGTATATTTTTTTCATTTGCCAATAACATAACTATTCTGTCTATCCCGGGAGCTATTCCACCATGTGGTGGAGCTCCATAGCTTAAGGCATTAATCATACCACTAAATTTTTCATCTACATTTTTTTTATCGTATCCAACAATTGAAAATAACTTATACATTAATTCTGGGATATGATTTCTTATTGCTCCTGATGATAACTCAATTCCATTACAAACAATATCGTACTGATATGCCTTAATGTCTAACGGTTTTGTAAAATCTATATCTTTAAAATCTCCTTGAGGCATTGAAAATGGATTGTGGCTAAATTTTATTTTCTTTGTAACTTCATCCTTTTCAAACATTGGATAGTCAACAATCCAACAAAAAGAAAATTCATTTTCATTAATAAGATTTAATTCTTTTCCTATTTTATCCCTAGCTAAAGCTGTAATTTTTTCGACTTCATTAATCTTGCCGCATGCTAAAAACATGCTATCTCCAATTTCTGCAGAGCAAATTCTAATAATTTCTTTTAGAGACTCTTCGGAAAATAATTTACCAACAGGTCCTTTTGCTGAAATATTATCATTTTTTTCAAATGTGAGGTATGCAAGACCTGAGGCCCCCTCATCTTTTGCCCACTTATCAATACCATCAAAAAAACTTCTTGGTTTATCTTTAGTATTTTTTGTGAGAATTGCTCGAACTCGAGATCCTGATTTAACTAGCTTTTTAAAAATATCAAATTTTACATCTTCTCTTGTAAAAATTTCTGTTAAATCAGAAATAATTAAAGGATTTCTTAAGTCTGGTTTATCAGTCCCATATTTTACCATTGTTTCTTTGTAAGATATTTTAGGAAACTTTTCTGACTTTATATTTTTATTGGAAAATTTCTTAAATAAATTAACTATTAATTTCTCTACAACATTAAATACATCTTCTTGTTCAACAAACGACATTTCTATATCTAGTTGATAAAATTCACCTGGACTTCTATCGGCTCTGGCATCTTCATCTCTAAAACATGGAGCTATCTGAAAATATTTGTCAAATCCAGCTACCATAATTAATTGCTTAAATTGTTGGGGCGCTTGAGGAAGAGCATAAAATTTACCTGGATTTAATCTGCTGGGTACTAAAAAGTCTCTAGCACCCTCTGGACTTGAAGAAGTTAAAATAGGAGTCTGAAATTCTTGAAAACCTAATTTTAACATTTCGGATCTTATAAAGGTTATTACATTGGATCTTAGTATTATATTTTCATGTATTTTTTTTCTTCTTAAATCTAAAAATCTATATTTTAATCTAATATCTTCTGCGTATTCTTGATCACTAAAAATTGGCATAGGCAGTTCCCTGCAGTGTCCTAAAACTTCAAAAGAATGTATTTTGACTTCAATTTCTCCAGTTTTTAAATCTGCATTAATAGTTTCTTTAGTTCTTTCAATTACATCACCAATAATTTTAATAACAGTTTCTAATTGTAATTTTTCTAAATCTTTAAAATATTTGCTACTATTGTCTATAACACATTGTGTTAAACCAAAATTATCTCTTAAATCAATAAATAAAAGATTTCCATGGTCTCTTTTTTTGTTAATCCAACCTGATAAAATAATTTTTTCTTTTTTATTTTTCAAATTTAGTTCATTGCAATTATGTGTTCTATATTTATTCAATTTATTCCTTTCTAAATTTATACTATTTTTAATACTTCTTTAATTAACTTTAAACTAACTGGGGTACCTTTTTTTAAGGAATACTTGTCTAAAACTGAAATAAACTTAGATATCTTTTCATAAGATCTTTCTATCCTTTTTATAATATATTCAATATTTTTTTTTTCTACTTTAATTTGCCTATCTGAAAAATTTTTTGCAATAATAACACGTATCAGATCGTCATTTGGCAATTTTATACCAACAGATAAACAAGTATTTATCCTAGAGCACAAATCAGGAAGTTTAAAGGTATACTGAATAATTGGCTTCTCTGAAGTGATCAGAATATACTTGTTGTCATGTAAAGCCTCATTCCATAAAGAAAAAAGTATATTTTCAGATATTTTATTATTTAAATTTTCTATTATTAATGCTTCTTTGGTTTTAAATTTTGTGAAAATTTTATCATTAAGCTTATTAGAATCAATTTCTAAGAATGAAGTTTTATTTTTTAGAAAAGAAGATATATGAGATTTTCCTGAACCAGATGGACCAAAAATATTAATTATTCTTTTAACCCATTTAGGCCAACTATCCACAAGTTCATAGGCTTCCTTGTTACTATTAGATATATAGAAATCATCTTTTAAATAAATTTTTTTAGATGGAAACTTTAAAATTAATTGGTTTGTCATAACTTTAAAATATTCCAACGTCCACTAATATCCTTTAACTCATAGCCAAAGTCTAAAAGTTGGGAACTTAGTTTTTTTGGACTTCCATAATACAAAATTTTAAAAAATGAACTATTAATGCTAAATTCATTTAAATAAAAGTTATCAATAATACTAATTTTAGAAAAAATATTTTTTATTTTATTAAAATCTTTTAAATTCTTATACTTGTATTCTATATTTAAAGTCAAAGGCATACCCAAATTTATGACATTAGCCTCTTTCCAAAGATCTGATATTTTAACTTTTAAATTTTTTCCAATCTCAAATAATTCTCTTTCGCTTTCTATGTCTGAAAGTTTGTAGGATAAGTTTTTACTTATTTTGTTTTGGTTAAAATTAGTTTTGAGATGAATATTAAGTTTTTTATCTTCATAACTCATTAATGCAAAAACATAATCTTTAATATCATATTTGTTAATAAAATTACGAACTTTTAAATTTTCTATACGATTCTTATACTTTGAGATTTTTTCAATATCATCAACATCTTCTATGGGTAGTATAAAATCAATTAAATTATTCTGTATTTCTATACCTAACCAATTATTATAAAAAAAATTATTGTCAAAAACTTGTATTTCATTTTTAATAATCACAATTGGATAAAAAATAGCAACTATTTTTTGGGGTTGTGAAAATGAAATATTCTCACGTCCTAAAAATTTCTTTACTTCCTTTTCTCTGTATAATATCTCATAATTTCCTTTATATATCTGTCCACTAAAATTTTCATCCTTAATTTTAAAACTACTAATAAGTTTTTTTATACTTTTAAGTTTTATATTTTTAATTTTTTCAAAATCTTTTTTTATTAAGATTTTACTCATAAGTATTTTAAATGAATCTTTGAATGCTTGATTAATATATTTTTCTCTTGAAAAGTTTAAATCTATAGCACCCTCAACCTCAACATTATTAATATTAAATATATTTTCTTCTGTAAAACTGTGTGATGTGAATAATAAAAAAAATATAGTTGCTGTACAAAAAATAAAAATATATTCTCTGCTTTTTTTAAATAGATAATTTATTATAAAATGGTTTTTCATGAAAAAAATATATAATACTTATAAAAACAGCGGTGTTAATATGGCATCTGCAGATAAGTTAGTACAATACATATCTAAAATAGCAAAAAAAACATATAAAAAGAACACAGAATCTAAATCTTTTAAAAATATTGGAAGTTTTGGCTCAATATTTGACCTTTCTAAGTTTCGAATGAAAAACCCAATTATAGTTTCTAGCACTGATGGTGTAGGCACAAAAATTGAAATATCAAACATGATGAAGAAATATGACACTATAGGAATAGATTTGGTTGCAATGTGTGTTAACGATTTAATAGTGCAAGGAGCTAAACCTATTTTCTTTTTAGATTATATAGCGCTAGATAAATTAAATTTAAGAAAGGCTAAAAAAATTTTGAATGGAATCGTAAAAGGATGTCAGTTAGCCGATTGTGCTCTTCTTGGTGGAGAAACTGCTGAAATGCCAGGCACTTATGATAAAGGTAAATATGATCTTGCGGGATTTTCTGTTGGTATAGTTGATAAAAAGAATTTATTGGTTAAAGATAAAATTAAAAATAATAATGTTGTATTGGGCATTCCTTCGTCAGGCTTACATTCAAATGGGTTTTCTTTAGTTAGACATATTTTAAAAAATAAAAAAAACAAAATCAACGCAAAAATTAAAAAAGAATTACTTAAGCCTACTAAAATTTATGTAAAAGAAGTTAATTTTTTAAATGAGAAAAGATTAATTAATGGGTGTGCAAATATCACAGGGGGTGGACTCATTAATAATCTAATAAGAGTTGTGCCAAAGAATTTGTGTCTTAATATAAACTTAGAAGAAATTAAAACTACCATGATATTTAAATGGATTAAAAAAAATAATGTAAGTGATGAAGAAATGATTGGTACATTTAACTGTGGCATAGGATTTTGCTTAATCACAGATAAAAAAAATATAAAAAAAATACAAAAAGTTTTTAAAGATGGATATAAACCATATCAAATAGGTTCTATATCAAAGGAATCAAGCAATTATAGAGTGCATGGAAAACTTCAGTGGTAAAAAAAATTAGTTCATGCGTTTTCATTTCTGGAAAAGGTTCAAATCTTCTAGCTTTAATAAAAAGTTCACAAAATAATAACTTTCCATTAAAAATTGATTTAGTTATATCTAATAAAAAAGATGCTCACGGTTTAGTATATGCAAAAAGATTTAATATTCCCTATAAAGTATACAATTCATCAAAACAAAAAAAATTTGAAAGACTTGCACTTGAAGTTATAAAAAAAAGGAAAATAAAATTTTTGTGTTTTGCAGGATATATGAAAATAATATCTCCTGCTTTTATTAAAAGCTTTAATAATAAAATAGTTAACATTCACCCATCATTACTACCTAAATACAAAGGATTAAATACCCATAAAAAAGTATTATTAAATAAGGAAAAATATAGTGGTTGTACTGTGCATTATGTTACATCCAATTTAGATTCAGGAAAAATAATCCTTCAGAAAAAAGTAAGATTAAAAAATAATGAAACAGAAAATACACTTCAAAAAAGAATTTTGTTATTAGAACATAAGCTTTATTCTAAGGCTATTTATTTAATATTTAAGTAATTATTTACTAAAAAAAAAATCTATTTCTTTTTTTGCATTTTCTGTACTGTCAGAACCGTGTACAGAATTTTTGTCAATCGAAATACCATACTTTTTTCTTAAAGTTCCTTCTTCTGCTTTTGAGGGGTCTGTTGCCCCCATTAACTCTCTATTTTTAGTTACTACTGAGTCTCCTTCTAAAACCATTGCTACAATTGGCCCAGATGACAAATAATTGCATAATTCTACATAAAAAGGTTTGGATTCATGAACCTTATAAAATTCAGAAGCTTCTTCTTTTGTTATTTTAACTTTTTTATTTTTAGTTATTTTGATACCATTTTCCTGAAAGAAATCTTTAATTTCATTTTCTAAATTTCTTTCTACAGCGTCTGGTTTTATAATAGATAATGTTTGTTCAATCATAATTTTTACTCATAATACTCTTTAACTAAGTTGTTTAACAGCCTTACACCAAAACCTGTGGCTCCACCAGGATTTAAGTTAGCAGCTTTTTTTGAAAAAGCCATACCAGCAATATCTAAATGTGCCCATGGTGTTTTATTTAGTATAAATCTTTGAAGAAATTGAGCCGCAGTTATAGACCCTGCTCCACCAGCATAATTTATATTTTGAACATCTGCTATTGGAGAATTCATTAACTTATCATAATTTTTATGTAAAGGTAATCTCCATACTTTTTCATTTACAGCTTCACTAGATTTAAAAATTTTTTTTGACAATTCGTCATTGTTAGAAAATAATCCAGCATATTCTTCTCCTAATGCCACAATAATAGCTCCAGTTAGTGTTGCTAAATCAATAATGAATTTTGGTTTAAATTTTTCTTCTGTATAAGTGAGTGCGTCTGCAAGAACAAGTCTTCCTTCTGCATCCGTATTAAGCACTTCTATTGTTTTTCCAGAGTAAGATTTTACTATATCACCTGGTCTTTGTGCATTTCCATCTGGCATATTTTCTACTAAACCTACTACACCAACTGCATTAACTTTTGCTTTTCTTAGTGCTAAACTTTTCATCAATCCTACTACTACAGCAGACCCTCCCATGTCGTACTTCATCTCTTCCATAAATTTTGCTGGCTTTAAAGAAATTCCACCTGTATCAAAACAAACACCTTTACCAACAAACGCCAAAGGTTTTTCAAAGCTGCTTTTAGCTCCATTCCATTTTATGATTACTAAAAATGTTTCATTTTCACTTCCTTGACCAACACCCAGCAAAGAATTCATACCAAGTTTTTTTAACTTTACTTCATTTAAAATTTCAACCTTTAAACCTAATTTGCTAAGTTTTTTTATTTCTTCTGTATATCTTTTTGGATTTAATACATTGGGTGGTTCAGAAACTAAATCTCTTGTTAAAAAAACACCTTCTTTAATAGCATCCGAATATTTATATTTTTTTTGTAAATTTTCTTTATAAGACGTAATGACCTTAAAACTTATTTTTTTATTAATTTTTTCTTTATTTTCAGTTTTATATTTATTAAAAGTATAGCTTTTTAAATTAAACCCTAAACAAAATTCTGAAAAAAAATCTACTAGCGTTTGTTTATCAAAATTTAAACTATCTATATATAAATCAATTTTATTTAAATCTTTTACTGCTTTTGTGTGTGAATAAAAACGGCCACCAATTTCCTCAGGAAAGAAACTTTCATACTTATTCTTAATCTTGACAACAAAACATTTTTGTTTTTCAGAAATATCGAAGGAAGTTATCTCCTCATTTTTTTTTTTACCCTTCTCGACCTTGAGGAAAGAGTTAATTTTTTGGACCAGGTTTTTTGGTAAAATGCCTTTTTTGTCTTTATACTCGTGTTTTTCATTCACAAATATGGCCAATGCATCACTATCTGTACTTAAACTGCTTATAAAACTTACCATTTTACCTTTCTATAACGTATAAATTGAATTCTATTCAAAGTTGTTTTATTAACTATATATAACAATTAAGCAAAATGAAAAAGACAATTTACACATATTTTTTTAACGAATTTATCAGATACTTTATCATAGTTGTCTTTGCTTTGGCTGCAATAACTTGGACTATTCAGGCGGTAAATCTTCTTGATCTTGTAACGGATGATGGTCACGCTTTCAAAATTTACTTTTTATACTCCTCATTAGTACTGGTTAAGATTATAACAAAATTGTTTCCTTTTTCATTCTTGATTGCCACACTGTTAACTATTTCTAAATTTGAAAAAGATAACGAATTGATAATACTTTGGACCTCTGGCTTAAATAAAATTCATATAGTAAACTTAGTTTTTCGAATTTCATTAATAATAATGGTAATTCAACTTGTACTAACTAGCCTTATAAACCCTACATCGCTGAACTATGGTAGATCTTTAGTAAAAAATTCACAACTTCAATTTATTCCATCATTATTAATAGAAAAACAATTTAATGATACAATTAAAGGCTTAACAATTTTTGTTGATGAAAAAAAAGAAAATGGGGATTATAAAAATATTTTTATTAGAGATGATGGAAAAATACTTACAAAAATTTCTAATGGTGCCTCAACAATTTTTGCTAAATCTGGTTATGTAAGTGAAGATGATAAAAACCTAATACTAATTAATGGAAATATTCAAAGATCAGAAAGTGATGGAACAATAAATATTATAACATTTGAAAAAACTTATATAGATTTATCTGAACTTACTACCAAAACTATTTCTGAACCAAAAATTCAAGAAATTACAACTTATGAGATTATTAGATGTATGTATTTACAATTTTTTAAAAAAGATACAGCCAGTTGTAGATATGGAAAAAATTATACTGATACAAAGATTGAAATAAATAAAAGGCTTGGTATGCCTTTTTATATTCCTTTAATTTCCCTTGTTTGTTGTTTTTTGCTCAACACAAGGAAAGATAAAAAAATATCTTACTATAATAAGTATATTTATTTTTCTATCAGTTTTATCATTTTAGTAATTTCAGAAATATCTGTGCGCTACTCAGGTCTTTCTTGGACACATACAGCATTTTATTACATTATCCCCGTAATATTAATACCTGTATTTTATTTTTTATTAATTAAAACCTTTAAATATGAAAACCTTGAATTTTAATTATGTTTAGATCTTATGTAATAAATAAATATTTATCAAAAGAGTTTTTAAAAGTCGTCTTAAATATTAGTGTATCTTTTTTGTGTTTAGGTTTTGTAATGGGTCTATTTGAAGAAATAAATTTCTTTAAAGATTACGACGTAGGTTTTGGTATGCCAATGCTACTTTCTGCTTTATTTGTTCCTAGTTTATTTTATAATATGTTTCCATTTGTTATTTTGTTATCTGGGATTTGGTTTTTCCTTAAAATAAAAAAATCTGACGAAATTATAGGTATGCAGGTTGCTGGTATGTCAAACTTTTCTATAATCATCATACCAAGCATTATTTCTTTATTATTAGGTGTAGTTTTTATTTCAACATTAAATCCAATTACATCTGCTTTAATAAAAAAGTATGAAATTATTAAAGGAAATTACGAAATTGATAAAGATTATTTAGCTGCAATCACTGAGAATGGAATTTGGATAAAAGAAAGAAAAGATAATAAAAATTCATTAATTAGATCAACAAGCTTGGAAGGTGAAAACTTAAAACAAGTAACTATTTATGAATTTAATGAGAATAATGATTTTGTTAGAAGAATAGAATCTAAAACTGCAAATATAAAATCAACAACATGGATTCTTGAAGATGCATTCGTTTTTAATAATGTTGGAGATCTTGTCTATGAAAATAGCGAAAGTTTACCGTATATAAGCATTTATGATCTTAATAAAATACGAACTCTTTATAAAAATCTGGACACCATATCTTTTTGGAATTTAAAAAATGAAATTAAAATATTGGAAGAAAGGGGCTATTCTACAAGAGAAATGAGGTCAAAATTACAAAGATCTATTGCTTTTCCATTCTTTCTTTTGAGTATGTTGTTATTGAGTGGAGTTTTGACTTTAGGTTTTCAGTTTACAGAAAATAATTGGAGATATGTTTTTATATCAATAATCGCAAGCGTACTAATTTATTTCTTCAATGACTTTTCAACAGTATTAGGTAAAACAGAAAAACTTCCATTGGAAATTTCAGTTTGGATGCCAATAATAGTAATTTTTATTTTCAGCACAGTAGGAGTAATGCATGCAAATCAAAAATAATATTCTAATATTTGTATTTTTTTTTGTAGCTTTTTTTTTATTAAGCAAAAGTATACATGCAGAAGAATTTGATATTAAAGCCTCTGAAATTGAAATTGATAAAAAAAATAATACATTAACTGCTACTGGTTCAGTAGAAGTTCGCGATAAAATTGGTAAAGTTATAAAGGCAGACAAAATTTTTTATGAAAGATCAAAAGAATTGCTAAATATTGAAGGCAATATTACTATTATTGATGTTGATGGAAATATTCTGAAAACAAGCAAAGCTACATACGATAAGTTAAATAATAAAATCGTAACATATGAGAATACACAGCTTGAGTTTGGTGAGGGTTATAGCCTGATAACAAATAGTATTATATATGACACTTTAGGAAAAATAATAAGCTCTAATCAAAATACAAGCTTTGTCGACTCGGATGGAAATAAGATACAAGTGACAATGTTTCAATATTTATTAAAAGAAAATATGTTTTCTTCAATAGGTGAAATTTCAGTTGTGGATATTAATAAGAATAAATATTTATTTAAAGAGCTACATGTAGATACCCAAAAAAAAGAAATGATAGGATCTGATATTAGTGCTGCTCTGAATCAAGAAAATTTTGGGTTAAGCAAAAAAAGTGACCCTAGATTTGTTGCAAATGATATTTTTATTTCAAAAAATAAATCAGTCTTTTCAAAAGGAGTTTTTACTGTATGTCCAAAAAAAGAGGGGAAATGTCCACCCTGGTCCTTAAAAGCTAAAAGAATTATACACGATAAAGCTAAAAAAACTATTTATTATGAAAGTGCAACTTTAAAAGTTTTTGATGTTCCTATATTTTATTTTCCATTGTTTTTTCACCCAGATCCTTCAGTAGGTAGACAGTCTGGTTTTCTTCCTCCAACACTTACAAATTCAACAAATTTAGGAACTGGGTTTGGTCTACCCTATTTTTGGGCTATTGGTGATGATAGAGATTTAACATTTACACCAAAACTTTATGCAAGTGAAAATCCACTTTTTTTAAACGAATACAGACGTGCTTTTGCTAATGGAAATTTTATTCTAGATACTGGGTATACTGCAGGATATAAAAAAAATGACACAAAAAAAACAAAAGGGTCAAGATCACATTTATTCAGTAAACTAAATATTGATCTAGCTAAAGACCTGCCATATGAAAGTACTATAGATATTAATATTCAAAAAACTTCTAATGATACTTTTTTTAGAGTGCATGATGTAAACACTGGATTAGTAAGTGCAAGTAGCACGGATTTAGAGAACAAGTTTAGTTACAATTTCAAGAAAAATAATACATTTTTAAATGTATCAGCTTCTTTATATGAAAACTTAAGAATAAAAGATAGTTCGAGATATGAATATGTTTTGCCAAATATAATGTTTGGAAAAACTTTTTTTACACAAAAATATGGTATTATAGATTTTACCTCTAACACTTCTTATAAAAACTACGATACAAATAGACATAGAGGCCATATAACGAATGACGTTATTTGGAGTCCTGTAAAGAAAATTTCAAAAAATGGTTTTGTAAATACATTTAAAACTATGGTCAGAAATACCAACTATAAAGCAACAAATTCATTAGATTATAAAAATCAAGGTACTATAAACGAATTAAATGGTGTTGTTAGTTACAAGGCATCTTTGCCACTTAAAAAAGATGGATTGAAAAGTTTTAATCTCTTTTCTCCTAATTTTATGCTTAGATACGCACCGGGACATATGAGAAGTGTAAAAGGTAGTGATGTAATGCTTAAATATAATAATTTATATAACCTTAATAAGACCTCAGAAATTGAAGACGGTATAAGCGCAATATTAGGCTTTGACTTCAAATATAATCAAAAAAATGCAGATAATACTGAAAGTGAAAAACTTTCATTATCATTAGGACAAGTTTTTAGTGATAAAGATAACTCTGATATGCCATCTAAAAGCTCATTAGACCAGCAGTCATCTGATATAGTTGGAGAGTTCAAGTATAATTTTAAAAACTTTGGTAAGATAGATTATAAATTCTCAGTTGACCATAATTTAAATGATTTAAACTACAATGAAGTTTCAACAAGCCTAAACTTCAATAAAATTAAATTTAATTTAGATTACCTAGAAGAACAAAACCATATAGGTAAAGAGCATTATGTTAGTTCTGGGGTAAGTTTAAACTTTACTCAAAATAATTCTTTATCTTTTGGCACTAAGAAAAACTTTAAAACAGAAAGTACAGAGTTCTACAATGCTAGTTACCAATATAACATGGACTGCTTAACTGCTGGTTTGCTTTATAGAAGAGAGTTTTACGAAGATAGTGATGTTGAACAAAAAGATTCTTTTATGTTTACAATTAAATTTATTCCATTTGGGGGTGTAAAAACTCCAAGTTTAAACTACTGATGACGACTAAAAAAATAATTATCCTAATTGCTATAAGCTTTATAATTCCACTTAAAAGTGCTGCTGTAATTAAAAACGGTTTATTTGCTACAGTAGGAAATAAAACTATCACCCACTATGATATAATTAGTGAAGCTAAAGTTATTTTAATTTTAAATGGTCAAGATTACTCAGATGAAAAAAAAGCAAAATTACAAAAAGCAGCTGTCAACTCTCTTATAAAAAGAAACATTAAAACAATTGAAATTGAAAAATACAATTTAGGTTATAATGAAGAAGATATGAATAGAGAGCTAACTAGATTGGTCACAAGATTAAATATAGATGTTGATCAACTTAAAAATATGCTTGTATCGAATGGAATAGAATTTTCATCAATTGTAGAACAAATACGTGTAGAACTTTTATGGAATACATTAATATTTGAAGTTTATAAAGATAGACTCTCAGTTAGTGCAACTGAAATTGAAGAACAGCTAAAAAATATATCGGAAACTGAAATTAAAGAATATTTAATATCAGAATTAATTATTAAACCTGTCCCATCCGATTTAGTAGATGAAAAAATTAAAGAAATAATAAAAAAAATAGAAACACAGGGTTTTGAAGAAGTGGTTTCGGAGTTAAGCATCTCAGAGACAGCAATTAAAAAAGGTGATGTAGGCTGGATAAGTGAAAATGCAATCACAGATAAATTTAAATCAGTGATAGAAATAACTAAGATCGGTGATATTACAGACCCTATCTTTTTACCAAATGGTATACTTTTTTTTAAAGTAAGAAATGCAAGAGTCAAAGATAAAGTAAGTAATTTGGTTGAAGCTAAAGATGAAATGGTTGCAGATGAAAAAACTAAAATATTAAACATGCATTCACTTTCCCATTATGAAAGAATAAAAAGAGCAGTAGCCATAAATTACTTCAATGATTAAACCTATAGGAATAGTAGCAGGTGAACCAAATAGTATTTCTTCCGAAATTATATTTAAAAGCTGGAAACAAAAAAAAATATATAAAAATAAACCTCTATTTATTATTGGTAGTATAAAAATATTAAATTTACAAAAAATAAAATTAAATTATAAAATTAAAATAAAAAGTATTAATAAAAATTTTAGATTAGTTGATTTAAAAACAAATTCTCTTCCAGTAATGGATGTTAACTACAGCCAAAAAAAACCCTTTCAAAAAGTAACCACAAAATCAAATGATTATATTTTTAAGTGTTTTGATATTGCAATAAAATTACTTAAAGCTAATCAAGTTAAAGGTATAATTAATTGTCCTATTAAAAAAGAAACTTTATTTAAAAATAAACACCAAGGAATAACAGAATACTTATCAAAAAAACTTAAAAAACAAGGTGACGAAGTAATGCTTATTTATAACAAAAAACTATCAGTCTGCCCAGTAACCACGCATATACCGCTACAAAAAGTAAGCAAAGCAATTAATGAAAAAAACATCATTAAGAAAGTTAAAACTATAAGTACTTTTTATAAGCTAATTTTTAATATCAAACCAAAATTTGCGATACTGGGCTTGAATCCTCATAACTTTTCTTCACTTAAAATATCAGAAGAAAAACAAATAATTTCTAAAGCAGTTAACTCAATTAAAAAGATGAAAATTAATGTGGTAGGTCCTATCTCCACAGATACAAGCTTTATGAATTACGAAGGGAACAATTATAATGTTATTATAGGTATGTATCACGATCAGGTACTAACATCTTTTAAAGCATTATTTAAATATAATGCGATTAATATTACCCTAGGTTTGCCTTTCATAAGAATATCTCCTGATCATGGAATTGGTGAAAATATTATGGGAAAAAATTTAGCTAGTAATAAAAGTTTGATTGAGGCAATTAATTTTTTTAATAACATTAAAAATAGATGAAATTTCCTAATACGCCAAAAAAAAGTTTAGGTCAAAACTTTTTAACTGATCAGAATATTGTAGCTAAAATTATAAGTATTGGAAATATTTCTAAAGGGGATACTATATTAGAAATAGGGCCAGGTTATGGAAGTTTAACAAAAGAAATTATTAAATATAAACCTAAAAAAATATTTGCTGTTGAAAAAGATAAAAGAGTAACACAATATATTAAGAAGGATCTTATTAATTATAAAAATATTGAAATAATAAATGAGGATATTTTAAAAATAATTTCTAAAAATAACTTTGGTAATAATATAATAATCTTCGGTAATTTACCTTACAATATTTCATCACAAGTATTGGCTTCTTTAATACTTTTAGATAAATGGCCACCATGGTATAAAAAAGTAATATTAATGTTCCAAGAAGAATTAGCTAATAGAATTGTAGCGAAGTATAAAACAAAAGAGTATGGAAGATTATCTATTCTTGCAAACTGGAGACTTGAAATAAAAAAACATTTTAATGTTTCAAGAAATTGTTTTTATCCTTCGCCCAAGATAAACTCAACAGTGCTTTCATTTGAGCCAAAAAAATACAAATATAAACTTAAGAATCCAAAAACCCTAGAATCTGTAACAAGAACGCTTTTTTCAAATAGAAGAAAAATGATCAATAAAAGTTTAACTAGAATTTTTAAGAATAATAAAAATATTGCAAAAGAATTAAATATAAATGTAAGTAAAAGACCCGAAGAATTAGATAATGAAACCTTTTATAAAATCGCATCAAAATATGAAAAATTATTTAATTAATAGTTTTACCATATCTTTAATATTTTTTGTATTTTGTTTAACTTTATGACCTTTTTTTTCAGAAGTAATAATACTTAAGAGTTTATCGTAGCAAGTTTCTAGATCATCATTAACAACTATATAATTATATTCATTCCAGTGTGAAACTTCCTCGTTAAATTTTTTCATTCTTTGATTAATAAGGTTTTCTTGACCGTTATGACGGTTAAGTAATCTACTCCGTAGGACATCAATATTAGGTGGTAAAATAAAAAAAGTAATTATAGATAAATCTTTTATTTTTTTTAGTTGTTGTGTTCCCTGCCAATCAATATCAAATAAAACATCATTACCTGATGACAAGAAGTTAAGTATTGGCTTTTTTAGAGTCCCATAAAAATTGTCAAAGATTTTTGCATGTTCAAAAAAGTGTTTTTTTTCGATTAAAAAGTTAAATTCTTTTTCATCAACAAAATAATAGTCTTTTCCATCAATTTCTGATGCTCGTGGCTTTCTTGTTGTGTGTGATATTGAAAGTTTAAAATTTAAATTATTTTTGACAAGTTTTTTTGTTAAAGTTGTTTTTCCTGCACCAGAAGGAGATGAAAGCACAAACATCATACCTTTTTTTTCTTCACTCATAAATTAGTTAGAAGGCTTGATGTTTAGCTTTAAAAAACCTTAAGATGATTTGCTTTCAATAAATTTAATAGCATCTCCAACAGTTAATATTTTTTCTGCTTCACTGTCAGAAATTTCTGCTCCAAACTCCTCTTCAAATGCCATCACTAATTCAACAGTATCTAAACTGTCAGCCCCTAAATCGTCTATAAAGTTTGCCTCATCATTAACTTTCGCTTCATCTACACCTAAATGGTCTGCTACCATTTTTTTAACTTTGTTACCAATGTCTTTTGTCATTTATGATTCCTTAATTTGAGTTATAAACCCTTAATAAATTATTAATTAATTTTGTCAAGCCATATACATTCCGCCATTAACGTGGATAGTTTCACCAGTTATATAAGAGGCCTGGTCAGATGACAAAAATGCAGCACAATTCGACACGTCCTCGCCTGAACCAAGTTTTCCCATTGGTATTCTTGATGTTAAGTACATTTTGACTTTTTCTGCGATATTCATCGTCATGTTTGAGACAATAAAGCCAGGCGAAACACAATTCACTGTAATATTCTTTTTAGCATACTCGATAGCTAAACTTTTTGACATACCAATAATGCCAGCTTTAGAAGCTGCATAATTTGATTGGCCTACATTACCAGTATGACCAACTACAGATGTAATATTCACCACTCTACCGAACTTATTTTTTAACATTTTTTTAATTGCATATTTTGATAACAAAAAAGTTGATGTTAAATTAATATCTATAACTTTTTTCCATTCTTCATCTTTCATTCTTAAAGACAGGTTATCAACATTAGTCCCTGCGTTATTGATTAAAATATCTAAACCACCCAATTCTAATGTCACATTTTCAATAAATTCTTCAATACGGGAATGATCAGCAATATCAAATTTTTTTACTTTTACTGAAGGGTAGTTTTTTTTTAATAAATCTAACTTCTCTGTATTTGTTCCGGTACCCATGACATTTCCACCTAAACTTTGATATTTTTTAACTAGCTCGTTTCCAATGCCTCCACTGGCACCAGTAACTAGAATATTTTTATTTTTAAAACTAATCATTTTTAATATCTTCTATAACATTTATATATTGTATTTTAACATCTTTATTTATTTTTTTTACTAAACCAGAGAGCACTTTACCTGGGCCAATTTCCAAAAACTCATTAACACCTTGTTTTATCATGTGTTCAACACTTTCTTTCCATCTAACTCTTGAGGTTATTTGATCAACTAACAATTGTTTAATTTTACTTGTATCACTCACTTCTTTTGCAGTAACATTACTAATTACAGATGGATCTGGTATAACAAAATTTATATTTTCAATTTTTTCTTTCATAATATCTGCTGCTGGTTTCATTAGAGAGCAATGAAAAGGAGCGCTAACTGGTAGTATAATGCATTTTTTTTTCTTATTTTTTAAATTTTGACTAAAATTTTCAATCGCTTTTTTTTTTCCACTTACAACAACTTGTCCATTGCTATTATCATTTGCAATTTCACATATTTCATTTTTGGGAACTATTTTAATTTCTTCCTCAACATCTTTCAAAGTCATTCCTAAAATTGCCATCATAGCACCCTCGCCAGCTGGAACAGCAGTCTGCATAGATTTTCCTCTTTCATGTAGTAAGTATGCTGCATTTTCAAGTGACAAAGATCCTGCACAAACAAGTGCTGTATACTCACCTAATGAATGTCCCGCAAAGAATTTAGAACTTTTTAAATCTAAATTAAAATCTTCGTTTAAGACTTTAAAAATTGAAAATCCAATAGTCATAATTGCTGGTTGAGTGTTCTGAGTAAGCTTAAGGTCGGAATCAGAGCCTTCTAAAATCATCTTTGAAAGTGAAAAACCTAAAGTTTTATCTACTATTTCAAAATTTTTTCTTACAGAATCAAATTTTTTATAAAAATCTAATCCCATGCCAACGTATTGTGAACCCTGTCCTGGAAATAAAACTGCACGCATAATATGTAACTTACAATATAAATCAATTTTAATAGTTGTATATTAAAAATTTTAATAGTATAAACCCCACACCTCTACCAATAATATTTGGTGGATTTTTCGGTGAAAACCGAATTAACCAAGGATTTTATGAATAGTTACGAACACACATTTATAACAAGGTATGACTTGCAAGAAAGTCAAACTAAAAAAGTATTGGAAAAATACGAAGAAATAATTAAAAAAAATTCAGGTAAAATTTTAAAAATTGAAGAATGGGGTTTAAGACCTCTTTCTCATGAAATTCAGAAAAATAAAAAAGGCTTTTACTTCCACTTTAAATTTGAAGGAGCTGGCAAAACAGTTGAGGAACTAGAAAAAGCAGAAAATATTGATCAAATGGTGATTAGATTCTTAACAATAAAAGTTAAAAAACTTGATCTTGAAACTAACTATTTTGAAAAGAAAGAATATTAATAAAAAATGAAAAGAACTAAAAGAAAAGATTTAAAAAAAAAGGGTTCAGGTTTTGCAAAACTAAGTTTATTTCAAAAACCAGGTATAAAGTTCTTTAAAGCATGCCCATTATCAGGTAAAGAGGCTCCGGTAGTAGATTACAAAAATTTAAAAATTTTAAAAAAGTATCTTTCAGAAAGTGGAAGAATATTACCTTCTAGAATAACATCAGTTTGCTTAAAAAAACAAAAGGAACTAGCAAGAGCAGTTAAAAGAGCTAGACTATTAGCTTTACTATAGGAATTTTTATGGATGTGGTTTTATTAGAAAATATTAAAAATTTAGGACAAATTGGAGATGTTGTTAATGTCAAAAGAGGACATGCTAGAAATTTTTTAATTAAATATGGAAAAGCTTTAAAAGCTTCTAAAGATAATATTGCAATAGTTTCAAAAAAGAAAATTGAATTAAATGAAAAAAATATTGACCTCAAAAAATCTGCAAAAAAAATATATGATTTAATTAACAAAAAAGTTTTTAAATTCACAAGAAGAACAAAAGATAATGATGAAATTTATGGGTCAATTAAACCAAAAGAGCTTTCAAAAACAATTCAGGATACAGATAAAATTGAAATCAAACCCTCTCAAATTGATTTACCTAAAGAAATTAATAAGATTGGCACTTACGAAGCTACAATTAACTTACATGCAGAAATTCAAGCTAAGATTGATATTGTGGTTGAAAAAGAGAAAGATAAGTAACAAATCTTTCCTTGTTTTTCTCCACAAAAAAAAAATTAGTGTATAACTTTCAGGTTTTTTTTGTTATTTAGATAGTATTAAATATCTAAATAATAATAATGTCTTTGCAGCCTTTAAAAATAATTAAAAATGAACAAATACAAATGCCTTGTAACATTGAGGCTGAGCAAGCTCTTATTGGTTCAGTTTTAGTTACTAACGATATATTTGATGATGTTTCTGTATTAATAGATTCTGCAAAATTCTATGATCCTGTGCATATTTTAATTTTTGAAGCTATAGAAAAACTTATTTCTAAAGGTTTGTTAGCTAATCCAATTACTTTAAAAAACTACTTTGAAAATAATGATGGTTTAAAAGAACTTGGTGGACAAGAATATTTAGTTAAAATTACTAAATTTGCAACTACATCCAAAAAACAAGCTGTCGATTACGCTAACATTGTTCAGGAAATGCATGTTAGAAGAGAATTAATTAAAATTTCACAAACAGTTTTAGAGGAAGCTTCTACTAATACAGAAGTTTCCAATTCAGGTGAAGAACTGATTCAAAATGCAGAAAAATCATTATTTGATTTAGCTGAAAGAGGTCATTTCAATCAATCTTTTATAAAATTTGAAAAAGCTTTAGAGCAAACAATTGATATGGCTAGAAGTGCTTATCAAAATGAAGAAGGTATAGTTGGTGTTCCTACAGGTTTAACAGAGCTTGATGCTAGATTAGGAGGTATGCATAAACAAGATTTAATTATAATTGCAGGTAGACCTTCAATGGGTAAAACTGCATTAGCAACAAATATTGCTTTCCACGCTGCAAAAAATATTGAAAAAAAGGGTACAAAATCATCAGTTGCTTTCTTTTCTCTTGAAATGTCCTCAGAACAACTTTCAACAAGAATTCTTTCGGAACAATCTAAAATTAGATCCAATGATATAAGAAGAGGAAAGATATCAGAGAAGGAATTTGAACAGTTCATTGAAACGTCAAAAAATATTTTTGAATTACCTTTGTATATTGATGAAACACCAGCAATTACTATTGCAGCTATAAGCAATAGATCAAGAAGAATTAAAAGATTATTTGGTTTAGATTTAATTGTAGTGGATTACATTCAATTAATGAGATCAGGCAAAAGAGCTGAGCTTAATAGAGTTCAAGAAATATCTGAAATAACTCAAGGTCTTAAAGCGTTAGCAAAGGAGTTAGATGTGCCAGTACTAGCACTTTCGCAATTATCAAGACAGGTTGAACAAAGAGATGATAAAAAACCTCAACTTTCAGATTTAAGAGAGTCTGGTTCAATTGAACAAGATGCAGATGTGGTTATGTTTGTTTTTAGAGAAGCCTATTATCTCGAAAGAAAAGAGCCAACTTTAGGATCAATTGAATATGCCGAATGGCAACAAAAAATGAATGAAATATCAAGTTTAGCGGAAATTTTAATTGGTAAACAAAGACATGGACCAACAGGAAATGTTAAAGTTGAATTTGAAGCCCAGTATACTAAATTTAAAGACCTAGAAAATAAATAATCACTTAATTATTATGTTTGCAAAAATATATAAAAACTTAGTTATCGAAAAACCAAAATTAATACTCCTAATACTTACAATTTTACTTTTAAGTTTTGGTTATTTTTCAAAAGATTTTAAGCTTGATGCTTCATCTGATACTTTGTTGCTAGAAAATGACCCAGACTTAAAATATTTAAGGGAAGTCAATAGTAAGTACGGATCAAAAGATTTTTTAGTTTTAACATATACACCTAATGAAAATCTGCTATCACCAAAAACCATAGAAAATTTAACCAATTTAAAAAATGATTTAAAAAGTTTAAGTTGGGCAGACAGTGTAATTACTATTTTAGATGTTCCATTGCTAAAAAATAATGATGATCCATTAGCTGAAAGAATTAAAAACTTTAAAACTCTATCTAGTGAAGACGTTGATAAAGAAAGAGGTTTTGATGAAATTATTAATAGTCCAATTTATAAAGAGTTTATAATAAGTAAAGATGGCAAAACAAGTGGGATACTAGTTTATATAAAAACTGATCCTAAAATAACAAATTTAATTAAAACAAAAAATATTTATTTAGATAAAAAAGATAAAGATTTACTAACTACTGAAGATAAAAAAGAATATAAAAATTTTATCAAAGAATATGATGATTACAAAAAAATTTACAACCAAAAAAATCACAAAAATATTAATGAAATCAGATCAATTATAGAAAAATACAAAGGTACTTCTAAAATTTACCTTGGGGGAATACCTATGATTGCAGACGATATGATGACTTACATTAAAAATGACATCATTGTATTTGGTGCAGGAGTTTTTCTTTTTATTGTTATTACACTTTGGTTTGTATTTAGAAGTCTATTGTGGGTTTTTATACCCTTGCTAAGTTGTTTTTTTTCAGTTTTTATAATGGTTGGGCTTTTAGGATTACTTGGGTGGAAAGTTACAGTTATATCTTCAAATTTTATTGCTCTAATGCTTATTTTGACAATGGCTATGAATATTCACATGAGTGTGAGATTCTTGCAGTTCAAGAAAGAAAATCAAAGTGTTTCTAACAGTGAAGCAATTTTTTGGACAGCAAGTAAAATGTTTTGGCCTATACTGTATACAGTGCTAACTACTATCTGTGCGTTTCTTTCTTTAATTTTTAGTGGTATTAAACCTATTATTGACTTTGGTTGGATGATGACCTTGGGTTTGATTGTTTCGCTTACAGTAACTTTTACATTATTGCCAGCAGTTTTAAATATTCTAAATAAAGGATCGTCGACTATACAAGAAGAAGAAAAATCTAAAATAACTTTTTTTTTTAGCCAAGTTGCACAAAATAATACTAAAAGTATATTTATATCCGCAGGTTTGGTGATAATTGTGAGCGTTGTTGGTATTTCAAAACTTGAAGTCGAAAATAGTTTTATAAATTATTTTGATAAAAAAACTGAAATATATAAAGGAATGAAGTTAATTGATGACAAGCTGGGGGGTACCACTCCACTTGATATAATAATAAAATTTCCAAAAAAAAAATCTTCACAAGAATCTGATGATGAGTTTGATAATTGGGATGATGAACCTAAAGATGATGCTAAATATTGGTTTACAAGGAATAAAATCGACACAATTACTAAAGTTCATGACTATTTAGATAGTTTGCCGCAAATTGGAAAAGTTATTTCGTTTGCTTCAATGGTTAGAGTTGCTGAAGATTTGAATGATGGAAAAAAATTAGAAAGTTTAGAGCTTGGTATTTTGTATACTAAAATTCCAGATTCTATTAAAAAACAAATAATAGACCCATATATATCTATTAAGGATGATGAGGCTAGAGTTAGTTTGCGCGTTATGGACTCTCTTGAAAATTTAAGAAGAAATGAACTTATAAAAAAAATCAAATATGATTTGAAAGAAGAATTAGGATTGAGTCAAGATGAATATAAAATAGCTGGTGTTCTTATTCTTTTTAATAACCTGCTTCAAAGTTTATTTAAATCTCAAATATTAACGCTAGGTGTTGTAATGGCTGGCATAACTTTGATGTTTCTTATCTTGTTTAGAAATATTACTTTATCCTTAATTGGAGTGGTTCCAAACTTTATGGCTGCCTTTTTAATATTAGGTATTATTGGCTTATTAGGAATTCCTTTAGATATGATGACAATCACTATTGCTGCTATTACTATTGGGATAGCTGTAGATAATAGTATTCATTATATTTATAGATTTAAAGAAGAGTTTAATAAAATAAAAAATTACAATAAAACATTGCAAAAATGCCATGAAACAGTTGGTGTGGCTATACTAAATACTTCAATAACTATTGTTTTTGGTTTTTCAATATTAGTATTATCTAATTTTATACCCACTATATATTTTGGAGTTTTTACCGGTATAGCAATGCTTTTAGCAATGGTTTCAGTTCTAACACTTTTGCCAAAGTTGATTTTGATAGTAAAACCATTTGGCAATGAATAATACAATAGAATTTATACAAAATAATATTTCAGCTTTTGATTTAATTGTCGCTTTGATTATTTTTTATTCAATGGCACAATGTGTAGCAAAAGGATTTATGATGAGTTTATTGTCATTTTCTAAATGGTTGCTAGCTCTAATAATAACAATTATTTTAGTTCCAAAATTTAATCCTATAGTAAAAGATTACATCGATTCACCCTTTGTTGCTGACGTAGGTCTAGGTGTTTTTATATATATAGTTTCATTGTTTGTTATAATTAATATAGGAAAAGTCTTAAATAATGCCGTAACATACTCTGGTTTTGGTACAGTAGATAAAAGTTTTGGATTAATCTTTGGTATCTTTAAAGGTTATGTAATTTGTGTATGTATTTTTTCATTGCTCAATTGGTTTTATCCACATCAAAAATGGCCAATAAAAGGTGATGGTACTTACTCTTTTAATTTAATATATAAGAGTAGTAGATTTTTAGTTGAAGAGTTTCCAAATAGTAAAGACTACTATGATGATACAGAAAAGAAATTAGAAAATATTTAATGGATAGACTAAAAGAAGAATGTGGAGTTTTCGGTATTTTTAAAAATAAAGATTCTGCTTCACTTACAGCTCTAGGTCTTCACGCGCTACAACATCGTGGTCAAGAAGGATGTGGTATCCTAACATTTGATGGAAAAAAATTTCATGCTGAGAGGAGACTTGGTCTTGTTGGTGATAACTTTACTAAAGGAAAAGTTTTAGAGAAATTGCCAGGTGATTGTGCAATTGGACATAATAGATACTCCACAAGTGGAAATAATCTAATTAAAAATGTTCAACCTTTTTTTGCAGATTTATATACTGGTGGGATTGGAATTGCTCATAACGGAAATTTAAGTAATGCTTTGTTTTTAAGGAAAGAGCTTGTAAAAAATGGATCCATTTTTCAAACAACATCTGATACAGAGACTATAGTTCAACTTATTGCAAAATCAAAAAGAACTAAAATAATTGATAAAATTATTGATGCTCTTTTCAAAATTCAAGGTGGTTATGCCCTAGCATTGTTAACTAATAAAAAATTAATAGGTGTGAGAGACCCTTACGGTATACGTCCATTAGTAATAGGCAAACTTGGTAATTCGTATGTTCTTGCGTCTGAAACTTGTGCATTAGATATTATTGGTGCAAAATTTATTCGTGAAGTAGAAAATGGCGAGATTGTAATAATTACAGAAAATAACTTAGAAAGCTTAAAACCTTTCCCGAAAATAAAAAAAAGACCTTGTATTTTTGAATATATATATTTTTCAAGACCAGACAGCATTATTAATAATCTCAGTGTGTACGAGTATAGAAAAAAATTAGGTTATCAGTTAGCAATTGAAACGCACACAGAATCAGATTTAATAGTTCCTGTTCCTGACTCTGGTGTGCCAGCAGCTATTGGTTATGCAGAAAAAATCAACAGGAGCATTGAGCTTGGTATAATAAGAAACCACTATGTAGGAAGAACATTTATTGAACCTACGCAACAAATAAGAAGTTTGGGTGTTAAATTAAAGCACAGCATAAATAAAACGCTTGTTAAAGGTAAATCTATAATTTTAATAGATGATTCTTTGGTAAGGGGAACGACCTCGGTAAAAATAATAAAAATGCTATATGAAGCTGGAGCTAAAGAAGTACATCTTAGAATAGCATCGCCTCCAATAAAATTTCCAGATTTTTATGGTGTTGACACTCCAAATAAAAAAGAATTATTGGCTTCAAAGCTTAGCATAACAGAAATGAAAAATTTTATTAATGCAAAAACTTTAAAATTCCTGTCAATAGAGGGACTTTATAAATCAATGGGATACGAAAAAAGAAATAATACTTATCCTCAATTTACAGATCATTGCTTTACTGGGGACTATCCCATTGAACCTATTGACGCAAATAATAAAGATTCTTCTACAGATCAATTATCTTATTTATCATCAAAGATATAATCAAAGAATATTAGTTTAAACCTATAATTTTAGGCTCACTGGATTGAATGTACAAAGCTCCATTAGCTATAATAGGACGTGTTAATATAGAGTCAGCTACCTTAAAAGCTTTTACAACTTCGCCAGTTTTAACAGACATTACAATTAAATATCCGTTTACTGTAGTGGCATAGATTTTACCAGAACCTAAAATAAACCCTGAAATTAATGTATCCCGTTTTTTTCGTTTTAAATGCTTTAATATATTTATTGACCAATTTACATCACCATCAGATTTATTTATGTTAAGTAAATATCCATTGTCAGTTACTAAAAATAAACTATCAGAAACACTTATGGGAGTAAGTGTAGTACTATAATTTTTTTTCCAGTTAATAACACCTGATATATTGTTAAATGAAAAAAAGGATTTGCCTGCTGCCAGAAAAAGATTTTCTTTGTCTATTACGATATCTGAAGAAGAAAAAAAATCTGTATCAAAAGCTTTTAGTGATGCTAATGTACTTAAAGCCCATTCAATTCTACCGTTAATAATATTAATTTTTATTAAATCTCCTGATGAAGTTAATGCATAAAGCTTTTTTTTATTTGAAATCGCTGTAGAAAGAAGTTTTTGTGATTTAATAAATGATGAAACAGATCTTACATCCCATACTTTCGTACCATCTGATATATTTAAACATAAAATTCTATTATCCTGATTAATTAATATAATTTTATTATCAAAGACTTTCATTTTGGATTTTAATGGTATCCCATGATTTTTTATCCAAATCACTTTTCCACTAATTGACGATAATGCATAAATAAAACCTATATTATCAGATACATAAATATTATTTTTGAACTTGGCAATTGACAGGTTTTTATAAATATTTTTGTACATTTTTTTATAAATGTTAGTTTTCCAGTTAATTGAGCCTGATCTATTAATGCTAAAAATTGTACCTCTGTCATTAGATAAAAAAATTAAATTATCTGAAACTATAGGTACAGAACCAGTTTTTAAAATAGGGAATTTATTTTTTCCAACTTTTTTTTTTAAGAATCTATTGTTTATATCGGGAAGATAAAAATTTGTTAATAAATTTTGATCGTTAAAGCCTATATTTTCCCAAAATGTATTTTTAATTGGTTTTGGAAGTTTAATATTTCCCTTGTATAAAACTTCTTTGTTATAAGTATTTTCAGTACTATAAAGTTTAACTGTATTTACTTTTTCCTGTTGATCTTTTTGTATTTCACCTAGTCTTCTTTTTTCATTATCAGTACCACTCCATATTCCTGACATTTTATCAAATGAGCAACTAAAAATAAAAAATGATGAAAATAAAAAAAATATTATTTTTTTAATCATTAGATATTAATGATAGTTGACTTTTAGCTTCAGAATATATTTCTTCATTTAAATTTTTTAAATTTAATATCTTTAAATAAAATTCTTTTGCTTTAAAAAACTCATTTTTTTCATAGAAATAATCTCCCATAAAAAGTAAAGCATGTGGTTTCCAAATAGAATCACCACTTATTAAAGGTGATAATGATTTTATTAAGTCATCTTCATTAACTAAGCTGGTGTCAATTAAAGTTTTTTTTAATATAAGTAATTCTTTTGCTTCTTTCGAAAATTTTATTTCATTTAATAAATATTGGTATAAATCTGATAACTCTTGATTATCAGTTATAAGTTTTTGTTTTTGAATTAAATATAATGATAGTAATGAATATGTGGAATCATTAGATTTAATTATTTGCTTTAGAACTTCTCTAGCTTTCTCTTTTTCTCCACGCTCAATATATATTTTGGCTTGTATATAATTTTCAGATACTAAAATTCTATTTTTTTCTTTTAAATTTAAATAAATTCCAATTGAGATAATAAAAACTACAACAAAAGAAATGGCAAAATAAATAATTTTTTTATTTAATTCATAAAATCTTAGTGTTCTAGATTTTCCTGAAACGTTATATTCTGTTTGAATTACCTTTTTATCCATATATTATTTATACACATTTTGAGATGAAGGAAATCTTCTTTTTTTAACATCTTTGCAATAATTTTTTACACTACTTAGAATATGCTTTCTAACATTAGAATACTTTTTTACAAACCTAGGGCTAAAATCAGTTAATCCAATTATATCATCTAAAACTAAGATTTGCCCATCACAATACTTTGATGCTCCTATTCCTATAGTGGGCACCTTAACAGTATTAGTAATTTTTTTAGCTAAACTCTCAACTACACATTCTACAACTATAGAAAAAGCTCCTGACTGGGAAATAGCAACGGCATCCTCTAAAATTTTTTTGTTCTCATTTGTTTTTCTTCCTTTTAGCTTATATTTTGTAGAAGATTGTGGCAACAAACCAACGTGACCCATTACTGAAATGTTTTTGTTAGTTAGATATTCAACTATTTTAGCAACCTTTGTTCCACCTTCAAGTTTAATTGCATCGCATCCAGTTTTTTTTATAACTTCTTTGGCATTTTTATATGCTAATTTTTTGTTAGTATACGTTTTATAAGGCATATCAAAAACTACTAAACTTTTTTTTGCATATTTTTTTACAGTCTTAGCATGTAAAATCATTGTATTTAAGTTTATTTCTCTTGTACTTTTCATTCCATATAGTGTCATGCTAATTGAATCGCCTACTAAGATAATATCACAAAACTTATCAACAATTTCTGCAGTAGATTTGGAATAAGCTGTTAAACAGGTTATTGGAGATCCATTTTTTCGTAATAAGATATTTTTAACTTTATTTTTTTCCATCTTTTGGAACAATTTTATTATATTTAATTTCCATTTCAGATTTTTTTGAACAGTCATTTTTACAAATGAGAACATATTTATCTAATAACTCTTTTGCTTTTTTATAATCTGACTTTTCAATCTTTAAGATTGCAAGCATATAAATAGCATCTCTGTTATCAGGGTTTATTAAAAGCGTATTATTAAGATTAACTTCTTCTTGTTCAAAATTACTTGATTTATTAAATATTTTAGCTAAGTACAAATAAGCGCTTTCGTTTAAAGGATTGTGAACAATATCTTTCTCAAAAAAAATCTTTGACTCATCAAACATTTTTTTTTCATACAATTTTTTTCCCTGATCAAAATAATTATTTTTGTCAGCTGCAGCTGTTGATGCAAAAAATAAGCAGAGAATAAGTATTTGAGTTAAAAATTTTTTAATTTTCATATTTTATATAGTTATTGATTGAAGTTTTTATCATATTTTTCTTATTCCTTTGCAATAAATGTAAATTTCTTTCGACGCTTTTTTGCTTGAATCTGGTTTAAATATAACAATTTTTTTAAAATATTTTTTAGCATTTGATTGAATTTCATTAAATACAGAGCCCATAAATATTTTGGATACAAAAACTCCATGTATATTTAAGACTTTTATTGAAAGATTCATTGCTTCTAAACAAAGTTCCCCTGTTCTATAGGAATCAAGGTTTTTATTGCCTGAAGTATTGACTGCCATATCTGATAAAACAACATCAATTCTTCTATTAAAAAATGTACTTATTTTTTCATAAATATCTTTCTTTAAAAAATCTCCTTTTATAAATTTTACATTTGTTATGATTTCCATATCTCTAATATCAATTGATAAGATTTTTCCATTCGATACTTCTTTTGATGCTACTTGTGACCATCCACCTGGGCTAGAGCCTAGGTCAATAATAAATGAATCTTTATTTAAGAATTTAAATTTTTTATTTATTTCTATAAGTTTAAAAGCAGATCTTGATCTGTAACCTTGTGTTTTTGATTTTTTAAAGTACTGATCTCTATGTTTATGTATTAACCAGTTTTTTGATGATTTATTCTTTTTCAATTATTTTATTATAAATAAGGTTTATAAAATATCTTCAGTGTCGTCTTCATCTTCTTTGTCATTTATAAAACTTTTTCTTAACTTTCCATAATGAAAATAACTTATAGGTATTAGAATAATATAAACGACTCCAGTTAAAAATAGTACTTCAAAAGTATAAAATATGAGTAGACTTAAATAAAAGCCAATTCCTAATAATAAAAATACTGTAAAATTTCTTGGTATAGCAATTCTTTTTAATGAGTATGTAGGAACTTTACTAACCATTAATAATGAAACAAGAGTAATTACAATCGAACTTATAACCTTTGTATTTTCAAAATTAAATATCGAACTTAAATTTAAAATTAATGGTAACAAAATTAATCCAGCTGCGGCAGGTGAAGGAACACCCTCGAAGAAATTTATTTTCCATGTCTCATTTTCTTCAACAGTTGTTAAGTTAAATCTTGCCAATCTCAAAGCGCAGCATACTGAATATAACAAGACAAGCATCCAGCCAAATTTTCCAATTTCATTAATAGCCCAGAAATACATTATAAAACTTGGAGCAACACCGAAGCTAATAACATCTGTAAGTGAATCTAACTCCTTGCCAACTTTAGAAGTTCCCTTTATCAATCTTGCTACTCTTCCGTCTAATGTGTCTAGTATTGCGGCAATACCTATTGCAAACACTGCCATATTATAATTTAAATCTATAGCAAATTTAATGGAACTTAATCCCAAACAAACACCAATTATTGTTAATGTGTTTGGTAAAAGAGACTTAGGATTTTTTTTTGTTATTAGCCTAAATTCTTTTTTATTTTCAATCATTTTATACTTTATGTGCTATTAGCGTTTCTCCACCAATAGTTTTTTGGTTTTGACAAACTAATATTTTATAATTTTCAAAGTACAGGTCCACCCTACTTCCAAATCTTATGATACCAAAACTCTCACCCTGTTTAATTTCAGAATTTTCTGCAATTTCACAAACAATTCTTCTTGCTATAAGGCCGGCTATTTGAACAAGGACTAATTCATCCTTGTTGGAATTTATCATATGTACATAATTTCTTTCATTTTCATCACTAGACTTGTCTAAAGATGCATTAAAAAATTTTCCTGATTTATAAATAATTTTATTTATTTTTCCAGATGCAGGTACTCTATTCACGTGACAATTAAAAACATTCATAAAAATGCTCACTCTTGTAAATTTTTTGTTCTCTAATCCTAATTCCTTAGGACCATTTATCTCTACAATCTGAGAAACGACTCCATCAGCTGGGCTAACTAGAAAATTTTCATCTTTAATTGTATATCTTTGAGGATCTCTAAAAAAATAATATACCCATATTGTTATAACTGAACTTATTAAGCCTAAAAAATTTGAAACAAGCAATAAGACAAAAGTTATTACTAAAGATATTGCTAGGAATCTGTATCCTTCTTTATGTAGTTTGGGAAATAAAAAATCTGCCATATTTATATCTATAATTTTATGTTAATATGTATATTAACTAACTAAATTCAATTAATAATTTAAATATTAATGACAAAAATAATCGTAAAAAGGCCAGTTGTTGAACTGGATGGTGATGAAATGACTAGAATTATATGGAATTTCATCAAAAAAAAGCTAATTTTGCCATATCTCGATATTGATATTAAATATTACGATCTTGGGATAGAAAGTCGAGATAAGACTTCAGATCGAATAACAATAGAAAGTGCTAAAGCTATTAAAGATGCTGGAGTAGGAATTAAATGTGCAACAATTACTCCAGATGAAAACCGTGTAAAGGAATTTAATCTAAAAAAAATGTGGAGGTCTCCTAATGGTACAATAAGAAATATTTTAGGAGGTACCGTTTTTCGTGAACCCATCTTGTGTAAAAATATTCCTAAATTAGTTCCAAGTTGGACAAATCCTATAGTTATAGGTAGACATGCATTTGGTGATCAATATAGAGCTACAGATTTTAAAGTTCCTGGAAAAGGTAAGCTGGAAATTAAATGGACTTCAGAAGATGGTAAAGATAAAAAGGAATTTGAAGTATTCAATTTTACAGGGCCTGGAGTAGCACTTTCAATGTATAATCTAGACCATTCCATAAAAGATTTTGCTAAAGCTTGCATGAATTTTGCTTTAAATAGGAAGTGGCCCGTCTACCTTTCTACAAAAAATACTATTTTAAAAGAATATGATGGAAGGTTTAAAGATTTGTTTCAAGAGGTATATGAAAACGAATTTAAAAAAAGTTTTCAAAAAAATAATATTACGTATGAGCACAGATCAATAGACGATATGGTAGCGTGTGCTATTAAATGGAATGGTAATTATGTATGGGCTTGTAAAAACTATGATGGTGATGTTCAGTCAGATACTATAGCACAAGGATTTGGATCGCTTGGTCTTATGACAAGTGTTCTAATGACTCCAGATGGAAAAACAATTGAGTCAGAGGCTGCACATGGAACAGTAACAAGGCATTACAGAATGCACCAAGAAGGTAAAGAAACATCTACAAATCCAATTGCATCTATATTTGCATGGACAAGAGGATTATCGCACAGAGGAAAATTAGATAATAATATTGAACTCGTGAATTTTGCGAAGATTCTTGAAAATGTTTGTATAGAAACTGTTGAAAGTGGATTAATGACAAAAGATTTGGCAATTTTAATAAATAGATCTACGAAATATTTAAATACCAATGAATTTCTAGAAGCAATAAACTCAAAGCTAAAAAATAAACTTAACTAATTTTTTTACTTAACGTCTCAAATGCATCTTCAATTTTATTTTTATCAACTCCACCTGCTTGGGCAAAATCTTTCCTCCCTCCACCACCTTTGCCGCCGAGTATAGTTGCAGCTGCTTTTGCTAACTGAACAGCATCAAATTTATCAGTAAGTTTATTAGTAACTCCGACACCAACACCAACTTTATTTTCAAATGTACAAAAAACTATAATAATACCTTCTTTGATATCCTTTTTTCCATTATCAACTATATTTCTTAATTCTTTTGAAGGAAAATCATTAAGTACTTGATATCTCAATATAAAATTTTTGACTTTTTTATCTTTAATAACATTTTTACTTTTATCTTTTATTATATTTTTAATTTTTATTTCCTCTAGTTGTTTTTTTAAATTTTTAAGGTTTTCATTTAATCCTAATAGTTCATTATGTTTTGGTACTAATTTTAATTTTTTGAGTTCTTCATTAATTATATTAATTTGATTTTTTAAAGATTTATCCTTATTAGATTGATCTGCTTTTTTTGATTTTTCAAAATTTTCTAGTTGTTTTTCTCTTAATGCTTCGACTCTTCGTACTCCTGAGGCTATAGATGATTGACTGATTATTTTAAACTTTCCTATATCTTTGGTATTTTTAACATGTGTTCCACCGCATAATTCAGTTGAAAAAAAACTATCTTTCTCTTTACCCATAGACAAAACTCTAACTTCATCACCATATTTCTCACCAAATAAAGCTAAAGCACCTTTATTTACTGCTTCATTAGGTGTCATTATTCTAGTTCGAACTTCACTTGATGTAGCTATCATGTCATTGACCTTATTTTCAATCATTTGAATTTCTTTCATTTCAATAGGTTTATTATGACTAAAATCAAATCTTAATTTATCCGAACTAACAAAAGAACCTTTTTGTGTTACATGTTTTCCCAGAACTCTTCTTAATGACTCATGTAATAAATGGGTTGCTGAATGGTATGCTCTTATTTCGTTTCGTTTATTAATATCAATCAGCAAATTAACATTATCTTCTACTTTTATAGTGCCCCTTTCAACGTGTCCAACGTGAATATGTAAATCACCCATTTTTTTAATAGTATCTTTAATGACAATTTTACAATTTGAATTTTGTATTATTCCCTGATCACCAACTTGGCCTCCTGACTCTGCATAGAAAGGTGTCTGATTTGTTATAATTTCAATATCTTCATCTGCTACAGATTCATTAACAATTTTATTTCCTTTTATTATTTTTAAAATAACACCTTCGGCTTTATTAAATTCATAGCCTAAAAATTCAGTTGGATTTAATTCCTCCCTAATTTTAAACCATCTATCTTCTATAGATTTATCTCCTGATCCTTGCCAGTTAACTCTAGCTAAATTTTTACTTACTTGCATTTCTTTTTCAAAAGCTTTGGTATCTACAGTTATATTTTTCGAACGTAAAATGTCAGCTGTTAAATCTAGAGGGAAGCCATACGTATCATAAAGTTTAAAAGCCACAACACCAGGTAAAACTTTGTTTTTAACTTTTGTCATATTATCATCTAAAATTCTAATTCCACGATCTAATAACGATGAAAATTTTTCTTCTTCATTTTTTAATGTTTCTATAATTAAATCTTTACCTCTATCAAGCTCAGGATAACTTTGTGACATCTCGTTTAATAAGGTACTAAATAATTTATAAAAAATAGGATTTTTGCATCCAAGTGTATGAGCATGACGCATTCCTCTTCTCATGATTCGTCTAAGAACGTAACCTCGGCCTTCATTTGAAGGGAGTATTCCTTCAGCTATTAAAAAACTGCTAGCTCTAAGATGGTCAGCTATTACTCTATGACTAGCTATAGTATTTTCTTGTATTGGAGACTTTGTTAGATCTGATGATGCATTAATAATTTTTTTAAAATGATCAATATTATAGTTGTCGTGAGTTCCCTGTAATACTGCGCTCATTCTTTCAAGACCCATACCAGTATCAACAGATGGTTTAGGTAGATTTATTCTTTTAGTTTTTGAAATTTGTTCATACTGCATAAACACAAGATTCCAGATTTCAGTAAATCTGTCTCCATCTTGATCGGTACTTCCAGGAGGTCCTCCTTTTAATTTATTACCGTGATCATAAAAAATCTCAGAGCATGGTCCACAAGGTCCAGTATCACCCATAGACCAAAAGTTATCTGAGGTAGATATTTTAATGATTTTATCTTCACTAAGACCAGCTATTTTTTTCCACAAATTAAATGATTCTTCGTCTTCAGAATAAACTGTTACACAAAGATTTTCTTTTTTTAACTCAAAATCCTTAGTTAATAGATTCCATGCCAGAAAAATTGCCTCTTCTTTAAAGTAATCGCCAAAAGAAAAATTTCCAAGCATTTCAAAAAATGTATGGTGTCTTGGGGTATAGCCTACATTCTCTAGATCATTATGCTTTCCTCCAGCTCTAACACATTTTTGTGAAGTAACAGCTCTTTGATAATTTTTTTTTTCTAAACCAGTAAAAACATTTTTAAATTGAACCATGCCAGAATTAGTAAACATAAGCGTAGGATCATTGTTTGGAACTAAATTACTAGATTCTACTATTTTATGATTATTTTTTAAAAAATAATTTAAAAATAAACTTCTTATGTTTTTTAATGTTTTTTCGGACATTATACTAATAAATACAGTTTTTTAGAATGATGTCCAGATGCGTAGAAAGGTGCTAATTAAAGCACCTTTCTAAGAGAGCTAACTAAATGTTTATTATTTTTTCTCTGGATCTGTTTTTTCTACAGTTTCTTTACTTTTTTCACCTTCAGGTTTTCCTTCTAGTTCCTTTGCTAATAAACCTGCTTTAGTTCTAATAGCCATTTCAACCTCTGCAGCTATTTTTGGATTTTGTTCTAGGTAAATTTTGGCGTTTTCACGTCCTTGACCAATTTTTTCACCTTTGTAGGCATACCAAGCTCCTGCTTTTTCAATCACATTTGATTTGGCTCCTAAGTCAATTAATTCACCAACTTTGCTAATGCCTTTTCCATACATTAGGTCAAATTCAACAACCTTAAATGGTGGTGAAACTTTATTTTTAACAACTTTAACTCTAGTTGAGTTTCCAACTATTTGCTCTTTATCTTTTATAGCTCCAATTCTCCGAATATCTAATCTTACGGAAGAATAAAATTTTAGAGCATTTCCTCCTGATGTTGTTTCGGGGTTACCAAACATTACTCCAATTTTCATTCTTATTTGATTAATGAATATTACCATAGTGTTTGTTTGAGCTATTGAGCCAGTTAATTTTCGAAGAGCTTGACTCATCAATCTAGATTGTAAACCAACATGATGGTCTCCCATTTCTCCTTCGAGCTCAGCTCTTGGTGTAAGAGCTGCAACTGAGTCAATAACTAGAACTGAAATTGATCCTGATTTAATTAAAGTATCTGCTATTTCTAAAGCTTGTTCTCCTGTATCTGGCTGTGAAATTAAAAGCTCTTCAGTTTTTACTCCCAATTTTTTTGCATAGACTGGGTCTAGGGCATGCTCTGCATCAATAAATCCACATATGCCTCCAGTTTTTTGGGCTTCTGCAATAACTTGTAAGGCTAAAGTTGTTTTTCCAGAAGATTCTGGGCCATAAATTTCTATAACTCTTCCTTTTGGAAGCCCTCCAATACCTAGAGCTAGGTCTAAATTTAATGACCCTGTAGATATTGCTTCGATATTCATAGCTGCTTTTTGTCCAAGCTTCATAACTGAACCTTTTCCAAAATTCTCATCTATTTGACTTATTGCAGCTTCTAAAGCTTTGATTTTCTCTTTCGACTCTGTTTCTTGATTTTTCCCGTTTTTTACTATTTTTAAGTTATTTTTAGTCATAAGTTACCTTTTTTTAAATTACTATTTTACGAATCAATATATTAAATGTACACATTTTGTTCTTTTTAGCAATAGTTAATTAATTAGCAAAAAAAGAGGCTTTAAAACTTTATTTCAAGTTTAAATGTTGAGCGGTAAGTCTTCCAACAGATGATAGGAGATTAAACTGTGAGATGAGAAAACTTTGTTGTGAGGTAGCAAGGTCAATTCTAGAATTTAATAAAATTGTTCGCGATTGTATAACTTCTAAAGTAGTTCTATTATTTCCCGATTCATATTCAAGTGTTATACCTTCGTTCGCAATTTCTGCTGCTCTTACTTGAGATCTAATCGAATCTAATACACCTTTAGATGATTGGTAAGTAGACCATGCATTAATAACATTTGTTTCTATTGTTTTTTTATTGTCTTCATACAATAATTGTTTTTGATTTCTAAGTTCCTGGAATTTTCTTAAATTAAAAGCATTACCACCCCCAGCAAATAAAGGCCAGGTTGCTTTAGCAGTTACGGTTTGTTGTGTTCTATTTTTAATAGCTGTACTAAAATCATCCTGTCTAGCTTTTTTGTAAGACAATGTGGCTGAGGGAGAAAGTTCAGAACTTGCAATCACGACATCTAACTTTGATTGTTCAAATTCAAAAAGAGCTATTTGTAGATCTGGATTTTCAATAATAGATATTTTTTGTGCTGCAGCTAAACTTGTGGGCAATTTTAAATTAATCTCTTTAACATCTTCAATATTACTTTGTGGCTTTTTTCCAATTATTTTTTCAAAATTTGCATTGCTATTTAACAAATCGTTTTGTGCTGATATTAATTTTGCTTGGGCACCAGAAAAAGATGATTCTGACTGTGCTAAATCAGTTAAATTTATTTCTCCTTTTTCTAACCTGTTTTGATCTGTTTCAACTTGTCTTTCTAATAACTCAACATTTATAAGGTTAATATTTACCTTTTTCCTGTTTAGTAATAAATTTGTATGGGCTTTTGTTGCTTCTAATAAAATTTCTTGTTCTACTTTTTTAAGTTTAAATACTCCTATTCTTTGTCCTTTTCTTTTTTTTTGTAAATTTGCAACTCCACCAAATCCTTGAAAAATTTTTTGCTCTACTGTTATTGACTGTTCAGAAGGCTCAAAATTAGTATCTGTTCCTGGATTTGTATTCTCTTGCTCAGAAATATACCCTGAAATTGTCACGCTTGGTAAAAATTCACTAACCGCTTCTCTTTTTTCTTCTTTAGAAGCTCTCATATTAGCTCTTTCAGCATTAAGTTTTGAATTATTTAAATAAGCAGAATTTAGAGAATTCAATAAAGTGTTAGCTTTAGATTCGCTAAAACTTAAAGTAAACACAACTGTTAATAAAATTTTGTATAACTTTTTCATTATTATCTAAATAAAATCTTTTTTATATCTTGATTTTTTTTTAAAAACATAACTATAGAGGCAGATTTACTTAAATCTTTAGTCATTTGCAAAGTAATTCTTTGATAAAACATAATAAAACGTTTTATTTCATTGTAGGACATTATTTTTTTTTTATGTCTTGTCGCTTCTTGCAATTTTTTTTCTTTTAGCAGTCTCCATTTAAAAACTATTTTAAAATTTGGAGCTTTCATAAAAATATAATGATCAATCATTGAAAAAACCTTTTTATACTCCTTTTTAAGTTTTTCGTTTATAAATCTTCGCCACACTATTTTTTTATCCTCGAATTTTTCTAAAATATTTATTGGTTTTTTTAATGAAAAATTAGACTCTGCTCTTGCCCCAACGCACCATCCTTCTAATATTATTATTTCTGGTTTTTTTCTAATTTTATACCACTTACTTTTTTTAATTCTATCGTCTATTGCTTTATTAAATCTTGGAAGATCAATTTTTTTAAAATTTTTCTTTTTAACATTCACAAAAAAATTTTTTATTAAATTAATATCATGTGTGCCTGGGACTCCTCTTGTTTTAAAGAGTGGATGTTTTTTTTCTGCTAAAATTATTCTGGCATCTAGAGTTTTATAAAAATCATCAATTGACAAAATGCAAACACTTCTTTTAAAAAATTTTCTTAAAATAATACTTAAAATTTTAGAAACAGTTGTTTTGCCAGATCCTTGACTCGCAGATAGACCTAAAAATAAAGTTGTTCCTTTGTCTTCAAATTTTTTATTAATCCAAAATGCAATTGGTATATATATTTTTTTAAGACTTTTTATATACCTAAGCATTGATTTATTTTTAATATCTTCTTTCTTTAAGAATTTTAAATAATCACTTTTTACTTTTTTAAAACACTTGTCATCTAACTGCATTAAAATATTTATTTTTTTTGATCTAAAGGATGATTTTCACCATCAGCTATAATTACATTTTTTAACTCAAAAGGTTTTAAACCTTCTACGCAAGCTACATTAATTCCATTTAATTTTGGATTAAATCTTGGGTTAAAATGAGTGTGAATTCCACAGCTAGAACAAAAGTAATGTTTTGCTGTTTTGGTGTGAAACTGATGGAGCTTTAAGAGGTTCTGACCTTTTGTAATTTTTAAATCATTTGGACCAACAAATGTCATAATAAAACCTTTTCTTTTACATAATGAACAATTGCATCTAACTACTTTTTCAAGTTTATCAGGCAAATTCACATCGATCTCTACACCACCGCAATGACAAGTTAATTTTTTCATTTATTTTTTAATTTAGTTTTTATCATAATTATCATAACGGTTACAGTTATCCACATCGCCTTTAATCACACTCTCAATGTTCATGTTTTGATTCTCTTTAGATTCGTGTTTGGACTCAAAATACAACCTATTAGATGTTTTTCCACATATTGCTATATAGCTTTTCTTGTTATAAGTTAGAACAAAATAAGAACATTATGAAAGCACTACTACCATTTCATATTAATAAGGTCGGGGCTGGTTTTCCTTCTCCAGCTA
>Ga0114999_10000450_pt1 | contig 61121 bp, 56 predicted proteins | sample ArcticOcean_MG_C_3_FD_89820 | JGI IMG/M metagenome (GOLD analysis project Ga0114999, IMG submission 89820) | Marine microbial communities from western Arctic Ocean - ArcticOcean_MG_CB8_126 | ecosystem: Environmental > Aquatic > Marine > Oceanic | place: Arctic Ocean: Canada Basin | collected...
ACGTGCTCGTACAGCAAGGCGTTTCCGCCCGGAGGCGAGAAGAACACCATGTTGAAAATTCGTTCGAAAATGATCATCAACAGGCCGTAGGCGATCCACTGGGTGGCAGTCAGCGAAATTACCGACGCCGCAAGTACCGCCCAAACGAAGATCGGAAGCCGACCCCACGTCATGCCCGGAGCCCTCTGCGTAATGATCGTGGCTATGAAGTTCAAGCCTCCGAGAATCGATGAGATTCCGAATGTCAGGAACGCCAGTTCAAATAACAGACCACCAAGGGGAGTCTGAACTGCAAGCGGCGGGTATGCCGTCCAGCCAGTGTCGAACCCTCCGAACACAGGTGATAGCAGCAACAGCACGACGACCGGTGGGACTACCCAGAAGCTGAGAGCGTTGATTCGAGGGAACGCGACGTCTTCAGCTCCAATGAGCAGTGGCATCACGTAGTTGGCGAATCCACCCATCATGATCGCAACCGCAACGGCGACCATCATGATGCCGTGAAGGCTCATTGTCGTGTTGTAGTTGGTCTTGCTGAGAACGTTCTGGCCTGCGTCGGCAAGCTCTGTCCTGAGCAACATCGCCAGAAGCCCTGCGAGAATGAAAACTACCGCAAACGTAACGATGTACTGGATGCCAATCACTTTGTGATCGGTATTGAATTTCAGATAGCGTGACCAGTTGCCAGATGGGTCGTTTTCCGTAGGTTTGCCGAACCATCCGGCACCCCACGTCTTCCACATCCCAACACCCATAAGCCAGCCGATGACCGCGAAGACGTACCCAAGTACGACCATCGGTTCGGTGGAATCTTCACCGGTCATGCTGGCGACGCCGAGCGCAATGCCCGCACCGATCGCATAACCAATTGCGGCGTAGATCACGCCTCTTATTAGCGGCATAAAAGATGCCATTTACAAGTCCCCTTGAACTCTTGGTGGCCCTTAAGCCGCTTGTTCTGCAATCCACTGTTCGAATTCGGCAGGTTCAACCACCTCGATGCGAGTAAACATCAGGGAATGGTCTTGCCCACAGAGCTCCGCACACTGGACTCTGAAGTTGACGTCGTCGTTGAAATGGCCGATCGCGGTGGTGTTGATATCGACATAGGTCGTCAACCCCGGAACCGCGTCAATTTTCATTCGGAACGCTGGAACCCAGAACGAGTGAATAACGTCCTGATCCTCAGACGTAACGTTGAATCGAATCAACGAATCGTTCGGAAGTACGAGCATTTCGTCCTTCGAGAACAGCGAAACGTCGCGGCCCACGTATTCGTATGACCACTGCCACCGTCGACCGGTGACGTTGACTGTTAAATCTGGCTCTTCAGCCGATGTTTTTCGTAGCTCGATGAGCCCGGTGTACCCGGGGTGAACGATCACCACCAGACAGAGGATCGTCGTCCATGCCAGCCAGAATCCGACCCACTTGGTGTGGGTTCTCGTTGGGGCAGAGTCTTCGATCTCTCCGGGCTTAGCTCGGAACTTGATTACGACGTATCCGATCATCGTAATAACGAAGGTAAAGATCGGAATCGCCAACACCATAAGAAGGATGAAGGCGTCGTCGATAAATTTGCCCTGCTCCGAAACAGCGTCGCCAAAAATGCCCAGCGACAGGAACCAAAGTTCACTAATTATCGTTAGCAGAATCCAAATGGCTCCTGCCGTCACTGTGTCTCTGTTCAGAACAAACTCCCTTGGGTTTTCAAGCCAGCCCGGGTTCTCGAGTGACCCTTGGGCAAATTCACGAAATCGAGATTAGCCAGCACCAGAATCCACATATAGGTGCATTCGTACTAGCGGAAAATTTTGTTGGGGTGCGAATTAAATGAGACCGGCCAGAGTCCCCAGTGCGACGGCTTCTAATCGAGATCGACATCCGAGTTTTGTCAGCAGCCGGCTAACGTGGTTTCGTGCCGTGAGCGGCCTAATCGAAAGAATCTCGGCGATGTCGTTAGTGTTCTTGCCAACTGCCAGCAGCTTCAGAACCTGATCTTCACGGGTTGTCAGCGGCGGTAGTCGGTACCCGACGGAGGGAAGGCCGTTGATCGACTTCTTGGATCTCTGAGCCGAGTGAACCGAATCATGTACCGAAGCACTTTCGACTCGGCGGCGATCGGTTACGTCCCTGAACAAATGAAGTACTTCACGCGATCCCGATCCCTGAGCCGGTAGCAATACGCTCATGTTGATCTGAACGATTTCGCCGTCGGCCGTTTTGCACTCAAGATCGAAATCTCGAGTAGTCCTGCCTTTAGCGGCGTTTGTTACCACCACACATCCCCGGTTGCACTTAACTCGTCCAGGGTTGGCGTTTGCGCACAGAACGTCGTAGCACTTCTTTCCGATTACCTGATCCTGTCGGTGGCCCAACAGTTTCTCGGCGGTGGAATTCCATGATTTGATTCTCTGGTCGGGTGAGACCGTGAACATGCCATCAGAAGTGCGAAACTCCTTGAGAATTTGTTCATCCGAATCGTTATTCAAATCGATATGCCCTCGTGAGGCGACGTGGCATGGCGATTGGAAAAACAGCACCAAAAGATGTAATTCCAGAGCGTCACTCGGCATCTACCGAACTGCCACGTATTCAATCGAATATATGTCGATATGATTAGAAGTCGTGTGAGTATTTCGCGAAGTTGGTGCGTTCACACCATCACGCGATTCTCACTTCGAAAGTTTTCGCGCTGGTGCGTTCTCACCTATGGTTGAGAGTTGATCGCAGCTACTTTTTGTCGGTGCGTTTTTTTTGATCTGAAAATCATAGAAGTTTTGGGGCTTGATCCGTGTTCAAACGTTCAAATATTGTTGCTTTCTCCTTCCTTGCAGTGCTCGCACTATTTGTGCTGAGTGCCTGCGCCGAGGAGTCGGAGAATCCGTTTGGTACAACGACGCCCGTGCCTGCCGGAGACATAGCTGGCCCGGATTCAGGCGGTAGTGCGGCGGTTGAGGCAGGTCCCGACCTCGCAAATGGCGAGACTAAGTTCAAGGGACTCGGCTGCAGCGGCTGCCACAGCACCGACTCAAACAAACTCGTTGGTCCCGGCCTCGCCGGTATCGGCTCCAAGGGTGACGACTACATCCGGACGTCGATCACCGATCCTGGGGCTGTAATCGTCGACGGATTCAACAATCTAATGCCGACGTCGTTTGCCAGTCTGAAGGAATCCGACCTCGACGACCTGGTCGCATATCTTAACACGCTGAACTAGCGGGCGGCTACTTCAGGAGATTTGGCACATCCCTCGTCCCGGCCGCAGCGAAGCGGAGTGGAGGGATCTTCGGTGGCGTGGATGGGCGCGGCTGAGTCGAACGTCGCATCCATGTGCGAGATCCTGAATCTAGTTCAGGATGACGGTCGTTAGAAAGTGCGTGCCGTCGTTTAGGCCTGTGTGGGTAATAGAGCTAGGGGGCAATCAGCTCGGCGAGTTTGGCCGCTACATTTGCCATCGTATCTTCTGCAGTGCTCAGGCCACTTCGCGAGCCGAGCAGCGGGCTGATGTCGCGTAGAGCTTCATAGGTCGTACCGTGCATGATGGGAACGAGCTGGTCACGCGCTAGGAGTGCCGAAAGTTCCTTTTCGGCGATGCCCTCCTCTCCTCTGAGGCGGTCCAGCAGTGCAGGGGTCACCAGCACGATCCCGACTCGCGATTTTGCTAGTCCCTTGTCGATTTCGCGGAGCAACGACGTGCCGAGGGCGACGTCCTTCTCGCTGAACCAGACTGAGACACCACTTGACTCGAGCAGATCGTGTAGTTCCTTGGCGGCCCCTCCGCGGTCGTCCCATGCATGGCAGAGAAAGACGTCCCGAAGGTCAGGCAGAGGCGCTCGCTTCTCGACGCTCCGGCGGACCGGTGTGAGGGTCCCCACCTCGGCAGGCGTGTACGTTACGGACGAACCGGCTGGCGACCAGCGTGGTCTTGCGCTGCTGCTGGACGCGCGCCCGCTGCTCCCCGACGAGGAGTAGGGCGGGGACGAGTACGAACCGTAGCTGCTGTAGCTGCCGCGGCCATAGCGGCCATAGCGCCCACCACATGCGGGACAGTTCGCGCTAGCACTTGCCGTGCGATGGCCTCTTACTGGTGCTGTGCATCTAGCCATGTTGTAATCCTCCCATTCGCAATCATTACGGCGAGTATATGACCTGCACCGCGATGGCTACCAATTACTATTTCGGATTTACGACCATCTGAAGCCAAGGCTTCAGATGATGGGATTCGAACTAATAAGTACCTATGATCGACTTGGCAGTACGCCGCTCAGAACAAACCTGCACTGGTCTATTGTGTTCAGGATGACGGTCGCCAGATAACTCTGACCCTAAAGCTCCACGCCCGACGCCCTTGCGACGGTGTCGAGGTCTTTGTCGCCTCGTCCGCTTAGCAGAAGCAGCACGATCTGGTCTTTCGGAAGCGTTGGAATCCAGTTGATCATGTAGCCGATGGCGTGTGACGGCTCAAGCGCAGGGATGATGCCTTCAGATCGGCATAACAATCTGAACCCCGCGAGTGCGTCATCATCGGTCGCCGCAACGTAGGTAGCGCGCTCGGTGTCTTTCAAATAGCTGTGTTCTGGCCCAACCCCGGGGTAGTCGAGACCCGCCGAAATGCTGTGAGCTTCTGTGACCTGCCCGTGCTCGTCCTGAAGCAGGTAACTGAGCGAACCGTGCAAAACCCCCGGTCGTCCTTTAGTCATGGTCGCAGCGTGCCGCTTATCAAGCCCCTCGCCTGAGGCTTCAACTCCGACCAGTCCCACGCCGGCGTCCTTAATGAACCCGGAGAAGATGCCCATTGCGTTCGATCCGCCACCGACACAGGCGATTACGTAGTCGGGGAGCCGACCTGCCTTCTGGAGAATCTGCTCACGGGCTTCAACGCCGATTACCGATTGAAAATCTCGTACCAGCTTCGGGTACGGGTGAGGTCCGACTACGCTGCCGATGATGTAGTGGGTGGTTTCGACGTTGGTCACCCAATCACGAATCGCCTCGTTTGTGGCGTCTTTGAGGGTGCGGCTTCCTGATGTAACAGGCTCTACTTTCGCCCCGAGCTCTCGCATTCGGTAGACGTTAGGAGACTGGCGGGCGATATCGGTTTCGCCCATGTAGACGATGCACTCGAGTCCCATCTGCGCACAGACCGTCGCCGTTGCGACGCCGTGCATTCCGGCACCGGTCTCAGCGATGATCCGTTTCTTTCCGAGTCGTTTCGCCAGAAGTGCCTGCCCGATTGCGTTGTTGATCTTGTGCGCACCGGTGTGGTTGAGATCTTCACGCTTGATGTAAATCTGCGGGCCACCGAGCTTCTCGGTGAGGTTTTTCGCGTGGTACATCGCCGTCGGTCGACCTACGTAGTTGGTCAGCAGGTCTTCGAACTCTTCCCAGAACGAATCGTCGTTTTTGGCTGCATCGAAAGCAGCCTCAAGCTCGGCGAGTGCCGCCATGAGAGTCTCTGGCACGAACTTGCTACCGTAAGGACCAAATCGTCCCAGTTCATTTGGCAACGAGTCAGAGTCGTAGTTTGTCGAAGTTGATGTCATCGAAAAGTTTCTGCACACACGAGGTCGTTTGCGTTGTAAGTCGAACCCAAAAATAGGGTCCGATTCTGGAGCGTGGCGCTCAATCTCAAGCTAGGATAGCAGCGGAGTAGCAGGCCAATCCTGCCCCCGTAAGCGTATATCTCGTTAGACAAGCAAGTAGAGGACTATCGCACCGTTGCCAGAGTCGAGTTCAAAACGGCCGGATATGGACGCGTACATGATGTCGATCGCGGTCGGCGTTCGAGCTCGTGCCAACTGCCAGGGTAGTCACATAGGTGCCGTTCTCGCTCGTGATGGCCACATTGTTGCAACTGGATACAACGGCACTCCGCACAAGACGCCAAACTGCGATGAAGGCGGCTGCGGACGTTGTGCAAATCGTGACGAGTACCCATCAGGCACCGGCTACGACCTGTGCATTTGTGTTCACGCCGAACAGAACGCCCTTCTCTCGGCCGCCAGGTTCGGCATAGCGGTCGACGGATCGGTGCTTTATTCCACTTGGCGACCGTGCTTCGGATGCACCAAGGAGATGCTTCAGGCAGGAGTTATTGGTGTGCGATACGGCGAGGACTGGGAGCCGAATGCCGATCTGAAGGACGAATACGAGCGGCTCCAGGGTTATTTTCCTGATGGCGTTGAAATGGTCCCGCTTCCAGATGGCGCTGATTCTCACACCCCGGGTGCGGCTGCTAACTAACGGTAAATATCACTAGCATCGGGACCGTCGCACTTCGATATGACGCCGATGGAACCGTAACTTCGTGGAATCCATCGTTGTTCAGGGTGGACCCGTACTAATTTGCGTCGAAAGTTCCCGCAGTGATTACCAGGCTGTGGGCGGTTCATTCGGAAGCCGGGTAGGTTCGACCAACTCCGTAGGCGCGTGAACGTAGTTACTGGCCTAGAACAGACAACCGCTGAACTCAAATGACCCACTTGGAACGTTCGAAGTGGGTCACTTTTTGCCCCAATCGGGCACACCAAAAAATTGACCCGTAATTCTGATGCGTCGAAACTGTCCGCATCTAAAAGAAGCGCGCGTGCGCATTCACCAACTGCGATTGTCGGCCAAATCGCATACACGGCAGGGGTTGGAAATCCAACACTTTTGCCGGACGGAGGCTCGTTTGATGTTTAAGTTCTCATTCCGCCGATTTCTATCTCTATCTCTGATTCTTGCACTCGTACTGACGGCATCGTTCGGTAGTTCAGGTCAGGCAGCAGCAGCTGGAGAAGTTGGATTGGCGAAGGCTATCGCCGCCCAAGAGGCTCACACCAACTCAATAATGTCGATCGACGGCGTTATTGGAACAGCTGTTGGTAGAGGCGCAGGTGGTGGGCACATCGTTCTTGCCCTTACAACCGCACAGGGCGTCAGAGGTATTCCGGGCGCTGTTGATGGCGTTATCGTTCGACCGCTCGTTACAGGGGAGATCAACGCTCTCAAGGGCAAGCCGGGCAGCGGGGTTGATGCGAAGGCAAGATTCACGCGACCAGTGCCGATTGGCGTCTCAACCGGGCACCCCGATATAACCGCAGGCACGATAGGTGCAAGAGTCACCGACGGATCGAACGTCTATGCGCTGAGCAATAATCACGTATACGCCAACTCAAATGCTGCGAGCGATAACGATCCCGTTCTTCAGCCCGGTCCAACTGACGGAGGAAAAGTCGTAACCGATGTCATCCGTACTTTGAGCGATTACCAAACAATTGTGTTTGGCGGACCCGATAACGTCATCGATGCAGCAATTGCGCTGACCAACACAAGTTTGGTTGGCACAGACACGCCTAGCGATGGATACGGTGCACCTTCATCCAGTGATATTGCCCCGCTAATCGATATGAACGTTCAGAAGTATGGACGCACGACTGGTCTTACAAAGAGCAATATCACTGCGATCAACGCCACCGTAAATGTCAATTACGGCACCAGTGTCGGTGTCGCAAAATTCGTCCAACAGATTATCGTTGCTGGCGGTAAGTTCAGTGATGGAGGCGACTCGGGTTCGCTCATCGTCACCGATGATGCGAATAAGAATCCTGTTGGCCTCCTATTCGCCGGCAGCAATTCGTACACGATCGGAAACCCGATCGGCGCGGTGTTGACTCGATTTGGCGTAACAGTCGACGACGGACAAGGTCCGCCAGCGGCAACAGGCTCGATTGTTGGCACAGTGACGGATGCCGATGGCGGCATTTTGGGTGCAACTGTTACGACTGGATCAGGGCATTCGGCCGACACGGACATCAACGGCGATTACGAGATTTCTGGTGTGGCCGAAGGCGCGACTTCAGTCACAGCATCTGCAGATGGATATGCGACTTCCGCTGCAGTCCAGGTGACCGTTGACGAATTAGTCGATGCGGACGCTGATTTCTTGCTGACTGCTGTAGAAAGTGGATCGGAATCGACTGTCGCTTCCATTACTTACTCGCTTTCCGGCGGTCGAAGTGGCACCAAGCACGTCTTGATAGATGTTGCGATTGCCGACGATCTGGGCAGTGATGTAGAAGGCGCAGTCGTTACGGTCAGCGTTTTCCGAAACGGAAACTTCTTTGGCGGAGCTTCAGCACCAACAGGTGGGGATGGAATAGTTACGTTCCAGGCGAGCAATGCTCCCCCTGGCACCTACACGACAGAGGTGGACAACGTAGTGGCTACCGGGCTGACGTGGGACGGTGTGACGCCAGCGAATTCGTTCGACAAGTAACGAACGTAACAGCAAGGCTTGATAAAATTGGGGCTGCCGACTACTGGCAGCCCCAATTCTTTTTTACGGGTTGTCCGATTTACGGGTTGTCCGATTATTCAAAATTAGGAGCTGAGTCAGTGTCCGTTTCAGTCTCCGAAATAATTCTCGAACACTCCGACTCGCTCATGAGCCTCGCGGGTGTGGTCGGTGTTGCCGAAAGCATCCATGACGATCAACCATGCGTGCTCGTGCTTGTGATCGAACTGACCGATGAACTTCGTGAACAGATCCCGAGCGAAATCGGTGGCTATCAGGTTGTAGTATCGGAATCTGGAGAGATCACCGCACTCTGAAGAGCGGTCGGTGTCGCCGTTGGCCGCCGATCCGATCCGACTAAAGCGAAGTGCGTGCCATTGCCAGTGCGCCAACGCCGAGCCGGCGAGCGAGGCCGGATGTCTTGGCGACTTTCGGCATTCGCTCGAAAACACGCTCGACGAACGGATCACTGAGTGGTCGCGGGTGAGCGGTGAACCATGCCAGCGTCTGGCGAATAGCGTCGGCGTGAGGAGTCACATCCTGCCCATACGCGGTTGTGAACTGTGAATGATCAAGCACGAACGGTCGATCGAGCGAGTGCAGTTCGTGTTGAACTTCGTTGATATCCGATCGAACTATCTTCAGGTGTAGCAAGGCGCACCCTCGTATGTGCCGAGGCGATCCGCCTACTTCCGCAGAAGAACGTGCCTGAGCAATCACCATTCCTGCCAGTTCGTTTGGCGAAATCGGAGGGGCGCTCGGAAGATGCCAAACATGACCGATGCTATCCGGCGCTTCCCCGAGCATGATCAGCCCGCACGCGACGTCATCGATGAACGACAGCGAGCGTGGAGATTCGATATCGCCAACGATAGATAGCTCGGTGTCTTCGAGAGCTGGCCAGAACACGCGGCCGCCAAACGACGATCCAAACTCAGGCGAAATAGCGCCGGGGCCGTAAACGTCGGCAGATCGGCCAATTACGCCATCGATCTTGCCCGTCCACGTTGCATTGATGATTTTGTCGGCGAGATCGATAAGAACTCTGGCGGGTCCGGGTTTCGCCGCGTTCGGAGTCGACTCGGTGATCGGATCACGAGTGGGACCGTACATGTGCGCAAGGTCCCAGTGCACGAGCTTCGATCTAGTCGTTTCGGCGACCTCGATCAGATTGTCGACAATTGGCGGGAATTGCGTTTTCCACAGGTTCGCCGGGCCGTTGAGGCAGGAGTAGATAACTTCAGCACCGTCGCAGGCACGAAGCGCAAACTCGAAATCGGTCGGATCGCCCCGCATAACCGTGATGCCGAAAGGATCGGAGCCGTATTCGTTGATCGGTATGGAGATTACGGTGCGACCGGATTCTTGAAGGGCGTGCGCCAACGCTGCCCCTACTGGGCCAGTTCCGAATATGACGTGTCTTCCCCTCGCAACAGCGATCATGCAGAAGTTCCCCCCTCAGCATGCACACGAGTAGTACAAAGTAATAGACACCGAAACAAGAGGGTCGGTCAATTGACGTTCGTACAGTGTTGAGTGTGGTTTCGGTCAAGAAACGGCAGTTCGCTGCTAGACTTCCCGAGATTTGTGTTTGCAGCAAGATTCGGACAAGGTATTTCTCCATGGACAGCGCTCACTCTCCCCACGGCTTAATTGGCGAGGCGTATCGGCCGCCAAAGATCGGAAGCAAGGGCGCAGTAGTTGCGAATCACACGATGGCAGCGCAGGCGGGGATGCGAATTCTCCATCAGGGCGGAAACGCCGTTGATGCTGCGATAGCCGTGGCGTTTGCGCTTGGGCCAGCCGAACCGCAGGGGTCGTCAATTGGCGGAGACGGGTTTGTGATGGTTCACATGGCGGCGAACGCCACTGTGGAGGTTGCAAACGGCACAGGAGCGGCTCCGCTTGCTGCAACAGCCGATAAGTACCCGGACGGAATTCCGCATGACGGTATTTTGGGTACGTCGGTACCCGGCATTCTTGACGCCCTGCTCAGCGCCCACGACAAGTACGGGACTATGTCACTCGCAAAGTGCCTTGAACCGGCGATAGAACTTTGCGAAGACGGTGTTCCGGTCTCAGAGTTTCAATCTCGAAGTGCAGCGGCGTATCCGACGCTGCGTAGTTCTTCGACATCTGGACCTGTATTCGCACCGAACGGCAATTGGCTGAAGCCCGGTGAGATTCGCCGAAATCCCGATCTGGCACGAACTTACAGGCAGATCATCGACCACGGTCGAGATGCCTTCTATGAGGGCGATATCGCGCGTGAAATCGCTCGTTACTCCGAGGAACAGGATGGTCTGCTTACTTACGAAGACCTGAAGCGGCACAAAGTCGAGTGGCAGGCGCCTATTTCGATCAATTACCGGGGCCGGACGGTCTACGAGGCAGCTCCAAACACGAGCGGCCACGTTCTACTCGAAGAGCTCGGGATGTTCGAGCAGTTCGATCCGAAGCAGTACGGCTATATGACGGTCGAGTCGATTCAGTTGATGATCGAGGCGAAGAAGCTGGCGTTCGCCGACCGTGAGGCGTACGTCGCCGACCCCAACTATGTGGATGTGCCAATCGAGGGTCTACTTAACGCCGAGTATCTGGTGGATCGTGCAAAGCTGATCGATATCGAGAAGGCTGCCGTGAATGTGACTGAAGGCGACCCATGGGCGTTCATGGACCGTTCGCCCGACACGGCTAAAAAGCATCGTCAAAACGGTCGAGTTCATGCAGCCGGGAGCGACACGACTCATTTCTGTGTGGTCGACCGCTGGGGCAACTCAGTTGGCCAGCTGCAAAGTATCCAAACGATGTTCGGATCGCGCGTGATTGCCGGATCAACGGGAATTCTCATGAATAACCGTATGACCTACTGGCACCTCGATCCGGGTCACATCGATTATTTGAACCCCGGTCAACGAGTGCGGCACACGATGAACCCTGTGATGGTGTTCACGAAGCCGGTTGAAGATGGTGGTCGTTTGGAGCTGGTTTACGGCACTCCGGGTGGCGATACGCAGGTACAGACCAACCTGCAGATATTAACGAGCGTGTTCGATTACGGCTTGAACGTTGCCGAGGCGATCGATGGACCCCGCTGGACTCATAATCAGGCAAATACAGGCTCGGTCTACCCGTATCCGGCGACCGACTCGTTGGACATCGAGGATCGTGCGGGATTCGAGCTTATCGACAGCCTGAAAGGGCGAGGGCAGGAGATCGGGAACACCGCACCGTGGGATGGAGCCGGGAGCGAAGGCGCAATTCAGGTCGATCAAGACAACGGCACGCTGTTTGCCGCATCGGACCCCCGCCGCGAGGGCGATGCGCTGGTTTGGTGATGTGGCTTTGACACATTAACTGAGGATTTGGGAACTGCCGCAATTGTCACTTCACGTAACGACAATCGAACCTACCCCTCGTCCCGACCGCAGTGAAGCGGAGCGGAGGGATCTTGGACGTGAGCGGTGTCACGGATAATCAAAGGGAATAGTTGAGATCGTTTGGGCGTTGGCTCCGATCGTAGACATCTCAGGCCCCTCCACTTCGCTTCGCTTCGGTCGGGAAAAGGAAGTGGGCGTGCGGGCGTGTATGCGACCCCCTGTCATTGCGAGGAGTGACGAAGGAAAGACGTGGCAATCATGGTCGAAATGCCGTGATCTCTCGAGTCAGCCAGCCGTTGTCCTCCCGGCTTCATCGTTATCTATCAGTGTCATTGCGGGGTGTTGATCGCTGATTGCCACGTCAGCCTCTGGCTTCCTCGCAATGACAAAGAACGCCAACCTTTCGCCGAGTAGTCCCACTAACTCCAGAACACCACGAAATCCCAGATCGCCTCGACTGCTTCGAAGAGTGTGAAGTTGTCGAGGTATTGACCGCCGTGCAAAACCCACTCCTGTCCGAGCTTGAGGACAAGCACGACAAGCAGCCACTTGGCGATACGTTCACGGGTCATCTCGTAGTTCGGCTTGTAACGCAGCCTGATCGCAACGAAAACGAACCAGAACTCGAAAACGTTCGGGAATATGAGCAGAATCGGCCGGTTCCCTGTGATCTCGAACGCAATAAAGCCAATCATCCTGAACCCAAACAAAGCCAACGCAATTGTGCGCTCGGGTCCGACCCACCTGTTCGCCACCCACAGGAACGTGAGCATGTAGACGATGTCGGCCCACTTATCGAACGCCTGGTAGTTTCGCAGGCCCCCCAGATCGAGCACGCCCATCCAGAACAGGTCGGAGAAATCGACAACTATCGCAATGATTGCGCCCGCGAGTGCCCAGCGCAGCACGGGGAGCGACCCGGCAACACGGATAAGTCCTATGACCAGTTGTTCGAGCGTCATGTTTGGGCAGTCCAGCCAAGCACAGTCATCCTGAATTTACTTCAGGATCTATCTCCCACTGTTGCAGCTTATTATCGATTCAATCGGTCCAACGCGGGCGCTGGATTCGTTCTGAAATCCCCAGCTCGCTGCAGGCTTGAGAAAGATACTGAAACAAGTTCAGCATGACAACGTCAGAGTATTAAGGGGGCAAAGCAGGCGTTGTCGACACGACATTCGGATCTTTGTCGGACTCCTCGCAATGACAGTAAAAACCCGTTTGCCCGTAACGCCAACTATAATCACCCCGGTTCATGAATCACGATCATAAACCGAGTGTGAAATTGAACCACGTCCCACTCCCCCAACTCTCGTTACAGCGTAAATCCAGAACTTAAGGATTAAAACAATGAAATACCGACACCTTGGAAATTCCGGTCTTGAAGTCAGCGTTGTTGGTCTTGGCACCAACAACTTTGGCGGTCGCATGGAGTTCAAGGAAGCCCGCGAAGTGATTTTTGCCGCGCTTGATGAGGGAATCAATCTCATCGACACGGCGAACATGTACTCGCACGGCAACTCGGAAGAGATCATCGGTCGATCACTGATCGATCGACGTGACGAGGCGTTGATCGCCACAAAGTGGGGCATGCTCTGGGAAGAGGGCCCGCACGGCAAAGGCGGATCACGCAAGCACGTTATGGACTCGCTCGAAGGGTCATTACGCAGGCTTCAGACCGACCACATCGATCTCTATCAGATGCACCGTCAGGATCCTGACACCCCGATCGAAGAAACCCTTCGCGCACTCGATGACGCCGTTCGAGATGGCAAGATTCGATATATCGGTCTTTCAAACTTCGATCCATGGCGTATCGCCGACGCCCAGTGGACCGCTCGCCACCACGGCTACACCCAGTTTGTTTCGTCACAGCCCGAGTACTCGATGCTTGAGCGTGGCGTGGAGAAAGCGGTACTGCCCGTTTCCGAAAAATTCGGGCTCGGCACGTTGCCCTACTACCCGCTGGCGCATGGATTCCTGACAGGGAAGTACCGCCGCAACGAGGCCATTCCGGAAGGGACCCGGCTGGATCTCACGCCTAACGCTCAGGAAAAGCGACTTTCCGAAGCGAACTTCGACATTCTCGATCAACTTGAAGCGTTCGTTCAGAAGCGTAGCCACACGATGGTCGAACTCGCATTTGCGTGGCTTCTGGGACGAGCATCAGTTGGATCGGTAATCGCCGGTGCCAGCAACCCCGATCAAATCCGCCAGAACGCCGCCGCTGCCGAATGGGAACTCACGGCCGACGAGATGGACGAGCTGAACGGGATACTCGACGGGTAGTTCGGGCTAGAGATCATTAAGTTGGGCTGATTATTGATCACCGCAGACGAAATATTGAAGAGGGTGGAAGGGTATGCGTCGAGCGAACTCGAATCGATTGTTCGCGCTGCTCTTCGTAATAATTCTGCTTCGGTGCTTGAAGGCGTCGCGACCGAGCACATCACTGATCCATCTCTAAGAGACGACACGGTCGCACTTCTCCGAGTGCAGGGAACTGCTGAAGTCGGGGGTACAAACCAATCGTGGTCAGTCGTGTTGAAAGTAGTGGAAGCTCCGGGGAATCTTTCACCTGACATTCCGCTCAGTGGAGAAAGAGAAGCTGCTGCCTACGAGTCGGGCTTTCTGGACTCGCAATTCTCAGGCGTTCGGGCCGCCAGTCTCTATTCAGTACAGCGATCCGATGGATTAGTTTGGTTGTGGATCGAAGATCTCAAACAGCTAGCGGGACCGCCCTGGACTATTGGCAACTATGCGACAGCTGCAGTCGGGATCGGACAATTTGCTGGTGCGTGTGCCTTGGAATTGCCGTACGACCAGGATTGGATGGCAGTCGATCGGATCATCAGCCGGTGGGGGCACGATGAAATGAGATCGGTACTTGGTACAAGTCGAAGAGCAGAGGGTCCACTGCAGTCCGCAGACTATTTGAGCGGAAAGTTTGCACGAGATTTTGAGCGAATCGTCAACGGACTCGATCTCCTTCGTCCTGTTGTAAAAATGGTCAACGGTCGCTGGCCCACGGCGATTGCCATGCCAGAAACATGTTCGTGTCTCACGAGAATTCAACCACGACTGAGGTCGCGATCATCGATTGGTCGGGTATAGGTCCGGGTCCGATCGAAACCGATATTGGGACTATGGTTGGAGGAAGTCTCACATGGGGTGATGCAGAAGCGAGTTTGATCATCGAAGGTGAGCGCGAAATATTCGACGCGTATATGAGCGGTGTTGAACTCTCTGGGCTCAGTAGAAGTGAATCTGAGGCAAGAATTGGGTACGCGTATGCGGCCGGTGGGTATGGACAGTTTTTTGTTTCGGCGAATGTGATGATCGATCTTGAACTGTTCGGCCACGAGTACCTGTTGATTCGTTTCGGAGTTGGGGCGGATGAAGTCGAAAATATTTGCCGTGAACGACTCGAATTCACAGCTGATTTCGTTGATGAAGCTGTGAGTTTGTTGCCGTAGGCGTGTGAATCAAGGTCGCATCACCCACTCGAATTCCCAAATCCAGCCCCTTACGTATTGCCCTCAAGGCCAGTCAGTCCTAGACTGCGCCGAAAGCATCACTAGATACATGTGAGTCATCTGGCGCGAATGGTGACGCGAACGGGTTGCGCCAGAAATTCACATTCCAAATACGGGGAGTTCCGGAAATTGAGTACTAAAGCGGTTGAGGCGAAATCCGATCCTGCGTTGCTTGCGCATCTTTATCGTCGAGCTGGTTTCGGGATTACCCGAGATCAGATCGACCAGCTTGCCGGGCAGTCATACGAAGATACCGTCGAATTTCTGTTGGATCCTACTCCCGAAACGGGAATTTCCGATGATGAGATCACTCGCTACCTGGGTGGTGAGGGACCTCACGCTTATCTGGCGACCTGGCTCTACAGAATGCTCAATTCCAAGGACCAGCTTCAGGAAAAGATGGCACTCTTCTGGCACGGCGTGTTCGCCACCGGGCTCGTAAAGAACGAGCACATTCTTTCGTCGTCGAACCAGATCGAAATGTTCCGACGAAACGGCATGTCGGGAATGAATGAAATCCTTCTCGACCTTGCCAAAGACCCCGCCATGATCTTCTGGCTCGACAATAACGAGAACCACTTCGGAGAGCCGAACGAAAACTGGGGTCGAGAATTGCTCGAGCTGTTCTCACTCGGCGTTGGAAACTACACCGAGATCGATATAAAGCACGCCTCGCGTGCGTTCACTGGCTGGACATTCGCCCAGTCGCCTCCGCTTTACCCACACGGCTACTACGCTGCCGATTTCCTGTTTGATGAAGCCGATCACGACAACGGGGACAAAGAGTTTCTGGGCCACAAGGGCAATCTCGATGGCGGCGACATCATCGACATCATCGTGAAGCAACCGTCCTGCGCTGCGTTTATCTCACGACACCTCTACAACTTCTTCGTTGCAGACGAACCTCAGGTTCCGAGCTGGAACGAAACGCCGCCTCTCGATCCCGAACTGATCGACGCCATGTGCGCGGCGTTCATGGAATCGAACGGCGATATCAAGAGCGTCCTACGAGTCATGTTCAATTCCGATTCGTTCAAGAACGCCCGATTCAAAAAGGTGAAAAGTCCGATCGAAATGGTCGCCGGAATGCTCATGTTGGTAGGCGAGTACACAGACTACCGGCCGGGTCTCGCGAAGTACCCACAGTCGACCACTTTCACGATGGGCCAGGTTCTTCTCGATCCTCCAACGGTTGAGGGCTGGCACACCGGAAAAGAGTGGATCGACGGTGGTAACCTCACCGAGCGAGTCAACTTTGCAGTTGAGGAAATTGGTGACGGACTATCGCCCGGCATCAAAAATGTCATCGATCGCATAGTCGAGAGCGGTTCGCTATCCACTCCGCAAGGATTTGTTGATAGCGCTCTCGACGCACTGGGTCCGATCGACGTTGAGGAATCAACTCGAGAGGTCCTGATTCAGTACGCCTCAAACTCTGAGGGCGACGAAGACAGATCACGGACCCTCCGTTTGCTTCGCCTTCTGGTCTCAACCCCCGATTTTCAATACGCCTAACAACGGCAGCTTTATTAGGAGATAACTCAAATGACAATCACCGGAAACGGAAAAGCGCCTGTACTGGTCGTATTGCAGATGACCGGGGGCAACGATTTCATGAACACGCTCGTGCCGTTCACTGAGGGGATCTATTACGACTCTCGCCAAACGGTACGAATCGAAGAAGATCAGGTCATAAAGATCAACGACAAGCTCGGCTTTCACCCTGCTGCCGCTCCGCTCAAGGAGATGTACGACAACGGCGACGTGGCAATCATTCAGGGCATCGGATACGAAAACTCCATTCGTTCACACTTCCGTGCCATGGACATCATGCACACCGCCGAGCCGAACATGATTGCGACAGAGGGCTGGCTGGCACAGGCGATCAAGCAGATCGACCCTGACGGCAAGAACGTTCTCACAGGCGTTAGCTTCGGCCGAGGGTTGCCACGTGCAATGTCGGCTCCCGGCGTGCGAGTGACGTCAGTTGGTGATCTTGATTCTTACGGCCTGATGACATCAGTCGAGATCAAAGAAGACCGGGCAGAGGCGATGGATATCTTCAAGCGCTTCTACACTCCCGGAATCGGCAGCGGCCCGACGATGGAGTATCTCAAACAGACTGGTGACGACGTACTGACCGGTATCGATCGGCTTCAGGACGTTCCCGGGCAGTACGAATCGACGGTTGAGTACGAAGACAACGGCCTTGCGAAAGCGCTTCGCGACGTGGCTCGAACGCACATCGCCGATCTGGGAACGAGGATCTTCTATGTCCAGCATCCCGGATACGATCACCACGCTATCGAGATGCCGGCGCACGAGAGACTACTTGGCGAGCTTTCGGGTGGGCTTCGTGACTTCATGGACGATCTTCGTGAGCACAATGCTGCTGAAGAAGTTGTTGTCTACGCATTCACCGAGTTTGGTCGCAGGGTTCAGGATAACGGTAGCGGTACAGATCACGGCACCGGCGGTGGTGCGTTCATCATTGGCGATCGTGTTGAGGGTGGCCTTTACGCCGAGTATCCGTCGATGGACCCCAAGACCTTCGCAAACGGTGAAGACCTGGAGTCTACGTTCGACTTCCGAGGCGTCTACGCAACCCTGCTTGAGCAGTGGATGAGCGTCGATTCGGTCGATATCGTCCGTGGCAAATACGAACAGCTTCAGCCCTTCAAAACCGCCTAATCATTCGGAGATATTTTCATGGCAAGACCATATGGCTTACTGAGAGCGGGATTTCCGTACGTAAAGTCGCTCGGAATGCGTCGGATCACCAACTATCCGGTCGATCTTGCGCTTGGACCCGAGGGGAGGATGTACATCCTCAACCGGCAAGAGGGCACGGCTCAGATACGTAAATACACGTCTGACGACGAGGATCTGGGCAACTTTGGGACCGTTGGCGATGGAGAGGGTGAGCTCCAGTGGCCAGTATCGATTATTGTCGACTCCGAAGAGACGATTTTCATATCTGACGAAGCACACGACAACATATCGTCGTTCAACATCGATGGCGAGTTTCAGAGTGCGTTCGGCGAGCATGGTTCAGGCGAGGGGCAGTTGAACCGCCCCGCCGGAATTACTTTTGACGCTGACGAAAACATGCTGGTAGTCGATTCGAAGAACCACCGGGTGCAAAAATTCACCAAAGATGGCAAATTCATCAGCATGTTTGGCAGCTTCGGCGATGGCGATGGCGAATTCGATTCTCCGTGGGGCATTACGGTCGACGAGCTTGGCGATATTTATGTTGCTGACTGGCGAAACGACCGGGTTCAGAAATTCAGCGCCGACGGCGAATTCATCATGAAGTTCGGTACGTCGGGCAGTGCCGATGGCGAGTTCAACAGACCTACGGATGTTGCGGTCGACCTCGATGGCGATATCTATGTTTGCGATCGCGGAAACAACCGTGTGCAGCAGTTCAACGCTGAGGCGCGATACGTCGATAAGTTCATCGGCGATGCGACGCTTTCGAAGATTGGTCGCGTGTACATGATGACCAACGCCAGTCCGAACCGGATTCGTGACATGTCAGTGCTTGAGCCGCAGAAGCGACTACGCCAACCTCGTTCGATTTCGATCGACAGCGAGGGTCAGTTGTTCATAACCGACACCGGTTCGTACCGCATTCAGATCTACCAGAAGGAAGCTATACACCTCGAGCCGCACCAGTTCGCCCCCCCAATGCGATCAGTAACCCTGCACCAAGAGTAAACGGTGATACCGCGTTTACTGAGAGATCGGTGAATGTTGGCGTTGTTGAGGCGATAACGCTTCAGGGCGTGCAATGGAAGTAGCGACGACTCGCGCACTGTCATGCTGAGCATCTGTCATTGCGAGGAGGCACGACGTGGCAATCAGCGTCCACCGGAAGTCGATTTACGATTTAGATAACGGTCGCTCTGGCGAAGGTAGGACCGCTCGCTGCTGATTCGGAAGCTGGTGGCGTTTTGAACGTGATCGCCACCCGTTCGACGTTGCTCAGGGCAGGCGTCGTACATCCTCGCAATGACAAGAGAGTCATTAGCCCCCACGTAAACGTGCCTAAGGCACCTCGACGATTATTTCGCCGTTGCCTTCAGTGATCTGTTCGCCGAGTACGGTCGTGTTTTGCAGGATGACCTTGCCGTTACCGTAGGCGTAAACATTGGTTCTGTGCTCCGGGTCGGTCTCATCACCAACGACGCTGTCGATCAGCGTGATGATCGTGTTGTCATTCGCCACTACGTCGCCGGTAATGACCGAGTTGATAACCGTCATTTCGACCTGCTCGAACGCCACGAGTACATCAGCCGTGGTGTCTTCAATGAGATAGTGCGAATCGCCGCCGTTTACCGAAGAGCCGGAGTAGTCGCTGTTCTTGATCACCATCGTGTTACCACCCCAGGCGTTCAATTCCCAACCGTAGGTGTACGTGTTCACGAGACGAAGCTTTGCGCCCTCACCGAAATCCCAAGACTGGTCCTCCCACTGACCGGCATGAATGTCTTCAGCGGTCATCGTTGCGTTTTGCGTCGGGAAGCCGAGGCCCACGCTAACAGTGATCGAAGGCGTGTTGCGGATAGTTATATCGCTACCGGGTCCAACGTTGATGCCCCACCCGTCGACGCTCGAATCGAACATCGAAAGTGCGAACTCCATCGTCGAATTGGTGCCAGGGTCGAAGATCTATTCGTCGAACACAAGCGGCAGTTCGGTGTCCATGACGGTCGGCCACGGCATGCAGAGTTCGATTTCCATCTGGTGAGAATCGCGAACCTCTACTGAAGTTTGATCACAGACAGTTCCGCTAAACGTTCGCCAAGCGGTCACGTCGATCACCGACGACCCGCTCATGAAATTCCACGTGTTGCACTGAGTCAGCGTTGGATCCATGCCGTTCACGGTGAGTTTGGCATTGTCAAAAAACGCCCAGTTGAACGATCCGGTGCACGATGTGCCAATTCCTGAGTTGTTGACGATTACTTCGGCGTTTTCGGTCGCTGTGAGTTCATTTTCGAACGAAAAATCTTTCACGTGCTCGAGTATCGAGTCGGTGATGATTAGCTTTGCGTTGCCGCTGAGTTTGATATCGCCACGGTGCAGGAAATGAGTGTCCGTGATCTCCAGAACATCATCGCCTGAGAGAACGATCGGAACGGAGCTTTCCTGAAATTCGCCAAGAACACGGTAGATTTCAGAATGTACTTCAGAGTCGGTGAAGCCCGGTCGTGACGTGATAACTTGCAAGTTCGTTGGATTGCTCGACGTGATGCCGATAGGTCCCGTGTAGACCATACCGTTGGTCGCAGATGGCGTAGTGCCGTCGAGCGTGTAGATCAGATCGGATCCGATCTCGACGTTGTTTAAAACGATGGCCTGGTCGCCAATGTAGACGCCACCCGGCAAATCGACTTGTGGGGCGTCCAGCGACGGCTTATCGATGGAGTACTCAGATCGTGCGATAGCTCCGATGCCGTCATTCGGCAGAATCACGTACGCAGTTACTTGTGCGTCATCGAAAATCTCGAACGGACCCTCATACAGAATCCCATCCTGTTCACCGGGTTCCGAGCCGTTTAGCGTGTAGTAGATAACGGCGCCCTGCGGAACATCCCAATCGATCGTGATTAGTGTTGGGCCAGAATATGTCCCGGCGTCAGGTCGAACATCGTAAATAACGACTTCAGCCGTTGGAGTAAACGTAGGTTCGTTGGCAGGCGTAGCGGTGTTTGCTACCTGCGGCCCAGCGGTCGCCGTCGGCGAGATTGTGCTCGTAACACCAGGCGTCACTTCAGAAACGCTCGTAGGCGTGGCTCGATCTATTGAAGTAGGTGAGCTCGGTAAACCAGGCGGGTCGTCTTCGGCTTCGACTGTGACGGTCACGCTTGAAGACTGAAGGTCGGCGGGCGAGGGAAGCTCTGCGGAGGAGCATGACGCAACGAATCCTGCGAGGAGTGTTGCGAGTGCTACGAGCGTTACGCCCTTTGTCTTGACCATCTATTCATCATGAAACTTGGGCATGCATCTGCCATCCGTGAATCCGCATACCGGCATGATCCGATGGGTTCGAGGTTGATGACCCAATTAACTACAAGACGGTGAGCCTCAGCAGTCTGTAGAGTACTGCCGATATGGCAGAACACATACTTGCAATCGATCAGGGCACGACCTCGACACGGGCCATAGTTTTCAACTCGTTGGCAGAGCCAATAGGAACTGCCCAAGTCGAGCTATCGCAGCATTTTCCTCAGCCCGGATGGGTGGAACATGACCCTATTGAAATTGCAGAAGCAGCCGTTAGTGTCGCGAAACAAGCCATAGGACGCGCCCGCCTTACGCCAGATGACATAGCCGCTATTGGGATAACGAACCAGCGCGAAACGACGATCGTATGGGAAAGAGCAACAGGTCGACCTGTCGCAAATGCGATCGTATGGCAGGATCGGCGCACGGCCGAGATATGCCGAGACATCTCTAGGACCGATCATGCCAAAGACATTCGCCAGATAACCGGGCTAGTTGTCGATCCGTATTTCAGCGCGACGAAACTAATGTGGCTGCTGTCGACCATTCCAAACGGGCAGGTTCGTGCCGAAGCGGGTGATCTGTGTTTCGGCACCGTCGATTCGTGGCTGCTCTGGCACCTGACTGGCGGCGAAGTGCACGCCACAGACGCAACGAACGCCTCTCGCACTATGCTTCTCAACCTGCACGATCTGCAGTGGGATCCAGAGATGCTGAAGCTGTTCAACATTCCAGAAGTGATGCTCCCTGAGGTCAAAGGATCGGCAGACGATTTCGGTGTGACGAGTCGCTCCGTGTTCGGAGCAGAGATTCCGATAACCGCCATGGCTGGCGATCAGCATGCGGCACTGTACGGTCAGGCATGTTTCAAGAACGGCCAAATAAAGTGTACGTACGGCACCGGCGCGTTCGTATTGGTGAACAAAGGCACGACTGTTCCCACTCAGCATGCTGATGGAAACGATGCTGGATTACTAGCCACTCTTGGATTTCGAGTGGGCTCTCGGAAGACATACGCTATTGAGGGATCGGTGTTTGTAACCGGAGCCACAGTGCAGTGGCTTCGAGACGGTCTTGGCGTAATTTCAAACGCCCCGGAAACGGTTGATATGGCGATGGCGGTGGATTCGAACGAAGGAGTCTACTTCGTGCCGGCATTCGTCGGTCTGGGTGCGCCGCACTGGCAACCGGATGCAACAGGATCGATAACCGGATTGACCCGCGGGAGCGATAAAAACCATATCGTTCGAGCCGCGCTAGAGTCGACCGCCTATCAGGTGAAAGACGTGGTTGATGCGATGGAGCGGGGGCGGTCCCGATCCACTCAATCTCTGAGAGCCGACGGTGGGCAAAGCAGCAATCCCTTCGTAATGCAGTTTCAGGCCGACATTCTGGATCGACCAGTCGAAGTTGCGGGCGTCACTGAGACCACAGCGTTGGGCGCTGCGTTTCTGGCAGGTCGGGGAGTGGGATTGTGGCGATCGGACGCCGAAATTGAGTCGCTGTGGAAAGCATCGTATATTTACGAGCCATCGATGAGCGAATCAGAACGCAACTCCCTGTACTCCGGCTGGCTCGAAGCACTGAAACGAACGTTGCCTCGTATCTAGGGCCTCGCATCTAAGGACACTAACGTGACAGTTCTGGTAACCGGCGTGACAGGCAAGTCGGGGCGGCGGGTCGTGGAATCGCTCGTTACCCGTGGTGTGGGGGTGCGTGCGCTTGTGCGGGACCTTGAGCGTGGAAAGATGGCAACGCTAGGGATGGCCGTCGAGCTAGTTCTGGGTGATTTCGATAATCCGGAGTCGATATCAGCTGCTGCCGAAGGGTGTGACGGCATGTATCTGGTGGTCGCCGACGGTGAGGATCAGGTTCGACAGGAGATCGGAGCCGCTCGTCTCGCTATCGAAGCCGGTGTCGAGCACATCGTAAAACTGTCTTCCAGCGACGCCCATCAGCGACCGTACGCATGGTCGGTTGCGCACGCCGCGGTAGAGGATGCGATCTCAGTGATGGAGGTCGGCTACTCGTTCTTACGTCCCCACTACTTCATGGAGAACTTCTTTTCTCGGTTGAAGGTTGGATCAATCGGATTAGCAACACTTGAAGCGCCCACAAACGACGGCAAGATTGGTGCTATCGACTCCTACGACATTGGTGAGTGTGCCGGCGCACTGCTGGCGAGTGGGAAACCTACCGGTGGACACTCGCTTCTGACCGGTCCGGAGAACATCTCCATGAGCCGAGTTGCTGAGGCGTTTTCGACCGCGATCGGTCGACATATTTCCTACGTGAATCTTGATGCAGCGGACTATCGTCGCAAGCTTGAAGCTGACGATCCGACCAACAACGACGATGTCGCCGACGTTTACGAGGAGGTTCGAGTCGGCACCATGGCGCTTCAGTCGAGTCTGGTCGAACGTATCACCGGCACACCGGCTCGCTCGATCGAGCAGTTTGCGGTTGCCAACGTCGATGCCATCAACGCCGCGATTGACGCAGCTTCCGCGAAGTAATCCGCTACTTGAGCCGATTTCGAGTGCTAACCTGCCGCCAACTGGCATGCCAAGCGCCACAAAGGTAATCACCGGAGGCACGATTTATGTACGTTGGAACGCAGGTTGGAGCAAGAAGCGATTCAGATTTTGAACAATGGGCGCAGCTAGGTGTCGTAAATATCTGCTCCGACCCGCCCGGTGACCCTCACAGCTGGACGGTTGACGATCTGAAGCGTCACAAGGAAAAGCTCAACTCCTACGGCATCGAGCTCGACATGGTGCAGATTCCACTCTCGTCGAGCACGCTTGACACTTCGCAGTCTCCTAACGTCATGCTCGGTCAGAGCCCGGGGCGGGATAGTGAGATCGAGTCGATCCAGAACATAATCCGCATGTGTGGCGAGGCCGGGATTCCCGCAGTCAAGTACAACATGAACATCATCGGCATCCCGCGCTCGGAACGTGAGTCAGGTCGTGGTGGCGCATCGGCGTCTACTTTCCGATGGGCAAAAATGAACCCGGACGATCCGAAAACCATCGCCGGAGACGTGAGCGTCGATGAGTTCTGGGAGCGAATCGACTACTTCCTCGAACGCGTCGTTCCCGTGGCCGAAGAGTCAAAAGTGCGACTCGCCTGCCACCCGCACGATCCCTACACACCGGACGGATATATGGGTGTGACCCGCGTGCTTGGTACGGTCGAGGGAATGAAGAAGTTCGTGATGATGCACGAAAGCGACTACCACGGTCTGAACTTCTGCCAGGGCACGGTTACCGAGATGCTCGACGACCCCGGTGTAGAGATCGCAGATGTGATCCGATGGTTCGGTTCCCGCAACAAGATATTCAACGTTCACTTCAGGAACATTCGCGGCCACAAGCTCGACTTCATGGAGTCGTTCCCAGACGAAGGCAGCATCGACTTCTCGGAGATCATCAAGGTCTACCAGGAGGTCGGATACAAGTACATGCTGATGCCGGATCACGTTCCGTGGATCAGCGGTGACGACCCGCAGGGAACAGCGTTTGCGTTCTGCTACGGCTACATCACAGCGCTGCTGCAAACCATCAAAGAGCCACGCAAACAGGCCTACGTAACCAAAGGCGCGGGCGAGCACCCGACGGCGGCCGTTCAGAACCAATGAAAATCACCCGGCTAACTAACTGAGTCGGAAACAACGGGTGCTCCCTCCCTCGTAGGGATGAGGGGGCTTAGGCTCAAGGCTTATTTCGTCATTCTGAACTAGATTCAGGATCTCGAACCCCTGGCGCTTCCTCGGGCATAAGCGAAACCCGCCATCGACTGGTTGGAGGGATGCGTCCGCCTTCCGAGATACTGAATCAAGTTCAGCATGACGTGAGACTGATGTAGGCTGTTCGAGAACATTCACAGGAGATATTCGATTGCCAGAGAACCGCGAGAACCCAGAGAACGAGAACGATCCGGTCGCATACCGGTCGCATGTGCGCATTGAGCGGGTCAAGGGTCCGATTCGTCGGGCGTTCTTGCCTGCGCACGACGGACCCGTGATGCTCGGTGTTCACTCCGAGGTCGCTGAGCACTACGGCGTCGATAACAGCGTAGTCGATCCGTATACAACGACCCTCGATTACGTGGTTGGCGCTGCTGCTGGCTGAATGACCGGAACATTTGGCGGTGCCCTTGAGGCCCGCGGGATTCCTGCCGGTGACGGCTTTCTTTATTCAGAAACCGTTGGCGAGCTCGAAAAAGAGAACAACGTTCTTGTGATCAAGCGAATTCACGTGAAATACACGCTGAAGGTTGAAGCAGATCTACTCGCCGAGAAGCAAGATGCCATGCAACGTGCGTTCGATCTGCACCCCGACTCGTGCCCTGTGTACCGCAGCATCTACACAAGCATCGACATCACGAAAGAGCTTGAGGTGGTTGAGGGGTAAGAACGTGTTGCGTTGCGTACCAAGCCCTACTTGAACGAATTTCTGGTGAACTGTTACGCTCTCTCGCGGTCACGGCTTATTCAGGAAAGCTATAGGGGGCAAAATGACACAGGAAGCAAGTAGCGGGTTTTACGCGAGTTCTTGGCTAACGACGCAGTGGCTTCAATTGGTATCGCAGATCGTTCACGTATTTACGGCTGTGACGCTAATCGGCGTTCCGTTCGTTGTGCGGTACATTGTGATTCCGCAGGCCGACGACGCAACCACAGCCGATGTCGTTGAGGGCTTTTACTCGCTCTGGCCGTTAATTGTCGCCGTTGTGTTGTTCAGCACGGGGTTCTTGAACTTCTTGTTCGCCAATTCCGGATCGAGCAATTCGTTTATTGGCAGCTTCTTCACTCAGTTCGGAATAATCGTGCTGATCAAGATGACCCTGCTGGTTGTGATCGACGTGATCAGTATTCTGCTCGGCGTAAACGAAGATTTCCAGGCCGACGCTGACATGTGGCTAATCGTACTGATGACACTCGGAATAGTCGCTCTGATACTGGGCAGCACTATGCACCGTGGCGGGGTCAAACTCGAGAAGAGTTAGTCGTTAACTAAACCTCGCCTAGACCTCAAACGTGATCGATTCGGTGACGCCCTGCGGAGATGTAAGGGTGATCACGACGTCGGTGCCTGCTTGTAGCACGGGATTTACCTGAATTCTGACCTCCATCTCTTCGTGGGGGTTCAGAATCCCGGGCTCTATCAACTCGGCCTGCGACGCACCGTAATCGAGCCAGAACTGAAAAGCGGTCCATTTGTTATCCGCAAGCGAATCGGTGTAGGTGGGTACCAGAAACGTTTCGTCAGAACCGCCGTCCTGATCGTAACGAATCGTTACAACCCAGTCTTGGAAATCGGTCAGGTTCGAGCGACCGTCATTTGTGACGATCAGATTTATCAGCGTGCGCGCTGCCGAGTCGGAAACGCTCACGAGCCTGAATGAGCTTTCCAGTTCACCGATCAGCCGGGCGTGACTTTCAGTGTTCGCTTCGGTTCGGTTCGGTTTTCACTACTCGTGATGACCATTGTCACAGCCGTAAACGCTGTCCCCACTGCGAGGAAGAACGAAATCATCCATGTGATTGCTGTGCCCATTGTTTATCTGGAGAGATGGTTCGCTATTCGCAAGCGACCTGTGCCGGGAGCGGGAATGACCTGAGGGTGCCGGTTGGCCGCCTACCTGACGAACGCACCTTTTAACCCTATTCACTCGATGCTATGAGGCGTGAGAACCGGCTGTATGTGGGCTGGCTGCTAGGCGGAATAGGCACAATGATTGCCCCGCGTGCACAGAACCTACTGATCGGACGGCAATACAGCGGCTAAACCTGATTTGCTCGGATCTAAGCCTCGAACGTGATCGACTCAGTGACACCCTCCGGAGATGTGAGGGTCACGACGACGAAGGTGTTCTTTTCCATTTTTGGGTTGAGCTGAACTCGTATCTCAACCTCTTCGTGCACATTCAGTATCCCGGGCTCGATTATTTCAGCCTGGGATTTGTACTCAAGCCAGAAGGTGTGGACGATCCAGGAATTGTCGACAAGCGTGTCAGAATAGAACGGTGCCAGATAGGTTTCGTCAGCTGCACCGTCCTGGTCGTACCGGACAGTGACAACCCAATCTTCGAAATCGCTAATTGCTCGACGGCCGTTGTTAGTGACAACCAGTTCGATTCGCTTGTGCTTGTCTTTCTGAACTGCACTAACGAGGCTGAAAGAATTTTCGATGTCGTCGACCAGCAGTTGGTCGCTCGCTGCGTAGGCTTCAGCTCGGCTACTGCCCGTTGTGATGACACTGTTAATTGCAGCAAACGCCGTAGTTACTACGACGAAAAACGCGATTAGCCACGTTACTGCAGTGCCCATGAGCTGTTTATTGCCGGATTTGTTCGCCGATCAAAATTGTTCGGCGGTCAATGTGGAGAGAATCCGACCCTTCGGGTCTATCGTCTGGCTTAGACACCCGCTGCACCAGTTCCGAACGATTCGTTCGCAGGTAGCCATGAGAGTCAGACGCGTGTGGGCTGGCTAGTACCAGCGCGGGGCACTTATTACGCACAGGTGCGGTCGTTCTTAGACCCCGTCATCCTGAACTAGATTCAGGATCTCGGTCGCTGACGTTACAGAAGGCGCAAACGAGCCCCGTACTCGAAAGATTGGTGGGGTGCGACCACTTTTCGAGATACTGAATCTAGTTCAGCATGACGGGAGCATGACCCACTCAGTTCAAGAAGCCGAGCCACCCACTTCGGCAAGCTCAGCACATGCTCTAACTCCCTCCCAGCCTGGGAGGGAGAATTCGCTTATCTCCCGCCTAGGCTAAGCCGATCCAGCCAACGTTAGCCCTATGGAAGAAAAAGTCGCACGCGACCCTAGGGCTTGACCATTGAGCCATCGGCGCGTCGGACTGTGTCCCACGCTCCACCAAACTCGCGTTCCTTGAACGGGAACTTCTTCGCCATCTCTTCGTCGATATCGATGCCGAGACCCGGCTTGCCGTTCGACCACATCATGCCGTCTTTTAGGGTTGGCGTGCCCGGGAACATCTCCCGAGTTCGTTCTGAAGGAATGCTGGCTTCTTGAATACCGAAGTTGTGGTTGTTCAAGTTGAGCATCATGTTCGCTGCGTGACCAACCGGCGAGGTGTCGCCAGGGCCGTGCCACGCAGTTCGAACGCTGTAGAGCTCGCCCATTGCCGATAGCTTCTTCGCCGGAGTGATGCCACCAATCTGTGACATGTGAATCCGGATGAAGTCGATCAGGCGATCCTGAATCATCGGGATCACCTCGTGCGGACTGTTCCAGAGCTCACCCATTGCGATCGGGGTCGACGTCTGCTCACGCACCATGCGGAAGTAAGCGTTGTCTTCGGGGCTGAAAAGGTCTTCCAAGAAGAACAGCTGGTACTTCTCGACCTCTTTGGCGAACCACACACCCAGAATCGGTGGAATGCGTTCGTGAACGTCGTGAAGTATCTCAAGCCCGTACCCGAAGCGACCCCTGATGTATTCGAATAAACCGAGGGCCGATCGCATATACGGCTTGGGTTCGAAGACTCCGCCCGAATGAGCATATGTCTTGTCCGGATCGTAGTCCCGTAGCCAGTCGGTGTTGGCGATAGGTCCTTCGAGCGTGTTCCGGTTGGTGGCTGTGTCTGCGCCCGTTAATGCGCCGCTGTTGCCGTACGTGGCGTATCCGGGAGTCGATATCTGAACACGAACGTGATGGAATCCCTGCTCTACAAAGGCCTGAACCTGATCGCCCACTTCTTCGTTCGTTTCGCCCGAAGTGTGAACGTAAACCGGCGCTGCGACACGAGCTCGGCCACCAAGCAGGTCGTAAACGGGCATGTTTGCCATCTTGCCCTTGATGTCCCACAGCGCCTGGTCAACGCCAGAGAGTGCGTTGTTTAGCACCGGTCCGTTGCGCCAGTAGGACGAAACGTACGACGACTGCCAGATGTCTTCGATGTCAGCAACGTTTCGGCCAATGAGGAACGGCTTGAGGTAGTCCTCGATAGCCGCTGCGACCGCCGTGGGACGCTGGGTGAAGGTTGCGCAGCCGACGCCGTAAAGACCGGGTTCAGAAGTTTCGATCTTGACGATTACGAGTCGGATCGAGTCGGGCTCGGTCATTATCGTCTTGATATCTCGAATCGTTACGTTGCTCATAAATGCGTCGGCCTAAGTGCTTATGTTGGTGGCGTAAAAAAGCCGGGCACAGCAGCCCGACAGTGAAGAATTGTACCCGCGGATGCGGCGTGTGGAGGGGGTAGCTCGATGTCTATCCGGCAACGACTTCCCGACCGTAACGAAGTGGAGTCCGAGGGGTGCGTCGAGCAAGGAAAAGTGTCACTACATGCTTGAGTTGCGGTCAGATCTGAATCGCCGAGCCCCGCTTCCCTGCCGAAGGTCCCTCCGCCGGAGTCGGGACATAAGGCAACCTAACCCTGCGTTTGTGCCCACTTGCGTAGTGACGCCTGCTCTTGACGTGGGCTCTGCAGGCGGCCCCATTCGGCGTACGACACCTCGGCGATGTAGACGTTGCCTTGGGTCGATATCCATGCTGTGCCGCCACAGGAACTGATCGGGTTCGCTCCCGAACGTGGTCGAACCGAACCGGGTCAGGCGATTGCCGTCAAGGTCGTTCACGTCGAGGGTGACACCGAGCACTCTTGCGATCGAGCTTGTGTGGGCTTGATCGTTCATTGTTAGCCCTCCAGAGGCCAGCCCTTGATGCCGTCTGTGGGCACGTAGCCGATCACTTCTTTGCTGTGGGTGAGATCGCGGAATCTGGTGAAGTTGTCGGAGATTCCGTAGAAAACATCCCACTTCACTGAATCTGGGGCATCGACGCACTTTTCGAATATCTGGCGAATGTCGTTGTGCCCGAAGTGAACCGCCGCTTCCCTGACGTTGGCGGGTTTATCTTCCACACGCACCCGGCCGATCCGCACCGCGATCGCCGATCCGTGGTACTCGGCAAGGAGCCTGCCCATTCGATGCCGCCGATCAGTCCACTCATTCCGGTAATCAGGATTTTCTTAGAACTAGCCATGTACTACCTCTCAACGCTGGGGTGATATTGAACTTGTGGGACGATATCACGCTTGGCAACGAAAGCAGTCACCCGGTCCCCCCGTCCCCGCCGAAGGTCCCTCCGCAGGAGTCGGGAAATAAGGCAGCAGTCAACCCCAGGCCCTTCGTCCCCACCGAAGGTACCTCCGCAGGAGTCGGGACATAGAGCAGCAACTACATCCCGACCGCAGCGAAGCGGAGTGGAGGGATCTTCGGTGGAGACGAGGGGCTCGGGCACGTTTGCGACAACGGTTAGCGACAGCCAGTGTTTGAGATGAACCACTAACGGGCTACAGTGACCGTATGTCCTCATAGTACTTCGTATATATCGTCTCGAGTCACAGGGGAACTCTGTACACAGGTATGACAAAAGACATTTCAAACCGAATGGATCAACACAAATCGGGACACGGCGGGCGATTTAGTTCTCGTTACAACACCGACAATCTCATTTACTGCGAAGCGGTAGAAAATTTTGAATCGGCGCGTGAGCGTGAGGCGCAGATCAAGAGATGGAATCGTCGCATGAAGATTTGGTTGATTGAGTTGGAGAATCCGTACTGGAAGGATTTGTCTGAGTCGGTTGAGTTCGGGGTAGCCGAGCCCCTCGTCCCCGCCGAAGGTCCCTCCGTAGGAGTCGGGAAGTAAGGCAGCAGTCACCCCGATCCCCTCATCCCTACCGAAGGTCCCTCCACCGGAGTCGGGACATAGGGCAGCAACATCCCGACCGTCGCGAAGTGGAGCGGAGGGATCTTCGGTGGTGTGGTGCCGGAGGGTGTGTGCCGCCGCCGATCTAAAGCGGTGGGAACAGCTCTGAGCGTTTGATGCGAAGCGGTTGGCCTGCAACGAGGAGCGTTACGGCGTCGGCGGCTTCAGCAACAAGACTGTTCGCCATGCCGAGCTCGTCGGCATAGACGTTGCCGATCACTGTTGGCGGCGCTACCCCTGATCCAACTTCGTTTGTGATGACAAGAGTCGGGCGATCCGCGTTTTTCAGCACTTCGATCAGTTTCGCAATATGTGGCGAAGTCCCCTCGGAGCGGTCGTAGTCGGGATCGGACACTAGATCACCGATCCATAGTGTGACGCAATCGAGAATAGTGATCGCCTCGTCGCCGGGTTCGGCAAGTGATTCGCCCAGATCGGCTGGCGGCTCGAATATCGTCCAGTGATCCGGTCGTTCAGCGATATGACGATCGATCCGCTGATCGAGCGATTCGTCTCCAGCCCCACGATGAGCGGTCGCGACGAACCGAACCGGCGATTCGCCGACCATTACGGTTGCCAGTTGTAGGGCGTGATTGCTCTTGCCCGACTTCACGCCGCCGGTTATGAGATGGATGGAGCCCATCAGATCACACTACTTGCTGCGTATGACGATGACAGGTGGTCGTAGTAGTTCAATAGTTCCAGTTTCGGGGTTTCGGTTTGAGTGGATATGACGGAAATACCACCAACAAACAGAGATAAATTACCCATGTTTTGCAGATTCCAGCCCAGTAGTTGGGCGATCATGGCTCGCAGGGTGCCATCGTGCGAAACAACGACCGTAGTTTTCGTCGAACTAAGTAAGTCGAACTCGCTTATCGCCTGTTGAATTCGTTCGTTCAGGCTCTCAAGTGAGTCACCGCCCGGAGGAGAGAAGCTCGGATCGGAGTTCAGTAGCTTCTCGATGTCTTTCGGGTACCGTGACGCCACATCCGACCATTTGCGACCTTCCCATTTGCCAAAATCCAGTTCCCGTAGCAACGGTGTGGTATCTGGTTCGACGCCGATTCCGCTTATCGTCTCGAGGCATCTCGTTCTGTCGCTCGAAACTACCCTGTCGCTCGGAAAATGGCTGCCCAAGTGGTCACCGACCAGCTCTGCCTGTAGCACTCCCCGCGGCGATAAATGCGTGTTTTGGCGACCTTGTACCGTTCCCTCGGCGTTCGATTCGGTCTCACAGTGTCTTATGAGGATTAGGCGACCCAAATTCAGATCCTTAAAGGCCCGTCCAGGCGGCTTCGAAAATACCGCCTGCATCGACAACGCCCGAAGCGCCTATCAGGCACACCGCCGTGACGAGCTCGACGGCAGCGCCGTAAACATCGCCGTTTGAACCACCGATGCGCCGTTTGGCGAACAGTGTGACTAGAACGGCCATGACCACCCCAGCTAGTGCAACAGAAAGGGCGAGCCCCCCGCCGATAACGGCGCTAATAAAGATTGCGACGACAATGGCGACAACGAGTGCGGGCTTCGGGATGCCGACGTAGCTTTGGGCGAGTCCGCCCGAAGAAACGTATTTGGTGAGAGTCATAACTATCAGAGGCGCTGCACGCGACATCAGACCGACCATCGGAAGCACTAGCCATGCGCTTTCAACCGTCAATGAAGATAGTGCGATCCAATCGAGTGCCAACACAAGCACGACTGCTGCGACGCCAAAAGCACCGATGTCGGGCTGCTTCATGATTCGCATTCTCGATGCGGGGTCTTGACCTCCGAACATGCCATCGGCGAAATCAGCGAGTCCGTCGACGTGGAGCGCACCAGTTGCGATAACTAACGCCACGATCGTCAGAGCAGCCGCTAGGTCCCGCGGCAAGAGTTCGTCAAATAAGGCAAAGACCGCTGCTGCGCCAACCCCGATTAGCACTCCCACAAACGGGAAAAACAACGGCGAGTACTTCGATGGAGGGGAGTCGCTGCTGCTTCCGAATGGAAACGGGATGATCGTGAGTAGCCTGAATGCGTCGACTATCGGTTTCATCTGCCGATTGATTCCGGGCTGCTTGTGTCGTGCGTGTCCTCGACGTTTTGGTCTGTGACGCCGGGCTCTTCGGGCGGTGATCCAGAAACGGCCGCTTCCTCGAACGTTGCCATCTCGTTGTGCAGTCGAACGGCCGACTCGATGATCGGGATCGACAGCACGGCTCCGCTCGCCTCCCCGAGTCGCATGTCGAGATCGACAGCCGGCTTGAGTCCGAGATGCTCGAGCGCAAGAATGTGCCCCGGCTCGACCGATTTGTGCGACGCTAGCATGTACTGCGTAGATGTTGGCGCGATTGTGGCGGCAATTAGCGCGGCTGAGGTCGATATAAATCCGTCGAGAACGACGACCGTGCGGGTTTTCGCAGCTCCAAGAATGACTCCGGCAAGGAAGCCGATCTCGTACCCGCCAACTTTCGATAAAACGTCCACAGGCAACGCCGCATCGGGCTCGTTCACTGTGATGGCTTTTGATACGACGTAGGCTTTTTTCAGGCGGGTTACTTCATCGATTCCTGTGCCATGTCCGGTCACGGTTTTTGGCGACTTATTGAGCATCACTGATGTGATCGCTGAGGCCGCCGTTGTGTTGCCAATGCCCATTTCACCGACCGCAATAAGATCGGCGCCCTGTTTCGAAAGCTCCAGCGCCAGACCGATTCCTCGACTCAAAATCTCGACAGCGTGCTCGCGTGGCATCGCGGGGCCGAGTGCGAAGTTTTTTGTGCCTTCTGCTAGCTTGCTATCAACAAGTTGGGAGGTATCGCCCGGAACTGGATTCGCTACGCCTGCGTCGACAATTTTCACGCTTGCTTGAGCCTGCCGTGCAAGCGCACTGACGGCGGCTCCCCCTCTGAGGAAGTTGGCGACCATCTGGGCTGTTACGGCCTGTGGAAACGCCGAAACTCCCTCGTCGACAACGCCGTGATCAGCCGCTGCCACAACAACCCACTTGTTCTCGATTTTCGGTACATGCGTGCGCTGGATTCCGGCTAGCTGGCAGGCAATATCTTCGAGCCGGCCTAGACTTCCGGCGGGCTTGGTCAGCGTTGCCTGCCGCGCCTCGGCTGCTTCAACGTGTGAAGCACTTATCGGTTCGATTATGAACAAATTGTCCAAATCGGAAGAAAAATTCGCTTCCGACATTAGAATTCCACCCCTTTTTGGGCCGGGATGCCCTGATCGTTATATGGGTGCTTTATTTCTTTCATCTCGGTCACAAGATCGGCAACTTCGACAAGTTTCGGGTCGGCGTCGCGCCCGGTGATGATGATGTTCAGCATTTTGGGCTTGCCCGCGATCACTTCGAGAACTTCGTCGACGTTGATCCAGCCCCACATGATCGGGTAGGTGATCTCGTCGAGCATGATCACGTCGTAGTCGCCAGATGAGATCTTGTCTTTAGCGATCTGCCAGCCGTTCTGCGCCAGCGCCTCGTCTTCGGTTAGGTCCTTTGAGGTCCAGCTGAATCCACGACCCGACGGAATAATCTCGATTCCGATCTTCTCGGCTGCCATCTGCTCGCCGTACTTCGACTTTTCGCTCTTGATGAACTGAACTGCCATCGTGCTCATCCCGCGGCCCCATGCCCGAAACATCATCCCGAATCCGGCAGTGCTTTTGCCCTTGCCGTTGCCGGTATTGATGATCACGAGTCCTTTTCGGATTCGTTTCAGGTTCGGATTCGGCTTGTAGTTGGAAGGTGGATTTATTGGCATGTGAGAAGCGACCCAGACTGTTTAATTACTTTTACTTGGCGGTAAATGGCAAAAAAAATCCCCATCCGGTGACGGAACGGGGAATCAGGTCGAGGATGACCAGTTTGACTGCATCAACATCGCCTTGAGCCGCCCCTGTTTCGCGAGGAGTATTCGTGTGCCCAAATGTCCCTGGCAGGTCTCCTGGCTTCCGGTTCGAGGGTTGTTGGCCATCGAAAGTGCGTTCCTTCCCGACCGCTTCGTTGGATTTGGTCAGTGGATCTGTACGCACTCAAACCGGTAACAGTGGCGCTACCGCAGCGGATTCGCACCGCTTTCCCTTTTCACTCGGCTCAGCCCCTGAAGATATGGGGATTTCGCCGAACACCGGGGACGCTTTATTCAATTGCACAGAAGGCTATGTTGCCGACACGGCGGAGTCAAATGAGGGATGGGTGAGTGGGCGATCCAGCACACCACCTCCAGTGCCATCCTGAGGCACGTCACCCCCCACTGTCATGCTGAACTTGATTCAGTATCACGTTCAACGCGTAGGGACGTGCAATTCAGTTGACACGTTCTTGCCAGGGTTGACTCGTATCGCCAATCGATCGAGATACTGAATCAAGTTCAGCATGACAGTGGGGGGGCGAGCGCGACCCCACACCAGATCCCTCGACTACGGATACACTCCGCTCGGGACGAGGTAGCCCAAAACCCCGCCTACAGCCCGTCGGCGACGCCTCGGAGGAGCCAGCCGACGCCGTAGGCAAGTATCGCCGCCATACCACCGACGGCGACCGTTTCGATTCCGGCTTTGATCTTGTTTCCGCCAACGACCCGCGCCTTGAACACACCGATGGCGAAGAAGGTCGCTGCCGTGGCGACCGAACTCCACAGGAACGGCGAGGGTATTCCACCATCGACAACGAGATTGATGATGAACGGGGCGACCGGAACTATGCCGGCGACCAGGAAAGCGACGAACGTCCACCACGCTGCCTTACCCGGCTCGGGACCCTGAAGAAGCAGTCCGTGCTCTTCCATGAGCATAGTATCGACCCACACTTTTTCATCTGAAGTAATAACTTCGACAACCTGCTCAAGCAGTTCGCCCTCGAAGCCCTTGGCGGCGTAGATCTGCCTGACTTCTTCACGCTCGCCTTCGGGGATGAGATCGATTTCGTTCTCTTCATCCTTGCGGATCATGTGGAGAAACTGCTGCTCGGCGCGGGTTCCAAGAAAATTGCTAACTGCCATTGAGAAGCCGTCGGCGATCAGATTGGCGAGTCCAAGGATCACAACGATTCCGGCTGAAAGATCGGCTCCAACCACACCAGCGACTACGGCGAACGTCGTGATCGTACCGTCGATCCCGCCGTAAACCATGTCTTTCAGGTAGCTCTGAGGAACGCCTTCTTCCAGCCGCTGACTCACCCGGTCGGGGGTGTGCATGTCACGCAGATGTTCGGGTCCACTGAGGCTTCGGCCCATTCAGATACTCCTAGAAGCCGTGATCCGCCGCGCTATCTTGCGGAACGAATCCAAGTATTTCTTTTGCATGTTCGATATCACGGTATCGAGTCGGATTGTCGGAGCAGGCGAAAACCACTGCGTATTTCAGATCGTCCGGTGCATGTACCGCCTTGTCGATCATCTGAATGATGTCTCGATGGCTGCACCACACCGATGCGTTCCGAGCGTTGAGTGGCACGTCGTTGACCTCGACTTTGCCGATTCGTATACAGATTACCGACATCTCGTGCTGATCCGCATACATTCGACCTAAGTTCTCGGTGAACATTTTCGAAACGGTGTAAAAACCGCTTGGTCGAATAGGCGAATCGACAGTTAGGAGCGGTCGTGGGTCTGGCATTTCGAAATCGGGATCGTGAACCATCGACTTAAACGGCTCGATTTTTTCGTATCCGGCGATTACGGCTCCGCTGCTGGCGGCGACAATTCGCTTCACTCCAGCTAAGCGACACGCCTCGAACAGATTGTGGACGCCAGTGATGTTCGCCTTGATGTGAGTTTCGGGCGGCACATTGCCACGGGACGCCGCCATGTGAACGACGGTATCGACGCCTTCAAGGGCTGGGGCTATGTCGTCGATGCCATCGCCAATATCGACGACGGTCGTTGGAAAGCCCTCTACCTCGCTTCTGCCAAGCGCGGAAACTTCGTAGTTCTCAGCGAATTTTCGACCGGCGAGGCCGCCGATGAGTCCACTCATACCGGCAACGAGAATTTTCCTGGGTTCCGTCAATATTGGCTCGGGGTGTTTTTCTGGGGTTGAGGGATTTCGACTAGTTCGGGCGAATTAGGAGAATTCGGTTATATGCGCTGAAGTGACCCGTTCCAGCTCAGTAGCAAGAGGTTGGTTGGCATTCAGGGCATCGAGCGTGCCATCGGCCAACAAGTCTGATGCTTCCCTGCGGGCGAGTTGCAGCAGATCGACATCATCGATGGTCGCAACCTGAAGTTCGTCCCAGCCGCTCTGGCGAGTCCCCATGTAATCACCGGGTCCTCTAATTCTCAGATCTTCTTCCGCCAATTTGAACCCATCGCTGTTGTCGAGCACGGCTGTGATCCGCTCGTTCGCCGTTTCGCCCTTCGAACTCGTCATCAGCACGCAGTAGCTCTCGTCCTCACCACGGCCAACACGTCCGCGTAGCTGGTGCAACTGGGCGAGCCCGAAGCGGAAGGCGCTCATGATCATCATTACCGTGGCGTTCGGTATGTCGACACCAACCTCGATCACTGGCGTCGCTACCAGCACGTCGATCTCTCGCTTGCGTACCCGATCCATCACGTCCTGCTTCTCGGCCAACTTCATTCGACCGTGGAGTAATCCGACTCGTAGATCTTTGAACTCACCGTTTGAGAGACGTTCGAACTCGACGAGTGCAGACGCAGCTTCGATCGCATCGGACGGCTCGATAAGTGGGCAGACGACGAACGCCTGTCGACCTTTGGCGACCTCGGTGCGAATGAGTTCGTATGCGCTGTTCTCGGTGACGTTGCTGTTGGCGAGCATTGTCGTGATGGGCTTGCGGCCCTTCGGGAGGATTTTCAGGGTAGTTATATCGAGATCGCCGTAGACGGTCAGGGCGAGCGTCCGAGGAATCGGTGTCGCCGACATCGCAAGCAGGTGGGGTCGAGGCTCCCGCTGGGTAAGTGCGCCACGTTGCTCGACGCCGAAGCGATGCTGTTCATCGACGACCGCGAGACCGAGCTTGGGAATAGCTACCTGCTCTTGCAGTAGCGCGTGCGTGCCGATTATGAGATCGGCCTCGCCGTCGGCGATCATCTGCTGGATTCGCTTTTTGATCGATCCCTGAAGACTCCCGATGAGCAGGACCATCGTAATTCGGCGGTTTGCACTTCCCGGCAGGCTGGCATGGCGGACGGCGTCTTTTGGTTCGCCGGGCAGGGGTTCGGCTTTGAGCTGGTTTGCGATGCTCAAGAAGTGCTGCTCGGCAAGAACTTCAGTCGGAGCCATCAACGCCCCTTGGTGCCCAGACGTGTTCGCTGCCAGCAGAGCAGAGAGTGCAACGACGGTTTTTCCGCTTCCGACTTCGCCCTGGAGTAACCGACCCATCGGAATACCGGTCGCCATGTCTTCGAGGAAGCTATCTAGCGATGTTTGCTGGTCGATCGTGAGATCGAAGTCGAGTGATTCTAAAAATGCCTCGACTACCGGTGCGCCTTTGTCGGAATCGATCACGATGCCGCCACGACGATGCCGCCACTCGGACTTCTTTTTGAGCGCGGCAAGCTGGTACATAAACAGCTCGTCGAACGCCAGCCGTCGACGCGCCCGAAACTGCTGCTCGGCCGAATCGGGATAGTGCATTGATTCGACAGCATCTTGTAGATCGGCGAACGTGTGCCGCTTCTTCAGATCGTCATCAAGATACTCGTCCAGCAGTGGCACGCCGGTATCGAGGGCTTTTCTTGTGGCGGTACGAATCGAACGTTGAACGAGACCGTCGGTCGATGGATAGACCGGTAGCAGGTTGCCAGCATGGGTCAGCTGTAGATCGTCTTCGCCAGAGCCAGATCCTGCCGCTGCGCTGGTGGGTAGCTGGTCGTATTCGGGGTTTTGCATCTGGGCAAGATTGTTGAACGCCTTGATCTCACCCGAGAACGCGACAATGTCGCCCCGCTTGAACCGATTTGTAAGATACGCCTGCCTGAAAAACGTCGCTTCTAAAACGCCGGTGCCATCGTTGATCGAGATTTTGGCGGCGCCGGGTCGAGGGCCGATGTCCGCTCGATCAGATCGAACAACTCGGCCCGCAACGGTCATCTGCTCGCCAAACAGAACCTCGCCAATCTTGGTTACCTGCGAGTAATCGACGTGGCGATTCGGGAACAGGCGAGTCATGTCTCGCAGGTTCGTGACGCCCAGTCGTCCAAGCTTCGGGCGGGTCGCTTTGTGGATGAACTTGAGATCGTCTAGCGGAGTATCGAGCGTGTATTTCACACGTGGAGATGCTTTGCGTGGAGCTTTTTTTGGTGCCGGCTTTGACTCAGGAGGAGCCTGTATCGCCACCTCGCCGCTTTCTGAACGTAAACGCCCCATAACCGCTGATGCCCAGCGATGCCGCTGACCCGGTTGGAGCACCGCATAACTCGTGCCTTGCAAGGGTTCGATATCGCGAATCCACGGCAGCGCTGCGGCGGAATTCTCGATAAATCGATCCATACCGCCCATCACGGCGCGATCGGTGAACTCGAACTTTCGCTCCTGTTCAAGGATGTTGCGGAGCGCGTTGATAGCCCGCTCGGGCGATTGATTTTGTGCGCCCACGTCCCCAGAAGATCGCGCAGGTGTCCGTGATTGTCGACTTGCTTCGCGTCCGCCTACGTTCATCAGCTGGATTCAGCCCTGATCAGAGCTGCACCCAGCAGTCCGGGTCCAACGTAGTTTCCGACCACAGGACCCAGTTGAATTACGTTCGGTTCGCCGCCGGACACATGACTGGCGACATCAGCTGCGATTGCATCAGCATCGCCTTTATCGGTCGTGTACAGAATTGAAAGTTTCTCCAGGGGAGCGCGCTCTGCGACGAGGGCTTTGAGTCTGGCGATTCCCTTTTTACGATTTCTCGCACGTTCGAGCGGGTGCGCCACGCCGTCCTGAATAGCGAGAATTGGGCGAACCTTCAAGATCGATCCAACGAACCCCTGCGCTTTTCCGATGCGACCGCCTCGGACAAGATATTCCAGAGTGTCGACCATGAAAATGGACTCCGCCCTCTCGACCGCACTTTTAGTCATCGCAACGGTTTCATCCAGCGATGAACCGCCCGCAATTGCCTCGGCCGCTCGAATGGCTGAGTAGCCGAGTGCCATCGAAACTTGAAGGCTGTCGACAACTTCGATTCGAGGACCGTTCGAGCCAAGCTCGGAAACCGCATTGACTGCGGCGTTGTGCGTAAGGCTCAACTTGGAGGACAGATGAACCGAGATGATCTCATCGTGCGTTTTGGCAAGTTTTTCGTACGTCTCAATATATGTTCCGACCGAAGGTGCAGATGTTTGCGGTATTACCTTTTGATCGGGCAGGCGCCGGTACATTTCGTCAGCCGATATCGTCACGCCATCAAGAAACGTGTCGTCTTCGATGTGAACGTTCAACGGCACCACGGTGATGCCGTACTTTTCGGCAAGTTCGGGCGATAGGTCAGACGTGCTGTCAGTTACAACTGCGATGCTCATTCAGGTACTCCAATAGTTACCGAGCACGTAGACCGGCGCATTTAGAGTCATAAAATAACTCTGAACTGCGTGCGACCCAGCACCCGATTTACTGCGTGGCGATCAGGCTACTCTACTGCAACCAGATACTCGTAGTGGGGTTGTCCGCCGTACACGACTTCGATTTCGAGGTCGGTGAACTTATCTTCGAGCGATTCGGTGGCGGTTGCGACATCTTCGGGCGTCAGCGATTCCCCCGTGTAGACGGTGATTATTTCGGCATCGGCCGCATGATCCGTGATCATCTTGTTGAGAACGAACAACGGATCTCGCCCAACGGCGACAATGTCATCATCGAACGTCGCGAATGCCATGCCTTTGCGTATCTCATGGCCGTGGACGGTTACGTCCCGGCTGGCTCGGCAAACACGCCCATCGCCAACTTCTCCAACGACCTGGTTCATCGACGATTCGTTGTCGTCGAGGCTCGACGCAATGTTGAATTCAAGAAGTGCTGCGACTCCCGTTTGCACCGATCTTGTGGCGATAACTCGAACGTCTTTCGAACTGAGCGCTGGAACTTCCTTCGCAGCCGGAAGAACGTTCTTGTTGTTCGGAAGCAGGATGACCTTGTCAGAAGGTGCGGCTTCGACTGCTGCGAGCAGGTCGGAAACCGATGGGTTCATCGTGTCTCCGCCTTCAACAACCGACGTAGCGCCCATTCCAGCACTGATGATCAAGTCGTTTAGTCCATCACCAGCGGCAACGGCAACCACGGCTATTTCGACCGGGGTTGCCTCTGGGACAACGGTTGGATCGTCACTCTCGCGTCGATCAGCCGCCCATCCAGCGGCCTGGTCGTCCATATTGGCGATTTCGATATTAGAAAGCTGGCCGTAAGTGATGCCTGCCGTGAGCGCCACACCGGGATCTTCCATGTGGACGTGGACCTTGGCGATGTCATCGGTGCCATCAACTATGGGCGAGCGGCCGATTCGATCCATGTGATCACGGATCTTGTCGAGGTCGAGATTGTCGGCCTGAATGGCGAAAACAGTGCAGTAGCCCCAGTCGATTTCCTCAGAGGCGTCAACGAAGTCGGCCTTTACGGATCCTGAGAACGATTGGCCTTTAGGCATCGGGACTTCGACAACACGTCCAACGGGCTGTTCACCCCGTAGAGCCCTCAGTGCGCCATCAAGCATGACGGCGAATCCGAACCCGCCTGAATCGACCACTTCGGCCTCTTTGAGCACAGGTAGAAGTTCTGGGGTTCGCCTTACGGAGGCGAGGGCTTCAGCGGCAACATCGGTCAGCACGCTCAGGAGCGAGTCGTTCTTGGCGGCAGATTTTTCTGCGACGTCGGCACACTCTCGGTAGACCGTAAGCATTGTGCCTTCAACGGGGTTCGGCAGTGCCTTGTACGAGTTATCAGAAGCGATACGTATTGATCGGGCGAGGTGGGCGCCTGTCAACTCGTTCGAATCGCCGATGGCCTCTGCGAGACCTTTGAAATATTGGGCGAGAATCAGACCTGAATTGCCGCGAGCTCCGAGCAACGCAGATTTGGCAAGAATCTTTGAAACGTTGTTAGCCGATTCGGTCGAGTTCGCTGGCAAAGCATCGACAACTGATCTCAGCGTCAACAGCATGTTCGTGCCTGTGTCACCGTCTGGAACGGGGAACACGTTGAGGGCGTTGATCGTGTCTCGATTCGCCTCCACCGCTTTGGTCGTGGCGCGAATCATGTCGGTTAGCCTGGAAGAAGTACCGGCTGCTATTTTCGTGTCCGAGCTCTGCATCTTGTGTCATTCCTGACTATTAGAACTGCTTTCAGTTCAAAAATGGATGTGTAGACTCTCGTTTCATTGCGCAAGAATTCAGTTGTTACAACTCGACTTGCATGTTAGCGTTAATCGCTGGAGTCTTATCCGGGTTTTGTTACTCTCCGTGAGTAGCTAAGGTGCTCGGTTAGAGACATTCCCACCTTTTAGTATTTATTTCGAGAGTCTAATAGTTATGCCAAGCTCCGACCAGATTAGGGCGAAATTGGGACTGGGTCCCCGACCTAAGCCGATGTTCGGTCACAACCGATCGCACGCATTGAACGCCACCCGCAAAATTTCGAAGCCAAACCTGCAAAACAAGTGGGTGATGGTTGATGGACAGCGTTACCGAGTGAAGCTGACCGCCAGAGAGATGCGCACTCTCGACAAGAAGGGTATTTCGCTCCTTTCAATTGAGTAGAAATCCGTTCGTATTTGCAATAGAAGCCCCTCTCGTAAGAGAAGGGCTTTTTTGTTGGAGTATTCGCCAAAAGGAAGCCATAGCAACAATCTCTTTGTTTGATTTGTTGTAGATGTGCATGGCTTGCTTCCAAAAATTCCGGTATCGGTAATGACCCAAAAAGAGGTTGTCGTTAGTCGATATCTATAGATTGGAGCAACCGCAGATTGCGGTTGAGATATGGGTGTACTAAATCGACTAGTACGGCTGTACCGGGTGTTGGGGGGATCTCAGAGCACTTGTCATTGCGAGGAACGAGGTACGAGTGACGTGGCAATCAGCGGGCTAACTGAAATAATGGGCGACTCGGTGAATCACATTCGCCGGGCTGTACGCCTTAGCCAAACGATGTCGTTGTCGACTCGGAGACAATTTTCTCGTGATCGTATACGCACTCCAATGATCGCTGATTGCCACGTCGTGCCTCCTCGCAATGACAGAAAAGACAACACATAATGTTCCACATGAATAATCCACGTTTCACTGCGGCGTTTTTCGATCTTGATGGCACGTTGATCGATACAGGACCGCCTCACCTGGAAGCGGAAAGAGCAACGGTTCAGTCGTTCGGCTTCGACGATCTTGCCGAAGACCACCCGGTCACGTTCGGCCAAGGTGTGAAGCCCGGAGCCCAGATGGTTGCCGATCATTACGGACTACCCGACGCGGAAGCTGTTCTCAACGAGTATCTGAATCAGTGGAAACGAATTGCAGCAGCCGGAATCGATCTGCTGCCCGGTGCTGACGCTACGGTGAGGTCGGTGGCTGCGACCGGAATGCGGGTGTGGCGTGGGGCCTGGCGAGCTTGGCAATCTGCGATCTCCATGCCCCCTCAACCTAACCTTCTCCCCCGGGGAGAAGGAATAAAAGGCTAGGACGAAAGATCAGCACAAAACCAATCGAGCCAATGTCATACTGAATTGCATCCTGAGCTCCGTCGAAGGGTCATTTTCAGGATCTATCGTCGTCCTGAACCTAACGATGGCGAGATCCGGTGTTTTCCAGCTCCCGCAGGTTCCGCGATCCAGCGTTTGATACTGAAAATGAATTCAGCATGACAGTGGGATCGGACGAGAGGGCGCCCCGGTTGGACGCCCCGCTAGTTACCGCACTCGCACCAGCTTCTGCATCGAACGTAGCTCGTGGTTGATGTTCCAGTTGCTTCCGTAGTCGCTGTGCGAAACCTCGGCTACGTACACATCGCCGTGCGAATCGACGGAGATGCCGTGCGGCGTGAAGAAGCGACCGTGCTGTGAGCCGTAACTATCGATACCGACTCGCGAAAGAACTTCGCCTTTGGTGTTCATCACGGTCACACGAGGCCCAAGATTGGTGCCCATGTGATTCGACCCGATTCCTGAAAAATACTCACCGATGTAGATGATGTCTTCGCTTCCCCGAGTGTCAATACAGATAGCTGCCGTTCGAGACATGTTCACGAACTGCCTCTGGAACTCGCCGTCTTTAGTGAACACCTGGATGCGGTGGTTCTCGCGGTCGGCAACGTAGAGAAGGCCCTCACGGTCGATTGCTATGTTGTGGACGATGTTGAACTGACCGGCGTCTGTGCCCGACTCGCCCCAACTGGTGATGAGTTCGCCGTCGGGACTGAACTTGTGGACGACTGCATTGGCATATCCGTCGGAAACATAGAAATCACCGTTAGTAGGATCTACGGCAACGTGAGTCGGCACGCTGAACGGCTTCCCGCTCATTGGGTCCGATGGACTGTTCGGATCGCCGAGGGTCATGAGCAATTCGCCAGACGGGGTGAACTTTCTCACCGTGCTATCGCCGTTGTCGACCAGGAACAGATTTCCTTCGGGGTCGAACGATATGCCGTGCGGGCTCTTGAAAATTCCTTCGCCCCAACTATCGATCATGTTGCCGTCGGTATCGAAGACAACTATCGCGCTGGTGCCACGGTTGAATACAAAGACACGATCTTGCTGATCGACACCGACTGCAGTCGCTTCTTTATATTTCCAGCCATCTGGAAGCATGCCCCAGTTTTTACCGGAGACCTCGTAGCGATAATCGCCGTCGCCAAGCACCACCGGACCTGAAGGGCCGTCGGCCTCTTCGTGTGTTGCTCTGGGTAGTCCGTACTCTTCGAATTCGTTATTTTCTGGGTTTTCAGTCATCAAGATCTCCTTGATGGTGATCTTACGCTGTTTGCGGCTGCCCGGGCTGAATTTTCGGTCGTTTATGCGTGCTCACGCAGGAAGCGTTGCACTGTGGGGACTAGATCGTCGGAAGGCTCAAACGCATCCCTATGGCCAAGCCCCGGCAGTTCGAGATACTCGGAGTTAGGAAGCAGTTGTGCTACCTGACGGGCTTCTTTTATCTCGTAATCTGCGCCTCCGTAGAAATAAAGGCATGGTTTCTGAATCAGGGTCGGATCAGCTCCAGTCCCCTCTTCGTCGTGATCGAGAATTGCGAAGAACGGTGTTAGATCGAAATCCTCAGGTGCAAGTCCCTGCGCTCGGCGATCGTTCACAACAGTCTTCACTCGTGAAAGGTCTTTCGGATAGGGAATCGCTCCGCCGAGAATGAACGAATTGAACCTGCTCTCGGAATTACCCGCGAGCCCAAATCCAATCAAGCCGCCCATCGAGTAGCCAAAGTATGGTGCTTTGTCGATTCCGACATCGTCCATTACGGCGATCACGTCGGACATGCGGTGTTTGAGGCTGTACTGAGTGGCATCCGAGGGTGTGTCACTTTGGCCGTGCGCGCGGATTTCAGGGATGACCAGCTGGAAATCTTGCGACAGGATGCCTACCCAACCTCGTGCTTTCAAAAATTTGATGCTGCCGAAAAGCCCGTGGCCTACGATCACTGGAGGTCCCGATCCGATCACCTCATAGTGAATATTCACACCGTTGTTGTCGACAAATGGCATTTGGATTGGTCCTTGTCTAAGAAGTCCTCTCCCGGGGGAGAGGATTTAGGTGAGGTGGAATCGATCAATAATTCCGAATATCGATTTCACCCTCATCCCAGCCTTCTCCCCAAGGAGAAGGAGCAGTATGTCCGCTAGCTGCCGGCGTTGCGTATTGCTTCGATGCCTATTTTCATGCCGTCGGGGAAGTTGAATACGCCAGTTCCTGAGATCAGCGTTGTGGCTCCGGCATCGATCACGCTCCCTGCGGTGTCGACTTTGATACCTCCATCGACAGCGATTTCAAGTTCGTGTTTGGCGATACGGGCCATGTCTTGAAGCTCAGTGATCTTTGGCAGCATTTCGGGCATGAACGACTGGCCCCCGAATCCGGGTTCGACCGTCATGACGAGGACTCGTTCGATGAGCGGGAGAGTCGATTGTAATGCCGAAGCAGGCGTGTCGGGCTTCAGCGAAACACCAGCCATCATCCCAGCGACTCGGGCATCGCCGAGTGCCGCTTCGAGATCGTCGCATGCCTCAACGTGCATCGTGAATATATCGCCACCGGCATCGGCGAAATCTTTGGCGTATCGAGCCGGTTCGATCACCATCATGTGTACGTCGATCGGCAGTTTGGTGAGCGGACGAATCGCCTCTAAAACAGGAATGCCAATCGTTATATTCGGCACGAAACTGCCGTCCATCACATCGAAATGAAGCTCATCGGCCCCGGCTTCTTCGGCCGCGGCTATCGAATCGGCCAGATGGGCGAAATCGGCCGCGAGAAGAGAGGGCGATATTTTGATGTGGCTTGCCACGGGTAGTGTTGTTCCTATTAGCTGTTTAGGCGTGCGGCTAGTGCGTCGGGATGATACGCCATGATCGTGTCGGCACCAGCTTCAGCGCTGGCCATCATGTTGTCGAGATCTTCCATGACGTCGGGTCCTGATGCAATCACCTTCTTGCCACCTGCGTGAGCGGCTTCTACGTCTTCCGCGCTCATCAGGTACCGAACGTAAATCCACGATGAGTAGGGATCGGCGATAGCGCCGGGTAGCTCGTCAGCCGTGTTGGCGACCGTTGCGCACTGGAAGTTGGCGTTCCCTTCGTAGAAACGTCGGCGGACATCGACCGACAGATGAATCAGACCGATTCCGACCGTGCTGCCAAATATCCCACGCTCTTCGAGGCTGTTGCAAATCTTGGTGATGCAGCCGGGATCGAGCGTCTTCATTTCGATGATGAGGCTGGTTTCTGCTGTGCCGTACTGCTTCACAGCGTCGAACGTTTCGTCCAGTGTTGGAATTTGCTCGCCGGCGAATTCTGACCCCCACCAGCTGCCGGTGTCGAGTGCCTTTACTTCAGCGAGAGACATCTGCGCTACCCGACCTTCACCGTCGGTTGTGCGATCGACTGTGTCATCGTGCAACACGATAAGTTCGTCGTCGGACGTTCCTCGCACATCGATCTCAATAGCCATCCCTTTTTCGAGGGCGGCTTTGAAGGCGATCACGGTGTTTTCCGGGTAGACCTCATCGAGGCCACGGTGGGCGATGACAATAGATTCGGGCATTGGCGTCTTAAATTCCCTATGGAGTCGGCAATCAACAAAGCCGACAACTTCTCTACCTGAATAAAAGGGTCACTGACCCTTACTGACCCGCGTCGGCGATTAATTGCTTCGCTTCGGCGATGGCCGCACGGACCCGCTCGGGTGCGGTTCCGCCGGGTACATTACGTGCTGCGACGGCAGAATCAAGAGTGATTTCCATGACTCCCTCGTCGAAATGCGATGAAGCCTTTTGAAAGTCACTCAGTGACAGTTCGCCGAATCCAACGCCATCAGCGATGCACTGCTTCGAAAGATCTGACACAGCGATGTACGCCTCGCGGAACGGCACGCCCTTGCCCACAAGATAGTCGGCGATGTCGGTTGCGAGCACGAAGCTTTTTTCGGCGGCCTGCCTCATGCGGTCGACGTTCACGCTCATGCTTGCGACCATTCCGGCGGCGGCTTCAAGAGCGGTAATTACCGTGTCGGAGGCGTCGAACAGGCCTTCTTTATCTTCCTGAAGATCGCGGTTGTACGTGAGCGGTAGACCCTTAATCGTGGTGAGAAGTCCAACGAGCGAGCCGTAGACACGACCCGTCTTCCCGCGAATCAACTCGGCGAAATCGGGGTTGCGCTTTTGCGGCATGATGCTGGAGCCGGACGTGTATTCATCGGACAGATTGATAAATCCGAACTCGTCGGACGACCAGATCACCAGCTCTTCAGCAAGGCGCGACAGGTGAGCCATCACGAGCGATGACGCTGTAAGAAACTCGACGATGAAGTCACGGTCTGAAACAGCGTCCATCGAGTTGCGAGATATCTCGCTGAAGTCGAGCTGGCGCGCTACCCATTCACGGTCTATCGGGTAGGGAACGCCCGCCATTGCGCCCGATCCCAGCGGCATAACATCGGCTGACTCAGCGGACTGGGCGAAGCGAGTGGCGTCACGGTCGAACATCTCGAAGTACGCCATCAGGTGATGCGCTAGAACAACCGGCTGACCGCGCTGCATGTGGGTATATCCGGGGACAATCGTGTCGACGTGCTTTTCGGCGAGGTTTACCAGGGCGGACTGCAAAGACACAACAGCGTCGAACGCGCGACCGCATGCGACCTGCGTCCAGAGACGGGTGTCGGTGGCTACTTGGTCGTTGCGAGAGCGGGCGGTGTGAAGGCGACCTGCTGTATCGCCTATCAATTCAAATAAGCGAGATTCCACGTTCATGTGGATGTCTTCGAGTTCGGGGTCCCACACGAACTCGCCCGTCTCTATTTCGGCGGCAATCGTGGTCAGGCCGTCTACGATCTTCTCGACATCGTCCTCTTCGATAATGCCCTGACGCCCCAGCATCCGGGCGTGCGCGATCGACCCGCTGATGTCCTCGGCGTACAACCGGGCATCGTAGTGAACCGACACCGTGAAATCGCTCGCGAGCTCGGAGCCGCGCGCCGCAGCTGCGGGATTTTTATCGTTGTTGTTATCAGAAGCTGTCATGTGAACTGTTCTTTGAACTTGCGCCGCACCGCACGAAAAATCGTACTACGTGCAACATTATCGTTGTTTGCGGGGGAAGTTTAGTTCCCGCACTGTGGGTTGGAGCCGATCACCGAAGCATTCCCCCTCAACCTAACCTTCTCCCTCATGGAGAAGGAACCAAGCAGGGCATGCACAAATCGCGCTAAACGACCGTTTACGGCAAAATCCAGAACCCCAGAAAAAGTAACTTCGTTACCGCTGTTCGGAGTTGGTTTGTTTGCGGGCTTGGGTTCGGGCTGCGAGTGAGTAGATATCGATGAATCCGGTTGCTGCCTCGTGATCGAACGAATCGGTCGTCGAGTAGGTCGCCAGATCGAAATCGTACAGCGAGAACGGCGAACGCCTGCCCACCACGATGCAAGATCCCTTGTGCAGGCGCAGGCGAACATCACCGGTCGAGTACTCGTGAGCACTATCCATGAACGCCGCAATGTTCGTGCGAAGCTCGGTGAACCAGCGACCGTCGTAGACCATGTCGGAGTAGATCGCCGAGAGATTCGCCTTCACACGCTGCTGCTCCCGAGACATAGTCGACGTCTCAAGCGCCTTCAAAGCAGTGTGCAATACGATCGCAGCCGGAGTCTCGTAGACCTCACGCGACTTGATACCGACCAGGCGGTTTTCGATGTGATCGATACGACCCACACCGTGCTCGCCCGCCATGTCGTTCAGAATTGCGATCAGTTCAACGCCAGACTTCAGCGAGCCACCAATGGAAACCGGGATGCCCTTTTCGAATCCGACCACAACCTCGACATATTCGTCGGGAGTTTCTTCGATCGGCTTGGTCCAGGAGTAGGCGTCCTCGGGCGGCACGATCCACGTGTCCTCGAGGTCTTCACCTTCGATTGCCTGACCCCAGAGATTACGATCGATCGAGTAGACGCGCTTGTTGCTACCGACCTCACGAAGCTCGAGTCCGGCTTTCTGGGCGTACAGTTTTTCCTCGTCACGAGTCATGCCCCACTCGCGGGCAGGTGCGACGATCTTCAGTGGCTCACCGGCTGCGGAGAGAGTCATGATTCCAGCATCGAAGCGAACCTGATCGTTGCCCTTGCCTGTGCAGCCGTGGGCAACTGCGGTTGCTCCGACTTCACGAGCGGCTTCGACGAGCTTCTTTGCCATCAGCGGGCGACCGAGCGCAGTCGAAAGCGCGTATACGCCTTCGTACATTGCTCCGGCTTTTAGGCCAGGGAACACATATTCGTTCACGAACTCGTCTCGAACGTCCCAAACGAGCGACTGGATGGCGCCAGCCTGTGCGGCCCGTTCCTTCACTCCAACGATTTCCGGGCCTGCGCCAAGATCGACAGTAAGAGTCACGACGTCCATGTCGTAGTTCTCCTGGATCCAGACGGTTGAGATAGTCGAGTCCATGCCCCCGCTGTAAGCGAGGACGCACTTTTCCCTTGCCATAACTAAGTTCGATTCCTTCTGAGTGTCTGCCGAGTTTGGTGTGCTTTCGCGTGATTGCCGTTAGGCACAACCTAACTATTCTCTCGCTAGTTGGGGTGGATGTCATCCCGACCCGAAAAATCGCTAGTCGAGACAGAGCTAGTTCAGTCATTGCGAGGAGTTCGATGGAGCCTGCCCTGAGCGTAGTCGAATGGGTGGCAATCAGCGAGCAATCGCCAAGACCGTACATTCCAGTGGAGAGTAGCCTGCACAATTATCAATACGACCTAAGTCGAGGTACTGATTCAGGGTGATCGCTGATTGCCACGTCGCCTCAGGGCAGGCTCCTCGCAATGACAAATTGCCGATGGGATCGTGCCGTTACGAGCGCTTTACTTCCTGCGTCGCAATCGATCTACCAGTCCGAGGCCAGCCTCGTAGATTCCTTGAGCGTCGATACCGAAGTGACGGTACAGGTCGGTCCTCGAACCGGACTGCCCGTAGCTGGTGACACCGAGTGAGGTAGAAGGGCTATCGAGTGCCGCCCCGAGGAACGACATTGCGTGCGGGTGACCGTCGATAACAGTTAGCACGGGCTGGCCAATTTCACGGTCAGTGAGCAGCCCGGTCGGATCCCACGCACCGTCGTCTCGGCCTGCCTGCTCGTTTGCTGAGGCAGCGCTCATCTGCCGGTACAGAAGATCTGGACTGGTTACGACGAAAAGGCTCACGCCAATGCCCTCTTGTTCGAGCGTGGCTACCGCGCTGATCGCCTCGTCCACCATCGCTCCAACTGCAAACACGCTCAAAACGGCGTCGCTTTCAGGTGGCGCGGTGCGCAACCGGTAGCAACCGTTTAGCACGGCTTCCCGCAGCTGCGGCGACGGCTCAGGGAACTGTGTCTGGTCGATGGGTTTCGTACTTAGACGCAGCATGTACGACTCGCCCTCGCCCGATCCAATCGATCTCACTGCGTCGAGCAAAATCCACTCGACTTCGCGTGCGAACGCCGGTTCGAAGTACGTTATTCCGGGCGTGTTGATTCCGAGTGACGGCGTGATCAAACCCTGATGCGCACCACCCTCTGTGCTCAATGAAACGCCAGACGGCGTCGCAACTAGAATGAAGCGCGATTCCTGATAGAGACCGTTGATAAGCGCGTCGGTTCCGCGGGCGATGAACGGGTCGTAGACCGTGCCGATCGGGATGAGTCGCTTGCCAGAGGTGCGGTCGGAAAGACCAAGCTGTGACAGCAGAAGAAACATGTTCATCTCGCTCAAGCCCAGCTCGATGTGCCGCCCTTCTGGGGTTGGAATCCACTTCAACAGGCGTTCACCAAATCCCAGATAGTCGGGATCTTTCTGGCGTGCCCAAACCGAGGCACGGTTTATCCACGAGGAAAGCCCGGTCGAAGTGGCGACATCGGCTGACGTCGTGACGATTCGACCAGCGGATTCCGGCGAAGTGCGGTCGAGTTCGAGCAGCATCCTGCCGAACGCATCCTGTGTGGAGGCCAAGTTTGGAATCGCTATCTCTGCGTCGTTGAACTTGAGCGGAGGTTCCTGGCTTTTATCTCGAATCCCGAGCCGACTCACCGCACGGTCGAGATATTCGTGCTCGGGACTGTCTTCAGGGAATCGCTCCCACGGATTTTCGGCGTCTCTGCCGGTGGCATCTGCAAGCTGGGCGAACTGTTCGGGGGTGAGAGTTGCAGCGTGGTTGCGCGGGTCGGCGGCACTCTGCAGGCCCCAGCCTTTTACGGTGTAGGCGAATACGGCTGTGGAGCCGTCGGTTTCTGACGCTTCTTTTAGCAATCGAGAAAGGTAGCCAACATCGTGCCCACCGAGATTCGTTATCCGCTCGTACAGTTCGTTGTCGTCGACATCTGCGACGCACCTTTTTACATCGCTCCGACCCTTCCCGGAGCCATCGAGTAGCCGATCCCGTAGTTCGCTTCGGTCGGATACGAGGAGACCCTGATACTCCTCGTTCGGCATGTCATCGATGCGTCTCCGGAGAGCCTCGCCCCCCGGACGCTCCATCAGCTCGGTCAGGCGGTCGCCGTACTTGGCTGTAAATATGGTCCAGTCGTTCGCCTCCAGCATGTCGGAGAACTGGCGAACTCGAATGCCCGGGACTACACGGTCGAGACTCTGGCGATTCACGTCGACAATCCATGTGCAGCGGTCGACCCCGTTCAACGCCGGTTCGATCACCGCCTCCCACATCGAGCCTTCGTCCATTTCGGCATCGCCCAGATGTGCGTAAAAACGCCCAGATGTCGGTTCGAGACCGTGTGATTGGAGATAGTCGCGGGTCAGCGCCCCGAAAGATGCCGCGGGTCCTGCGAGACCTACTGATCCAGTAGAGAAATCGACCGTTTCGGGGTCTTTTGTTCGGCTCGGGTACGCCTGCAGTCCGCCGTACGCACGGAATCTCTCCAGATACGACTCGTCTAACTCGCCCAGAAGATACTGAATCGCATGAAACACGGGCGAGGCGTGGGGCTTGATGGCGATACGGTCTTCACGTTCCATCGCCTCGAAGAACAACGCCGAGAGAATGGCGACCGAAGATGCCGACGACGATTGATGCCCACCGACCTTCGTGCCGTCCGAGTTAGGGCGGACGTTGTTGGCGTGGTTGACGATAGAGGTGGCGAGCCAGAGGACGCGGTCTCGGACACTGGCCCGGATCTGGTCGATATTGACGATATTGGTGGAAGACGCATCAATCATTCTTGGAGCCGTTCAGCAACTTGTGGCGGTTGATGCTGATACTACTCGGACGAGTCGGAAGAATCCAGATGATTTGCTGTGTGAATTACTGACGCGATGTTGAGTTCGAAAATATGCGAACTAACTTTTGACCCTGGCCGGCATCCACTTTTCGGCCCAGTCCTGAAGGGCGCCGAACACGGGCGCTAGTTCCTGCGCCATCTTCGTAGCTGCGTACTCGACCAACACGGGTCGCTGGTTGGCGTCGACTTTTCGTTCGATGAGGCCGATTTTTTCGAGTTCGAGCAATCGCTGCGACAGCATTCGATCGCTTATGCCCACAACGGCGCTGGTGATCTTAGAAAATCGAGCCGGTGCGTCCATGAGCGAGGTTAGAACAAGGCCCGTCCAGCGACGACCAAGCAGCTCCATCGCCGCCTCGTAGTGGGGGCACATTTCCGCCGTTGCCGAGTGATCGTGCGCCGTTTTGCTCTGGGCCTTGCTCTGCGTCATACCCTCAACCCTACACGAATTTTCACCAGAGGATAGTTACTAATGTTTTGTTAGTAGGTGGTTGCTCGGACAGGATTGCCATTGAAGATTTGAGATCGACTCAGCCGTAAACGATCATCGGCGGACACAACGCCCGACACTGTCATTCTGAACTTGATTCAGAATCACGTTCAACATGAACCATCCGTCATGCCGAAACCATCGTTCACCTACTACGTCTACATCCTGTCGAACGCAGACAAAACCATCTACACCGGTGTGACTGGCGACCTATTCCGACGACTCTGGCAGCATCGAACTCATGCAGGATCAAAGTTCGTCAAGAAACACGATTTATCTAGATTGGTGTGGTTCGATGAAACTGATGACGTCACGGTCGCGATCGCACGTGAGAAGCAGATCAAGAACTGGCGAAGAGAGTGGAAGTTGAGCCTGGTCGAAGCTGGCAATCCGGAGTGGTTGGATTTAGCTGACGGTTGGTACGGTGTTGGGCGTGATTCTGAATCTAGTTCAGAATGACAACTGGTTAGTTTGGGACTCAAAAGAAAAATAGCCCCGATCAACGAATTGATCGGGGCTATCTATTTAATCGTGCGGTGTGCTGCCGAAAGGCAACTGAGCCTACTTGCCGGTCTCTTCGAGAACCTTATCCAAAATCGCTACTGCCTCGTCGATTTCATCTCGGGTTACGTTCAGGGGTGGCATGAAGCGGATCATGTTGGGTCGAACGGCGTTCATGAGCAGACCCTCTGGCAGGCTCGCTGTAACCGTTGCACCGGCGATCTCTTTCGACATTTCCACGGCGATCAATAGACCCATGCCCCGTACTTCCGTAATGAAGTCATACTTCTCGGCGAGCGCCTTTAGCTTGCCCTGGAAGTAAGCGCCAGTTTCGTTGGCAAGCGCGGGAATGTTTTCATCGACAATCACCTTCGCAGCCGCTGATCCTGCTGCCGTGGTCAATGCGTTTCCACCAAAAGTGGATCCGTGATCACCGGGTTCGAGAACCGAGCAGAACTCCTTGGTTGTGAACGCACCAAGAGGAGCGCCTGAACCGAGTGCCTTCGCCAGCGTCATTACGTCGGGCTCAACGCCCGGGAATTGCTGGTAGCCGAAGAGCGTTCCGATGCGACCCATGCCGGTCTGGACCTCGTCGAGCATGAACAAAATGTTCTTCTCGTGGCAGAAGTCCATCACGTCCTTCAGGTAATTGGCGGAAGGAATGTTCACTCCACCCTCGCCCTGAACCGGCTCAAGTAGAACCGCACAGGTGCGACCTTCGACGTATGCGTCTTTGATCGCCTGAACATCGTTGTAGTCAACGTTCACGAATCCCGGCATCAGGGGAGTCCACTTTTCCTGATAGGCAGGCTGACCGGTTGCAGCCATCATCGCCTGGGTACGACCGTGGAACGAATCGAACGTCGTGATGATCTCGTATGCGCCGTCGAGCTTGGTCTTGCCCCACTTGCGAGCGACCTTGCAGGCGCCCTCGTTTGCTTCGGCTCCTGAATTGCAGAAGAAGACGCGATCAACGTCGGAGTTGTCGACGATTATTTTCGCCAGCGGAAGCTGCGGCGTTGTGTAGAACAGGTTCGACATCTGCATGATCTTGCCTGCCTGATCACGGATGGCTTCGGTAACCGCGGGGTGGCTGTGTCCCAGATTCAGGACTGCCCATCCGGCGGTGAAATCGAGATAGCTCTTGCCATCGTTGTCGAACACTCGGGTGCCTTCGCCTCGTACGAGGACAGGGGGCATTCGATTCACCACCTGCATGTAGTACTTAGATTCGAGGTCCTTATAGTCAGCCGAGCTAGTCATTGTTGTTCTCTTTTGTTCTTTTGGGCACCCTTCGACGACGCGGGGTGATCCCTAATACGAAAGCCGTTGAAGAAAACGGCATCTGCATGAAGCGATAGGCAATTTGCAGAACGAGAACTATATCGCAGAGGACGTGAGATTGGTGGGAGGGAATAAGTTCACTCCGTATTCCTTTACCCTCGTCCCGACCGGAGCAAAGCGAAGTGGAGGGATCTGGGACGTCTATATTGCCAACACCATTCAAAGCACAGCCAACCGTGCGCATTTGATCGTTAGTTGCGTACTTCAGCAGTAAAGGTCCCTCCGCTCCGCTTCGCTACGGTCGGGAAGAGGGGTGTGTGGGTGTGATTGGTAGAGGAAGTTACGACCATCTGTCATTGCGAGGAGTTCGACGACGTGGCAATCATCGGTCGAGCGCAGGCGTTGTGCAAATTAGTCGCTAACGTTTCATTCGTTAACACGTTGTTCGCTGAATCGGCCACAGGAGGTGTGTCGGCGTGATTGCCACGTCGGCTCAGGGCAGGCTCCTCGCAATGACAATGGGGATATGTGAACTCAGGGAATGACCTAAGAGAAACCCCGGCTAAGCCGGTCAGCCTAGTCCTTGCGGCCGGGTTTCCATCCTCGAGCTGCTGCCCGGCCGAACAGGATTATCGCTACACCGATTGCTGCGGCCATCGCCGGCCACTCGGCTCCGATCGGCCAATCCGTATCGAGCAGGAAAGTCACCAGAAGGATCACGATCAAGCCTGTCAGTGCTCCGTGTCCGCTGCTTTTGAGCTTGCCGATCACCGCCATGCCGGCCAGCAACCCCACGATTCCGCCGATTGGCATAAGAGCGATAACGGCTCCTGCTCCACTCGCCAATCCGGCACCGCCCTTGAAGCGATTGAAAACCGGGTACCAGTGGCCAATAATCGCGGCCACACCACCAACAAACCACAGATCCTGAGGGGCTCCCAGAGCCCACGCGATAAGAACCGGCACTGCGCCTTTAAGGCCATCGGCAATGAACACCGCAGCACCCAGACGCTTACCAACTCTACGGAACACGTTTGCGGCGCCGGGGTTGCCTGTGCCCGTTTCGAACAAATCGACTCCGGCGCGCAAAGTGAACAGTTTCGCGAACGGGATTGAGCCGAGCAGATAGCCGTATATCAGCATCGCAACGACGTGACCGGCTGTGTCCATGTTGAGTTCCCTGCTAGCTTCGTATTGCCCAAACGCCGAAAATGAAGATCGGAGCGCGGTCAGGCGATCAGACAATCACCGGAGCGTCAAACGATTCTCGTTCCGATGTCTTCGCCGTTCACGCAGCCTAACAATGCCCCTGCGAGCCGTCCGTCGATGATGTGACCCGATCCAACGACCGACACAGCGTCAGCGCACGCCTCGATTTTCGGGATCATCCCCCCGGCGGCTATTCCGCCGGCGATCAAATCCATCGCCTGCCCACGAGTCATTCTTGGAATGAGACGCCTGCGGGCATCGAGCACTCCCTCAACATCGGTTTGGAACACGAGTTGGTCCGCTCTAACCGCTTTCGCTATATGCCCTGCCGAGGTATCGGCGTTGACGTTCAAGATGCGATCTTCACCTGAATCCGCAGGATAGAGATGTAGCGCGGTTGGCGCTATCACGGGAATTGCACCCGATTCGAGGATTGTGTCGACCGGCTCTGCGTTTGCTTTGATGATTTTGCCAACGTATCCGAGATCGGGATCGAGCACTTCTGCCTGAAGCAGACCACCGGAAACCCCGGAAATGCCGATCGCGTTTGCGCCTGCCGCCTGAAATTCAGCGACGAGCTGGGAGTTAACCAGACCTGCAAGAACGGCAACCGCTACATCGAGAGTTGCTTCGTCGGTGCGCCTGAGCCCACGAATGAATTCGGGCTGGATGCCCTGCTTCACGACCCAATCGCTGATTACCTTGCCGCCGCCATGAACGACAACCGGCTTTGCGCCTTGTTTCCATAGCTCAACGATATCCGGAACGGTGCTATCGCCCTCGCCGAGCGTGCTTCCACCGATCTTGATGACAATTTTCTTGCCCGCGAGATCACGCTTGTTCGGAGTGGTCATTGTTGACCCGCCCCCAAACAACGACAGCGACAGTACAAATACGAATGATTGGGGTTAATAAGTGCTAACTTGCCCCCGTTAATTTGAGGCTGGCCTCTCACAGCGATGTCCCTTTGATGATGACTACGTTGTGTAGGCCGAGTTGAAGACCACGTACTCTTCGGTGAGGTCGCAACCCCACGCCTGCCCGTAGCCATCGCCAACGTTGAGCGCCACTCGAAGTCGCACCTCATCGCCACCGAGCGCACTTACGACGCTCTGGACGTTGTAGGCGATCGCTTTGCCCTCGAAAACGATCTGGATGTCGTTCACAAAGACATCGATCTTCGATTCGTCGAGCGGGATCTGCGCCTTGCCGACCGCCATAAATATCCGACCCCAGTTGGGATCGCGGCCGTAAACGGCTGTTTTTACGAGCAACGATGCGGCACACTCACGGGCTGCGAGAAGGGCGTCGTCGTCGGAGTGGGCTCCTTCGACCGTGACTTCGATCAGTTTTGTTGCGCCCTCGCCGTCGCGAGCGATCTCGATCGCCAGATGCTTGCAGACCTGCAAAACAGCTTCGGCGAACGCATCGGAAGCGTCGTCGCCACCTGAAATTTCGGCTCCACCGGCGGCTCCGTTTGCCATGAGCAGAACGGTGTCGTTCGTGCTCTGGTCGCCATCAACATCGATCTGATTGAACGACAGCTTTACGGCAGCCGACAATGTCGACTGTAAAAACGCAGGATCGACGTTCGCGTCGGTAGTCGTGAACGCAAGCATGGTCGCCATGTTCGGGTGAATCATCCCCGAGCCCTTGGATACGCCGCCAACGGTATGTGTCACACCATTTGCGTCGAACGAAACAGCGATTTCCTTGGTGCGCTTGTCGGTCGTGAGAATCGCACGAGCGAACTCGTTTCCACCGTCATCCTTCGTTGAGACTTGAGGAATGAACTCGCGCATGAGCGCCATTGGGATCTCGACACCAATCACGCCTGTAGAGCAAACGAGGGTTTCATCGGCAGTAACGCCAAGTTGAGTCGCCGCTAGCTCGGTCATTTCTTTCGCGTCGACCATTCCCTGATTGCCAACGGCCGTGTTTGCGCAGCCGCTGTTTGCAATAACAGCTCGTACACGTTTGTCCGTGCCCACTCTCGCACTCGAGAGAGTAACGGTTGGAGAAATGATGCTGTTCTGCGAGAACGTACCGGCAACGACGCAGGGCTGATCTGAGATCAGTAGCCCGATATCAAGTTTGTCGGCGCCGGGGGTTTTGATACCGGCGAAAATACCTCCAGCAGAAAATCCTCTGGCTGAAGTAATCGTGCCGTTCGGCACTGGGGCGATAGGGAGAGTCATGGCAAATGTTGGCTGAATCGACCTATAAGGCCGAATTCCGTACTAATTGGCGCTATGAAGCGAGTGTTTGTGGAGATCCCAACGAAGAAACGCCGCACTTGCATCTCTGGCATCGAAGTTAGAGTCGAGGATCAAGCTGAGCTGATCGTTTCGGCTTAAACGGGAAAGTGTGGCAGTTCAAATCGAACTGGGAGTATAACAGCAGGTGGAGGCGTTATTCCTGGGCGGAATTAGGCCGCTGAGTCGATTTCCGCGATCTCGTTCATTCGTCGGACGGCAGCGTCGACGCTTCTTCCAAGCCTGTCGAGCGATTCGCGAGTTCCTCCTCGTTCCTGGGCGAGTGCCAGTTGTCCGAGGGCTGCGAGTAGTTCGCTTGTTACGTTCATTCCGGGTCGTACCACGAAAGGATCCTTCTCATTGGGTGAGAATCTGAGGATGTCGGCTGCCATGTATTAAAAATACCCGTATTAGTGTTACTTACGCATTGAGAATTCGATGCGGGTTCTAGGAAGTTTGACCCATATTTGGTGCTGTTGAAGTGAGTCTTTATGTCACTTCGAGTTTCAGACATGCGTTATTTCTGTTGGTGCGATGCAACCACAGCACAGTGAGTGAACCCACTACATGCGGGGGGTGACACAGGGGTCAGACTGGTAGTCATCGTTACCGTGCGGGCGTGCTATTTGTGGCGTGCGGGCGCACTACTTGTGGTGCAATTAGCTTTTGCGTATTTATTGAGTTGATTTACTCACCGGGTATCGCAGGGCATCAAAAGGCCATATGACAGAGGAAGCGCTCCAAATAGACTTCCAACCGCAGCCACGTGGCATTGCGGTTGTTACCTCTGCGCCGATTTCTTCTATCGCCAATGCCGGTAACTATTCTGCGTTTCAGGATCTGATCGACGGATACGCATCGTCGTTTGGCAGGGTTTATGTTTTCTCGCCAAGTGGTGAACCTGTAGTCAATCCGATCAAGAATCACAGGGTTTCATGGCACAGCGGTTCTAAATGGCTTTCACCGACCAACGGTCTGTGGTGGACCGTTCTATCAAGTCGAAAAGAATTTCGGAACATCGAACTTGTCCGAACGTTCGGTCCACGCGCTGGAGTAGTCGGCAAGGCGGTATCTAAACTCACAAGTTCGCCTCATGTGTCTTCCTCCGACGATCTCGTTAGCAACACGTGGCGAGACAAAACCGGATGGCGAGCCGCCCCTACGAAGCTTGTGAACAAGATCGGCGTTCTTCGAGCAGACATGCTATCGGCGACTCTGGATTGGGAGCTCGAGTACCTTTCGGAGACTGGTTACGAAGAGGATTTGCTTCTCGGAGCCATGGGACTGGCGACCGATATTTATACGCCCGTCGGTCTTACCGATCCCAACAGGCACCCGGTTGTGCTGTGGGCAGGGCCGGTTTCGAGCGACGATTCGATTTCGCTGATCGAACAGGCCGCAGTCGCAACGAAGCAGATGATCGAAAATGTCGAATTCATCGTCGTTGCACAGCCCGACGAGGCCGAGCAAATCAAAGCCGATGTGAGAGAACGGGAACTGCCTATCACCGTCGCCGCTTTGGATGAAGTTGAACCTCTGGTGGATCTGATCGGGCGATCCTGGGCGTGTGTCACCGTGCCGAACCGTGATTTTCCACCCGGTCTTGCGATGCTCGCACTATCGGCTGGCATACCTCTCGTTTCAACGGGCGAACTTGCCGAAAAGTACGGATTCAAGAACCACCTGAACTACGTAGAAGTCGATTCCGACGATCACGATGGTATCGCCTACGGTCTTCAACTGCTCAGGCGCTGGAGTTCTTGGGCGCTTCGCATCGGTGTTGCAGGTCAGAAGCTGGTTGAAGAACGATACTCGACTCGGACAGTCGCCATCAAAGAGGGAGAGCAGCTGGCTCGGATCGCACGTGGCGAGGAGCTGGAAACGCTCACTCCGAAGGCGGCTAAAGTTCTCAGGGACTACGTTTCGCCCGATACCGGGGAACCACTTCCGTTCGGAACTGTGAAGACCGACGAAGAGGTTGAACCCGAATCGCCAGAAGAGGATATGTACTCAGCTCCGGGATTTGATCTGGTGGCTGCTGCGCTGGCTGATCTTTCGGGGAGTAAACCCACGAGTTCGCCCGACCCCGAGCCAGAATCGGATTCGGCGGCGGAAGATATGGGCCAAGACGCGATATCTGCGCTGTTCGCGGCTGATGACGCAGACCCTGAAGCACCAGCTGCTGAACCGGTCGATCTCGACGGCGGCGACATGGGTCAAGACGCGATATCTGCGTTGTTTGCGGCTAATGACGCTGATCCTGAAGCACCAGCTGCTGAACCGGTCGATCTTGATGGCGGCGATATGGGCCAAGACGATATATCTGCGCTGTTTGCCGCTAACGACCCCGAGCCGGAAGCGCCCGCTGCCGAGCCAGCACCAGCCGAGTCAGGCGATCTCGATCAAGACGATATATCTGCGCTGTTTGCCGCTAACGACCCCGAGCCGGAAGCGCCCGCTGCCGAGCCAGCACCAGCCGAGTCAGGCGATCTCGATCAAGAC
>Ga0114999_10000451_pt1 | contig 61074 bp, 62 predicted proteins | sample ArcticOcean_MG_C_3_FD_89820 | JGI IMG/M metagenome (GOLD analysis project Ga0114999, IMG submission 89820) | Marine microbial communities from western Arctic Ocean - ArcticOcean_MG_CB8_126 | ecosystem: Environmental > Aquatic > Marine > Oceanic | place: Arctic Ocean: Canada Basin | collected...
ATATCGCTCACCAGAGGTGAGCTGGCGATACCTGTTCATGAACGACCTCCTTTTCGTCGAGAAGGAAGTTCTGTCAGGTCCCAGCTCGCCTCAACTTGTTTCAGGAACCCATTCGCACGTTTTGTTGCACTTAGCTTATGAATCCAAGAGGCGTATGAACGTTACCGGGCAGCCCTCGAACAGGCCGTGGCCGATGGCGGGCGCCTCCGAACCGGGGGGGAGCGCCTGACCGGCGGGCTTTTCGATCACGGTTTCTACGTAGAGCCGGCCGTGGTCGATGGGCTGCCGCTCGATCACGAGTTGTTCCGTACGGAGCTTTTTCTCCCGATCACGGTCATCGGCGGAGTCGATGACCTCGAGCAGGCCTTGGGGGTCGCGAACGAAACGGTGTACGGGTTGACGGCGGGCATCTTCTCAGAGGACGAAGAGGAGATTCAGCGGTTCTTCGACAGAATCGAGGCCGGAACGATCTACGCGAATCGGCGCGCTGGCGCGACCGCGGGTGCGTGGCCGGGCATAAACCCCTTTGGTGGATGGAAAGGGAGCGCATCGACCGGGGCAGGGGCGGGCGGGCCCCACTACCTCCAGCAGTTCATGCGGGAGCAGAGCCGTCTTCGGGTGTTTTGACTGCTGAGGCGTTTCGCCTTGCGCGCGCGGGAAGGCCCGGTCCAGTGCTCATTGACGTGCCGACGGACGGTTCAAGTGGCTAGGGAAGAAAACGTCTATCCTATGGTCCCCGGCGGCGCTCCTTTGCACGAGTTGGTGATGGGGCCGGACGTTGTGGCTTCTTCGTGAGCTTCACGGCGTGTACTTTGCGCTACCGACTTCAAAAATAGAGCGGACATCTACATACTTACTGACCCCGAAACCCAAGCGGACATAAGGATGCCAAAATGAGTGAACAGACTGAGGAAGCACGGTTCTTCGAGGCGGGTGACGCTGACCTCTCTCTCATCAAGGGCCGTCGAGTCGCGATCATTGGGTTCGGAAGCCAGGGACACGCGCACGCGCTGAATTTGCGCGACAGCAGCGTGTCCGTGGTAGTGGGACTCTATGAGGGCAGCCGATCCGCCGCCGCCGCCTTAGAGCAGGGTTTCGACGTGAAGTCTGTTGCTGACGCCTCCGCGTGGGCCGACGTCGTCTCCATCCTGATCCCGGATACGAAGCAGGCTGCCGTGTATCACACCCAGATCAAGCCCAATCTGTCGGACGGGGACATTCTGGTGTTCGCTCACGGATTTAACATCCACTACGACGAGATCGATCCGCCCCAGAGCGTCGATACGATTCTCATCGCGCCCAAATCGCCCGGAGCGATGGTACGCCGGGAATTTGCGGCCGGTCGGGGCGTACCCGCCCTCGTCGGCGTCCACCATGACGCCAGCGGCAAGGCCCTCGACTTCGCGCTGTCGTATGCGGCCGGTCTCGGCTGCGCACGTACCGGTGTTCTTCAGACCACGTTCGGTGCGGAAACCGAAACCGATCTGTTCGGTGAACAGGCGGTGTTGTGCGGGGGCCTCAGTGAGCTCGTCAAAGCGGGCTTCGAGACGTTGGTCGAAGCGGGGTACGACCCGCGCCTCGCCTACTTCGAGTGCCTACACGAGATGAAGCTGATCATCGATCTCGCGTACGCGAAAGGACTCTCGGGGATGCGCGCGGAGATCAGCGATACCGCCGAATGGGGGGATTACGAGAGCGGCCGCCGAGTCATCGGAGACGCCAGCCGCACGGCCATGCGGGAAGTGCTCGCCGAGATTCAATCGGGCGCGTTCGCAAAGAAGTGGATTGAAGAAGCGCGCTGCGGCGCCCCCAACTTCGAGAAGCGTAGAGAGGAGGAGAAGGGACACATCCTCGAAACCACTGGAGATGCGCTTCGCGGGCGCATGTCCTGGTTGTGAGCAAGGGGGAGGCGAGGAAAGCCGTCCCATTTCCCGAACGTACTGAGTGGGTTTGGCGCGACGGCGAGATCATCCCCTGGGACGACGCGCACCTACACGTGATGAGCCATGTAGTGCACTATGGGTCGTCCGTTTTCGAGGGGATCCGGTTTTACAACACACCAGCGGGCCCGGCGGCGTTTCGGCTCTCCGACCACATGCGCCGATTCGTGAATTCCGCGCGCATCTACCGGATGGACCTCGGAATGAGCAAGGAAGAGCTCTCCGACGGATGCCGGGAGGTTGTGAACCGAAACGGCCTGCAGGAGGGATATATTCGCCCGGTGGCCTTCCGAGGCCTCGGAGCTCTCGGACTACATCCCGGCAAGAGCCCGGTGGAGAAGTACATCGTTGCCTACCCTTGGGGTCAGTACCTCGGGGCCGAGGCTCTTCAGGAGGGAGTGGACGTCTGTGTCTCGAGTTGGAATCGGCCGGCACCCAACACCCTGCCCTCGCTCGCGAAGGCCGGTGGAAACTACGTCATCAGCCAGCTCATGCGCTTCGAGGCCGAGGCGAACGGGTACGCCGAGGCCATCGGCTTGGGGCCCGACGGGCTCGTAAGCGAGGGGAGCGGCCAAAACATCTTCCTGGTCGATCGTGGTGTCCTCTACACACCGCCGCTCAACGGCACGCTCCTGCACGGGATCACACGTGATTCGATCCTGAAATTGGCGGCGAGCTTGGGCATCCAAGCTCGCGAGCAGTCCATTCCCAGAGAGATGTTGTACGTGGTCGATGAAATTTTCTTCACCGGGACGGCGTCCGAACTCACACCGGTGCGCAGCGTCGATCGGATCGATATCGGAGGCGGCGGGGTGGGCCCGATGACACAAAAACTTCAGGCGGAGTACTTGGGGATCGCGACGGGCGAGCGTCCCGACCGCTACGGTTGGCTCGAGCCGATTCATCAAACGGCGGGCGAAACCGTCCTGTGAGCAAGGGACCTCTGAAGCTTCCACTGATCAGTCACCAGCTCGTCCTCGGACGGGATCGTGCCGCGGCCCGGGCCATGCTCCGCGCCGTAGGCATGCGTGACGATGACTTCGGTCGTCCGCTGATCGGAATCGCGAACACATGGACCAACACCACGCCCTGTAACGCTCATCTCCGAGAGCTCGGCGCGTGGGTCAAAGAAGGCGTTCGCCAGGCCGGCGGGTTCGCACTAGAGTTCAACACCATCGCCGTGTCCGACGGCATCACGATGGGCACGTCCGGAATGACGGCCTCGCTCGTCAGCCGGGAAGTCGTGGCGGACTCCATCGAGTTGGTCGGGCGGGCGTACTTCTTCGACGGCATCGTGACGCTGTCCGGCTGCGACAAAACCATCCCCGGAACGGTGATGGCGATGGCTCGTTTGAACCGGCCGTCTCTCATGTTGTACGGTGGGTCCATCCAACCGGGTCAGCATCACGGACACGACGTCACGATCCAGGACGTTTTCGAGGGTATCGGCGCGGCCGCCGCCGGACGGATCACGGAAGAAGAGTTGGATGAGTTGGAGCGATCCGCGTGCCCGGGCTCCGGCGCGTGTGGAGGCCAGTTTACGGCCAACACGATGGCCACGGTCTTCGAGGCGATGGGGATATCGCCCATGGGCAGTGGCTCTGTTCCGGCGACCGAACCCGCCAAAGAAGACGTCGCGCGTGCGTGTGGTCGTCTGGTTGTGGATCTGGTCGACTCCGGTCTGAAGGCGCGCGACCTCATCACCAGAAAGAGCATCGAGAACGGAATCGCGGCGGCGGTGGCCACAGGTGGATCCACCAATTCCGTTCTGCACCTCTTGGCGCTGGCCCATGAGGCGGGCGTTGAGCTGGGGATTCGTGATTTCGACGAGATCAGCGCGCGCACCCCGCTGCTCGCCGACTTGAAGCCCGGCGGACGGTTCGTAGCCACGGATATGCATCGTGCGGGCGGTGTGGCTCTGGTCTTGCGCCACCTTCTCGAAGCGGGCCTGCTCCACGGGGACGCACCGACCGTGACGGGTCGCACGATTGCCGAAGAAGTGAAACACGCCGCTGAAGGGCCTGGCCAAGAGGTGATCCGGCCTGCCGACAACCCGCTCAAACCGCACGGTGGTCTCGTCGTGCTGCACGGCAACCTCGCACCGGACGGCTGTGTGCTGAAAATCGCCGGCACCGAGAGGACTTTCCACAAAGGCCCCGCCCGAGTGTTCGAGGGTGAGGAAGCCGCAATGGAAGCGGTTCAGAACAGTGGGATCCAGGAAGGCGACGTCATGGTGATCCGCTGCGAGGGACCGCGCGGTGGCCCGGGGATGAGGGAAATGCTGGCCGTCACGGCGGCGATTTCCGGGGCCGGCCTCGGTGAGTCCGTTGGATTGCTCACGGACGGGCGTTTCTCAGGAGCGACGCGCGGCCTCATGGTCGGGCATGTGGCCCCGGAGGCGGTCGACGGCGGGCCCATCGCGGGGGTGCGGGACGGCGACGAGATCACGTTCGACATTCCGAACCGTTCGCTGTCGGTCGACGTTGAGGACGCCGAACTCATGCGCCGGTCCGCGGAGTGGACGCCGATCGATCGGAAAATCGAGCCGGGAGTGATGGCGAAGTACGCGAAGCTGGTGTCGTCCGCGGCCACCGGGGCAACAACGAGCTAGAGGGGTGTGGTCTTTCTCGAGGTACTGTTATCAACGGCTTCGAGCGGCTTCCTCTTGGGGTAGCAAGCTGTGGTAGATGAAGGCATGCGTCGGAGTGGCCACGTTCGCCACGGCGCCGAGCCGCACCACGGCCCCGTTCTGGGCCTCGAGCTCTGAAGGGCGCCCGCTCAAGATGTCTCGCTGCATGGAAGCCGTGATCTCGGGCGGGACCGCGTCGATGACGCTCATCGTGGTCGCGACCTGATCATCGGGCAGCGGTACACCACGGGCGTGGGCCAGCGCTAGAATCTCACGAAGGCACCCTTGCGCCATCGAACGTGAGCCGGGCGAAGCCCGCCAAGCGCCGACCGGGACTCGCGTGACGGCCCCCACCCCACTCCACGTGGCGATGAGCATGAACTTCTCCCAAATCGCGACGTCGATGTCCGACGCGATCTCGGCTCGGACCCCCGCGCCGACCAGAGCGCCCAGAAGTGCTTCGGCGCGCTCGCTACGTCGGTTGTCGAGTTCGCCGAAGATGATGGAGGGTTCCATCGCGCTATGACGGATGCGACCCGGCTCAGCGATCTCCGCCCCGATCCGGCAAACGCCACCCAGGACGTTGCCCGGACCGAAGACGTCGATCAGTCCGTCGGAACCATCGACTCCGTTGAGCAGTGGGAGAACGACCGTTTCGGAGCCGACGAGGGGCTGGGCCTGTCTGGCGGCCTCTGCGAGTTGCCACGTTTTGACGCCAACGATGACCGCTTCGACGATGCCAACGCCAGCGGGATCATCCGTGGCGTGCGCCGGATCGATTACGAAGTCGCCCCCGATGCTGTCTACGCGCAGGCCGTGCTCCCGGATCGCAGCAAGGTGAGCGCCGCGAGCAATGAAGTGCACCTCATGGCCCGCCCGGGCGAGCTGCCCCCCGAAATACCCGCCTACACCTCCCGTGCCGACGATGGCAAACCGCATGAAAGTCTCCACTTGCTGTGTGCCGACTCATCGACCGGTGAGAGCCGACCCGTCGAAGGTAGGCCGAAGGCCCAAGGTAACGTCCACGGGACTCACGCCTCGAGCAAGTCGTCGAGATCGAGCGGCCTTGTGTAGGTCTGGAGTCTGCCTTCGTCATCCCTCGGCCAAAGTTCCCGCGCCCGATCGCAGTAGAGCTCAATGCCGTTCTCGTACGGGTCACGGAGGTACAACGCTTCACTCGCCCCGTGATCCGACGCTCCGTCGAGGGACACTCCGTGTTCGAGGAGCCGGCGAAGCGCGGTCGCCAACGCCGCTCGGCTGGGATAGAGGAACGCGACGTGGTAAAGCCCCGTCGCCCCACGAGGCGGGGGATCTCCCCCCCCCGGGATTCCCACGTGTTGAGCCCGATGTGGTGGTGGTAGCCTCCCGCGCTCAAAAAGGCGGCGGAATCCCCGATCCGCTGCATAACCTCGAAGCCGAGGATCTCCTTGTAGAATCGAACCGCTCGCTCCAGGTCGGCCACTTTCAGGTGGACGTGACCTACAGTGGTCGCGGGATCGATCGGGTCAGAGGTCATCCAACCCACCGGGTGTCATCAGTGAACTCCGTATCGTGGCTCCGCCGCGAAGCCGCCGAGGAAGTGGGCCAGACCAGGGATGGGCGTCAGCGCGACACCTCGACCTCAACTAGCTGGGCGATCGCGGCCAAGGTGGTCTGCGCAGCGTTCAGCCCGAGCCTGAAGTCGTCGTCGGTGTACGTAGTGAATACGTCGCTCGGCGTGTGCCCATGGGGGTCCCACCCGCCGCCGATCTCCGCGCCGCGTTCGCTCTCGCGGAGGCTGATCGACGGGACGTGGTCCATGAAGTCGTTCGAGTCGGTGTTGGTCATGTGCGGACCCACGGAGGCGGGGTAGTCCGTGGCGTAGACTTCGTTCGCGGCCTTGAAGAAGAAGGCCAGGTCCATCGCTTCGTCGGCCTTGGTGGCGTTCGCCTGGAACTCGACGTTCACGTCCGCCTCGCGGCGCTGGTCTCGGCTCACGCGGCCGCCGGGGCTCGGCGCTCCATGGTCGAACAGCATCATGTCATGCTGGACCATCCCGAGCCACCTGGGCTCGGGGTAACGACCCGAGCCCGGTGGGCTCTCGATGCCCTGCAGCGCCGCCCTCTGCTCGACGTACGATGCCGCACCCTGATGCCCGGTCTCCTCGTTGTTCCACAGCACGAAGCGAATGGAGCGCTCAGTCCGGACGTCGGGCGCGTTGAAGATGCGGGCGAGCTCAATCACCAAGGCAGTGCCCGACCCGTCGTCGTTCGTCGCCTGGTTCACGCCGTGCCCGTCCATGTGGCCGCTGACGATGTACATCTCGTCGGGCCGGCTCGACCCGATCTTCGTGCAGTAGACCTCCTGCCGCTCACCGTCCTGCGGCTCTTCCACGTTCAACGCCCGGATCCCTTCGTCCGGTTGTGCCATGAGATCGCGGTTCACCGAGGGTCGGCGGCCCCGACCGAAGACCATGCTTCCACCCGGGCCCGATCCCTTGAACGGCTCGATCGCGTCGTCGGTCGGGCGCGACGCAGCGCCCGCCTGACGGGGCGGCGGCGTGACGTACTCGTAAGTGATGCGCTCGACGTCGGAGCATCCGTACGACCGGAGTTGCGCCTCGATCCAGTCGACCGCGCCGCGGTTCCGTTGCGTACCTTGCCGTCGGTCACCGAATTCACCGAGAGACTCGATCGTGGACTTGTATCGCTCGAGGTCCAGGCGGCTCACGAGAGCCTGGACGTCATCATCGAGGGAGGCTCCCTGCTGACCCTGGAGCGGCTGTCCGACAATCATGAGGACGACCCCGAGCGTGCTGAGGCGGTGACTTCGAATGCTCCTGTACATCGGTTCCTCCGGTAGACAGCAGAACGTGTAGGTAGAAGTCTTTCTGACGTCTCGTGTTTCTGCTGCGCGTCAATTTGCACTCCGCGCACCTCGTGCGCGACCCTGACGCCCAACCGTGACTGCAGCAAACACTTGTGCGCCCGTCAGTCATAGTACGCTGGAGCGCGCCCGAGTGTGGCCCATAGCATGAGCTCGTGCTGGATCCACAGCTGGGCTCCGGTCTCGGAGATGAATGTCTCCAGGGACGCTCTCGACGCAGCTGCTTGCGTGGGATCGTAATCAGCTTCACGTACCCGATTCAGCCGCCGATGGGCCTCGAAGTGGTAGAGGTCACCACTGAGTACCAACGGGCCTGTGTTCGCTAGGTCGACGAAGAGAGACTGATGGCCGGGTGTATGCCCCGGTGTCGACTTGATAATGACCGTCCCGTCGCCAAATACGTCGTGGTCCCCGACCACAACGACCTTCTCGCTATCCTGGAGCCGGCTGATCGGGCCCCATGCCTCCAGCTCATCTATCCAGTCCAGCTCGGCTTGCTGGACGATCCAAGTCGAGCCCGCGTAGTCGTTCGCGTTTCCAGCGTGGTCGAAATGCGAGTGAGATAGAATCAGGTACGTGATGTCATCCGGAGAGTATCCGATCTCAGCCAACTGGTCCTGGATCGTCGATGTGATCACCTGGCCCCAGGAGCCACGCTGCGTCTCCTCGGTCGGCCGCCCTGCCAGAGAATCTCCGAGGCCCGTGTCCCAGAGAATCGCTCCTTCCGGATGGACGACCAGATACGCGGGCACGGGGATCGAAGTGAATCCCTTGATCTCCGCGAGAGTCAGGCTCGCCCAGGAAGGGTCCGGGTTGGTCAAGGTGCCACCGTCGAGCACGTAGAGCCGCAGGGAGGCCTCCGGGCTCTCGCAAGCAAGGGATAAGGCGACGACGGTCAGTAGCAGGATTCTCACGACCCCGACCCTTATGCGTCTTGGCCGTGCGGAGCTTGCCAGGTCCTGCTCGCGCCGGTGGTGGTCTTCGAAGGCCGGACTAGAGCGTGTGACGGTGTCGGACATAGGCGTAAACCTGAGGAGCGCACCGGCTAAGCTACCGTCGCATGCGTCCCGTGAGCTCGAGGGCTATCTAACGCGTCTGCGATGCTGCGCGGCTAATGTGCCGACCGCAAGCGCAGCGCGCGAGCCTCAATGTCTACCGCGACAGGAGCGATCGCTGGTTAGCCAGCGCGCTGCAAGACTTCTTCCTGAAGGCGATCTCCTCCTTCTCGGCGCGCGATAGCTGCGGGTCGGGAACTCCGGCCTGAGAACGCGCTTCGCCGAGTCGCGGGAGAAAGGTGCGTTCGAGTCGGTCCACGAGCCGCTCTAGGTCATCGAGGGACTCTCTCTGACCCGGGTGTGAGACCTTCTCCCGTGCCGCAGCTAAGTGTTCCGGCTGAATCACATATCTCATTCGTGGATAGAAGTCACCATCATGGCGAAGAGGGAAACCAAAAGCACGGGCACAGCGAGGCGCTTTCTCAGCAACAAGCGGTCACTCAGCCACCCACACGAACGTGCCGTCACGGTTTTCGAACTTGCCAAGACCCGGGAAAGGGAAGTGCACCGAGTAGACGCGCTGGCCGGAACCGGCCGCGGAGGCGAGCACGGCCTTCCGGCTTTCCTGCGCCAACGGAGCGTCGCCATCGAAGGCGATGGTCCAGTCGGGTCGCTGCACCGAAATCACCGAATGGTGCATCGTGTCGCCGATATAGAGCAGTGAGGCCTCGCCCGAGGTGATGAGGTAGCCAGAGTGGCCGGGCGTATGCCCCTGGATGTCCACCGCCTTGACGGTGCCGGGCACACGATCCGCGCCGGGCTCAAACGTCGCCACTTTTGGAGTGACCGTTGTCACGAGCGAGGCGAGTTGTGCATTCGCCTGCATCGCTGCCCACTCATTGACCGAGATGTGGACGGCGGCGTTGGGGAATGCCAGCGCGCCGTCCGCGCCCACGAGCCCGCCGACATGGTCGCCGTGGCTATGGCTGATGAAGATGTCTGTCACTGCGCCTGGCTCGACGCCGGCGGTTGCCATCGATGCGGATAGCATTCCGGACGGGCCGTTGCCGGTGTCGAACAGCAGCACGCGGTCGGCGGTGCGGACGATCAGTGGCTGGACACTGAGTTGAAGGACATCGGTCGCGAGGCCCGCCGCCGTCAGCAGGGCATCCACATCGGCCTTCGTCTCGTTGATGGCGAGCGTCATGTTGTCGTTGGCTGGTGCGAAGGCGGCGTCTTTCAGTGACGCGGCCTGCAGCGAGCCGATAGCGAAGGGCGACGCGTTCTCGCCCGCGCCAAATGCGGCGATGGCTGCCGCCGCGGCTTCGGCAGTTTCAGCGGGAGCGGCTTCCTCTGTTGCCGGCGAACAGGAGGCGAGGCTCGCTACGAGCATGGTGACGAGGGCTGTATCGGTTCTCATGGCTGTGGTCTCCTGCGCAAAGGCGCATAAATGCGCGTGGTGGATCTGGGTGGCGAGCGGTCGGGAAACCGTCCCGTAGGTCGTGTCACCGAAGTGCCATCTAGCGACCTAACGATTCCTCTGGCTTTGCGCCAACTCCGACACTGCGAGTTCGTCCTAACTCCCCCTCGCCTCTTCGAACGCCGCAATCTCACTCTCGAGGGTGAGCGTCAGGCCGATGTCGTCCAGCCCGTTGATCAGGCAGTGCCTACGGAACGGGTCGATCGAGAAGCTCGCGCTCCAACCGCTGCTGTCCCGAACTTCTTCGGCTTCCAGATCGACGGTGACCTCGTAGCCGTCGCCCGCTGTTGCGGCCGCCATGATGTGGGCCACCTCGTCCTCGCGGAGTTGGACGGGGAGAAGACCGTTCTGGAAGCAATTGCTCATGAAGATGTCGGCGAAGCTGGACGAGATGACCGCACGGAATCCGTAGTCGAGCAGCGCCCACGGCGCGTGTTCCCGTGACGATCCACACCCGAAATTTCGGCCGGCAACCAGGACGCTTCCGCCCTGGTACTCAGGACGGTTGAGCACAAAATCGGGGTTGGGTGAGCGGTCCTCGAGCAGGCACCAGTCGTAAAAAAGGAACTGGCCGTATCCGGTTCGTTCGATACGCTTCAGAAACTGCTTGGGGATAATCTGGTCGGTATCGACGTCCACCCGATCCATCGGGGTGACTCTGCCTGTGTACGACGTGAAAGGTTCCATGGTTACACCCACTCCCGTACGTCGACGAAGTGCCCTGATACGGCGGCGGCGGCGGCCATGGCGGGGCTCACGAGGTGCGTCCGGCCGCCGCGGCCTTGCCGTCCCTCGAAATTTCGGTTGGACGTGGACGCGCACCTTTCGCCGGGGTCGAGAATGTCGGGGTTCATTCCGAGGCACATAGAGCACCCCGCCTCACGCCACTCGAAGCCGGCGTCTCGGAAGATTCGGTCCAAGCCCTCTTTCTCGGCCATACGTTTGACCGAGGCCGAGCCCGGTACGACCATCGCCCGCACACGATCGTGCACGTGTTTACCCTCGAGCATACCCGCGGCGGTCCGAAGGTCTTCGATGCGAGAGTTGGTGCAGGAGCCGACAAAAACACGGTCGATCTCCACTTCCTGGATCGGCGTCCCCGGCCGGAGGTCCATGTACTCGAGCGCCCTCTCCATCGCCTCCCGATCGTCCGGGGTCGATTCTGCTGTGGGGCCCGGCACCTTGCCCGTGACCCCCACCGACATCCCGGGATTGGTACCCCACGTCACGTACGGTTCCAAGGACGTGGCATCGATCTCTACGGTCTTGTCGAAAGTCGCCCCGGCGTCTGTTCCGATCGCCAGCCATCGGGCCGCGGCTTCGTCGAACTCTTTTCCCTGGGGAGCTTGCGGTCGTCCTCTGAGATAACTCACAGTCTTTTCGTCAGGTGCGATCATTCCCGCCCGTGCCCCGGCCTCGATCGACATGTTGCACACGGTCATTCGTGCTTCCACGGAAAGGGCCCGCACGGCGTGTCCCGTGTATTCGATGACGTGTCCCACGCCGCCGCCCACACCGATCTGGCCAATGATCGCCAAGACCAGGTCCTTGGCCGTAACCCCGCTTGGAAGATCGCCGTTCACACGGATCTCCATCGACTGGGGGCGGGACATCGGCAGGCACTGGGTGGAGAGCACATGCTCCACTTCGGACGTTCCGACGCCGAACGCGAGCGCGCCAAACGCTCCGTGCGTAGAGGTGTGGCTGTCGCCACAGACGATCGTCATTCCGGGTTGGGTGTAACCCAGCTCCGGTCCGATCACGTGCACGATGCCCTGATGTGGACTGTCGATGTCGTGCAGGGTGATGCCGAACTCAGCGCAGTTCTGCCGCAGCGTCTGGATTTGGGTGCGAGCTAAATCGTCCACGATCGGAAGCGACCGGTCGGTTGTTGGCACGTTGTGGTCCACCGTGGCGACGCAAAGGTCGGGCCGCCGCACTTTGCGCCCGGCGAGCCGGAGCCCCTCGAACGCTTGAGGGGACGTCACTTCGTGGATCAGATGCAGGTCGATGTACAACAGATTCGGCCGGTCGGCCTCGGCGTGAACCACATGGGCGTCCCAGATTTTGGCGAGCATGGTCTTAGGCATCGGCTGTGGCCTCCGCGGTCGACGTGTTTGCGATTGCGGCGGCAACGGCGTTGCCCATTTCCGCCGTTCCCACGGTTGCTTCGGCTTCGCGGGCCAGATCTTTGGTTCGGAGACCGTCTCCTAGCACCTGTGCCACCGCGTTCTCGATGGCCTCGGCCTCGGTTTCGAGTGCGTAGACATGGCGCAGCAGTAGAGCGGCTGACAGGATCATCGCAAGCGGGTTGGCGGTTCCGGTCCCCGCGATGTCCGGGGCCGAGCCGTGTACGGGCTCGAAAATGCCGCCCCCGCCGCCGATGCTGGCGGACGCCAGTAAGCCGATGGACCCGACGATCGCGGCGGCTTCGTCGCTGAGCACATCACCGAACAAGTTCCCCATGACGAGCACGTCGAAGCTCGAAGGGTTCAGCACGAGCTCCATGGCGGCGCGGTCGACAAGCATATGGTCGCAACGGACGTCTGGATACTCCAGCGCGATCTCCTCGACCACCCGGCGCCAGAGGCGCGAGCTGTGAAGCACGTTGGCCTTGTCGACCGAGAGCACGCGCTTTTTACGCCCTCGGGCGGCTTCGAACGCCATCCGCGTGATACGGGCCACTTCGTCTTCGTGGTACTTCATCGTGTCCACGGCTGCGCGTCCGTCATCTAACGGGCCACGCGGCTCGCTGTAGTAGAGCCCACCGGCCAGCTCACGGACGATCAAGAGGTCCGTCCCCTCCACGACTTCGGGGCGCAGCGGTGAGGCCGATGCCAGTGCGGGCAGGAGCCGCACTGGGCGGAGATTGGCGTAGCATCCCATCTCTTTGCGGAGGGCCAGGAGAGCGGCCTCAGGCCGTAACTCGACCGGAATCCCGTCTGAGCGTGGATCGCCTACCGCCCCGAGTAGTACAGCGTCCGCGCGCCGGCAGGCGGCCAAAGTCTCATCGGGGAGCGGGTGGCCACTCCGTTCGTACGCGGCGAACCCCACGTCGTGGGCGTCCGGGATGAACTCGTGACCGAAACGGTCGGCCGTCACTTTCAGCACGTTCAAGGACGCCTCGAGCACTTCCGGACCGACCCCGTCTCCGCCTAGTACCGCGATTTGCCACTTCAAACCCCCCACAGCAGACTCTCCTTTTCTGACTCTGCACCCTTCAGGGCTTCCGCTTGTTCGGCCTTGTTGAGCGCGTTGACGTATGCACGGGCGGCAGCGTCCACGACATCGGTCGAGGCACCCCGGCCGGCGAAAGTGCGCCCGCCGATGCGCGCATGCAGGTTCACCTTTCCAATCGCGTCCCGGCCCGGCGTGGCCGCGACGATCTCGAAATCTTCAATTTTGACCGTCGCGTCGATGAGCTCGTCGATGGCGGAAAAAGCTGCGGCGATGGGCCCGTCCCCCTTTCCGGAGGCCTCCCTCGGCGGTCCCCCTCGGTATGACACCTTCACCCGCGCCGTGGACCACCTGCCCCCGCAGTTCACATCGAGCTCTTCGAGTCGGAAGGACTCGGGTGTGTCTTTCATGGCCCCGTGGTGCAGAATGGCCAGGAGGTCCTCGTCGAGAATCGCTTTCTTTTGGTCCGCTACGAGCGTGAACAGCTTGTATGCACGGTCGAGTTCTTCGTCCTGCAGATCGTAACCGAGCTCCTGATAGCGGTTGCGAAGGCCGTGCCGGCCAGAGTGTTTTCCCAGGACCAATCGTGTTCCGGGGGCGCCGACCATTTCGGGGGTCATGATCTCGTAAGTCATCCGCTCCTTCAGCATGCCGTGCTGGTGGATGCCCGCTTCATGCGAGAAGGCGTTGCAGCCCACGATCGCTTTGTTGGGCTGCGGGTGGATTCCTGTGATGTGCGACAGCAGCTGGCTCGCGTTGTAGAGCCCGGTGGTGTCGATGTCCGTGTGGTGATCCGTCAGATCCTTCCGCACTCTGAGGGCCATGACCACTTCTTCGAGGGAGGCATTGCCCGCCCGTTCTCCGATCCCGTTGATCGTACATTCGACTTGGCGAGCGCCCGCTTCCAAAGCCGCCAACGAATTGGCCACCGCGACGCCCAGGTCGTCGTGGCAGTGAACGCTGACGATCGTATTCTCCAGACCCTCCACGTCCCGGAAAAGGGTCTCGATCAAGGCCCGGTACTCGGAGGGAAGCGTGTATCCGACCGTGTCGGGGATATTGATGGTCGTGGCCCCCGCTTCGACGGCAGCCCGAACCACCTGACAGAGGAACGTCACGTCGGTTCGGGTGGCGTCCTCGGCGCTGAACTCCACGTCGTCCACGATCTTCTTCGCACGTTCAACACCCTCGATCACCCTCTCCAGGCATTCTTCCCGCCCGATCTCCAACTTGTGCTTCAAGTGGATGTCGGATGTGGCCAGAAAGACGTGGATTCTGGGCCGGTCCGCACCCTCGACGGCGGCGCCCGCACGATCAATGTCCAGGGGGTGTGCGCGTGCCAGAGCCGCGATCACGGGGCGACGTACCTCCTTTACAATGGACCGTACGCTCTCGAAGTCGTCGTCGGACGCCACGGGGAACCCCGCCTCGATGACGTCGACGCCGAGTTTGTCGAGCTGGATCGCCATCCTGAGCTTCTCGGGCATGGACATCGTTGCCCCGGGAGACTGTTCCCCATCCCTCAACGTCGTGTCGAAAATTGTGATCTTTGCCATGTCGCGCGTATCCTGCTTAGAGTCCGAAATCAAATAAAAAACGGGCCCCTCGTTGCTGAGAGGGCCCGCGCGTCTCCGCGTTCAGTCTCTTTCCGTCAGGCCGTGCCGAGTTCCAGAAACCGATGCCCTCTCCCGCAAGGAGCAAGCTCCGTAAGTCGAAGAGTTCCAAGGGCCGAGACGTTTCTGGACATGGTCGCTGGCTGCGTCACTGTAAGTGAGTCTCCTGAGGAGACAAAGGCACGGGTTTAGATAGAGCAACCAACGTCTCGCTGTCAAGACTCGGTGCCCGCTTCTGCGCGCGAAAGGGGCCGCATTCGGGCGGTGTCCAGGACGTTGATACCCCGATAGGGTCTTGTGCTATACTGGGACCGCTGTGAAATGAGATGCGGGTTGCGGGTCACGTTTGGAATGATTCAACGGAGCGTGAATGAAAATCGGATTGGTGGGATTCGCGGGCTCGGGCAAGACGACCGTCTTTAATACGATGACGGGGATGGACGTGCCCGTGGGGTTCGGTGGGGAGCTCAAACTGGGTGTCGTGCGAGTTCCGGACCAGCGGATCGATGAGCTGTCGGGCGTCTTTTCGCCGAAGAAGACGACCTACGCCGAGATGAGCTTTTGTGACGTCCCCGGCGAGCATGGGGCGGAAAAGAAGGGACTTTCTCCGCGGGGTCTTCAGCAGATCCGTGACCAGGAGGCTCTTTGTCTGGTCTTGCGTGACTTTGTGAACCCCGCGATCGAGGGCGATCCTGATCCCGCCGCCGATCTCGAGGCTTTCCATACCGAGTGTTTGTTTGCCGATCTGGAAATCGTCGAGCGCAGGCTCGACCGGGCCAAGAAGGATCGCGCCGAGCCGCTGGAGGTGGCGGCGTTCGAGTTGATGAAAGCGACTCTCGAAGACGAGCGGCCCTTGCGGCTCCTCGGTGCGGGGGAGCTGAATCGTGACTATCTCCGCGGCTACGGGCTTCTCACGGACCGGCCGCTGCTCGTGGCGGTGAATCGCGGCGAGGCGGACGCTGCCGGGCCGATGCCCACTGCGATCGCTGCTCGCCTCGAGCAACTGGACGCCGCGGGTCTGGTCTTGTCGGCCAGCGTGGAGGCTGAGATCGCGGGGCTGGATCCAGATGATCAAGCCGCGTTCCTGGACGATTTGGGGCTAGGCGAGCCGGCGCTGTCGCGCTTTATCCGGACGGCCTACGGCCTCCTGGACCTCATCTCGTTTTTTACGGTCGGTGAGGACGAGGTGCGCGCATGGACGATCCGGCGCGGGACCCGCGCGCGCCAGGCGGCTGGCCGCATTCACTCCGATCTCGAGCGGGGCTTCATCCGCGCGGAGGTGATGCCTTACGTGGTCTTCATCGAGTTCGGATCGGAGCAGGCGGTGAAGGACGCCGGGCGATTCCAGGTCGAAGGGAAGGACTACGTCGTGTCCGACGGTGACATCATGCACGTACGGTTCAACGTCTGAGGCTACCAGGAAGACGGCAGCGCACGAATGAGCACGGCTGAATCGAGCTCAGCCAGCGAAGCGACTGGTTTAAGCGATACCGTCAGGCGGGATCCGCCGCGAAGGTTCTATGGAAGTCGCTGACCGCCTGGTATGCCGCGGCGACCGCCAACAAGCGCTCTTCACCAAACGGCGGCGCGGCCATGATGACGCCCCTGGGCACGGTTTTTCCGGTGTCGGTGTCCGTATCGAAACCGATCGGCAAACACATCAACGGAATGCCCGTTCCGTCGAACGGTCCAGTCCCGGTGGTCAGGACGACATCACACTGGTTGAAGAGCTGCGTCATCATCCTGCTCAACAGCAGATTACGCGCTTGTTGCACTTTCACGTAGGTGTCTGCGCTCTGGAGCATCCCGTTGAGGAACCGTGGAAGCCGGTCGGCGAAGTTCCGAACGTCCTTTCGCAGATGTTCGATAAAGAACGCCGTCGGGTCGCCATGTGACCCACCAAGCGGATCGCTGGTCAGCTCCTCCCACTGATCCGGGAGCGTGACGTCCGGCACGATCTGCACTGAAGGGTTCCGCTCGAGCTCGCTGATGAACCCCCGACGCAACCCGTTTACCCGCTCGTTGTCATCCGACAAATACTCGGGCCAGATGCCTATGCGAGTGGGCCACCGAACCCGAGGGCGATCCCCTCCGAAGGCGGTGGCCGCCAGCGCGTAGTTTGGCGCGGCGGGAAGGCCGAGACTCCGAGGGTCGTTCGGATCGGGCTGAGCCAGGACCTGCAGAAGAATGGCAGTATCCTTCGCGTCGCGGGCCATGACGCCGACGTGATCCCTCGTATAGCTCAGGGGGATCACACCATGCAGGGAGATGCGTCCGAACGTAGGCTTGATGCAGGTCAGTCCCTGTAGGTTCCCCGGCCCGATCACCGAGCCACCCGTCTCGGTGCCGATGCCCGCGACCGCAAGCCTGGCCGCCACGGCCGTTGCTGGCCCCGAGGACGAGCCGCCAGGGCTGTAGCGCACGTCGTCCGGACTCCACGAGTTGCGCGTGGTGGGTATCGTGGTGCCGTAAACACGGGCACGACCTCCCGCCAAGTTCCCCATCTGCCCCTTCCCGACAACGAGACCGCCTGCGGCCCTCATGAGGGTGACTGCGGTGGCATCGTAGTCGGGTTGGAATCCTTCGAAAACGAGCGATCCCCCTTCAGTGAGCAGATCCGACGTATAGAAGTTGTCTTTCGGGACCAGGCACATCGCCCTGAGTGGCGAGCGCCGCTCGTCCACGGGCGTTTCGTCCAGCTCGGCCAGCAGGTCTTCCCGATCGGGTCGGTCAGCGTAGGACTGGTAGGTTCCGTCGAACGCTTCGATGCGATCCACATAAGCGTTGACCAGATCCTCGGGGGCGAGGGTCCCGGCACGGATCAGGCTCATCGACTCGGACATCGTGAGTGTCGTGAGATCACTGACGGATTGAAGACGGACGTCTGTCGCGAACGCCTCTGCGGTCACTACAGGCCCCCAGGAACTCGCTGAAACGGGCACCCTCGCGAGCAAGGAACCTGTCGCGACGGCGGAGGAGACCCACGCTATGCGATCGAGGAACCAGCGACGCGAAACCCTCACGTCCTGGGGCGCGTTGAGCATCGCGGACACATCGACCCGCGAGGGCACTTCAGTCCGTGAAGCCGTGTCGCTCATCGTGATTCCTCCTCCGTCCACGCGGTGAACGGGGCAGGATGCGGCACGGGCAGGTGAAACTGTGGATCGATGTCGAAGTCGGCGGCCGTGACGTCCTGACGAAGGATCGATCGGGCGTTTTCGAGGAGGCGCTCCTGATCCATCGGGGCATCCTCATCGGACTCGGGCAGTACAAAGATGTCAATTCCAAGAAGCGCATACCGCGTGACAATGTACGCGTTCAGCTCTTCATCGGTCGGCGGATCCGGGCGGGTGGGAACTTGGGTCATGCGGACCTCCGGTGCGTGGCCGCTAGCGGCTGCAGCTCGTGGCTCCAGCTAGGGCTCCAGATGGTCACCGTAGGTCGGGCGCGGGCCGCCCGTCAAGCGCGGAACAAACCAAAAGCCTTTTGGCGGGTCGGGACGACGTGCGGGCCAGCGAGGGCTAGACCCTCAACCCAGTGGGAATGTGGGACGCCTCCTAGGGAGCGGCAGGCTCAGTCGAGCCGGGACCGATCGAAGTCGAAGTCGGGGATCGGCTCCGCATCGGAAGGATCGAATCCGGAGGACTGATCGAACGCGAGCTCGCCTTGGGGTGGTGCATGACCGGGACCAACAAGATGGTCAGGATTGCGGTAAGAATTCGCTTCATGGGATCCTCCGATCGCGCCCGTCGATGTGATTTGACGCAGAGGTCGGTATAGTTTGACGCGGTCAATGTACGGTCCAACCGCGCCCTGTAACGGGTGGGTAGTGGGGCGGTCCGCGGGCATCCTGCGCGAGCGACGGGCACCTGCGCCAATACCAATTGTTGGTACAGTTTGAATCCGTACCATTCCCGAACCGCTTTCTACTGGAAGGAACCGCCATTGGACTACATCGCGATCTCCACCATCGTGCTCTATCTCGGCGGCGTGACGGCCGTGGGCGCCTTCATGGTTCGGAAGTCCAAGGGCTCCACGGAGTGGGCCGTCGCGGGGGGCGGCATGTCGGGTGCCCTGGTCGCGTTTGCCTTGGCCGGAAGCCGCATCGGAGGCGCGGGCACGTATGGGGTCGCGGGTGCGGTGATCGACGGCGGCGTCTGGAACATGTGGTGGTACGGAATCAGCAGTCTGCTTGCGATGGCTTTCGTCGGACTGTTCTTCGCGGTCTACTATCGGCGGTTGGGGCTCCAGACGGTGGCCGAGCTTTTCGCCGTGCGCTTCGGGTCGAGGCGGTGTCAGTGGCTGACGAGCTTCTGCGTCCAGACCGAGTACGCGATCGTCAACGTGATCGAAGCTTATGTGATCGGCGTGATTCTGAGTTCGTTGACGCCGCTCACGATGTTCCAGGGTGTGCTCATCGCCGCTGCCGTGTTTTCGACCTATGTGTCTCTGGGCGGGATCTGGGGGACGGCCGTGACCAACGTCATCCATTCGGTCGTGATCCTGGTGTCGCTGCTGGCCGTGGGTGTCTCGGGTGTTCGGGAGATGGGGGGGTGGGACGCCGTGACCCTCCAAGTCGACGCCAGACTCGCAGCTTCGCCTGCTCACTCGCAGGCGGGATGGTGGGGATTTGCTGGGGCAGGCTGGCTACCCGCGTTCGGCATGTTGTTCGCTGCCGCAATACACTCACCGGCGGCGTCGATCTACGCGAATTTTTCGACCGCGACCCGTAGCGAACGGAGCCTGGCCCCGGCCTTCATCGTCGGTGGAATGATCGCGGCGCTCATGCCGATCCTTGCAGGCGTCATCGGGATTCTGGCGGTTGCTCAATATGGGTTGGACGCCGGGTTGGCGGGCTACGACAACATCACGGCCATCGCATCGGAAATCAGTCCCCTGATGGGTGGCATTGCAATCGCGGCCGTGTTGGCGGCGGTAATCTCTTCTGGAGGGCCGATCCTTCTTTCAAGCGCGACGATGCTCGTGCGGGACTGGATGCCGTCGAGCGCCGGGTACTCGTCCGAGCGCCGGCTCAGGACGTATCGCCTAGTGACCGTATGCTACGCTGTGGTGGCGGCTCTCGTAGCATGGTGGTTCGCTACCCAAACCGAAATGTCGATCCTCGATTTGTTGCTTTTTGGCTTCGCCATGGTGGTCCCGCCGGCGATTTCGGTCGCTTTTACCCTCTACTGGCGGCGCACCACCGAAGAGGGGGCGTTTTGGGGAATGCTGATCGGGTACGCGAGCGGGGGCGTGTGGTTCGTTCTAATCAAGTGGGCTCTCTGGGTCGGCCTCGAAGCGCCCCAGGGATCAAGCGCTCTGCGTGAGTTCTGGGTGTCGCTCCTGACCAGGGACGGGGTCGGCCTCGACCCCTCGTACGTCACGACGCTTATTCCGTTGATCACCGTTCCTCTGGTGTCGATCCTTACGCGTTCGCGGGAAGCCGACGGCGGGGCCGCCGCTGAGGCCCTGTTCCGGGAGCGACTCCGGGGCGTGGAAGTCCAGGAGCCGCTCGAATCGACGGGCCCACGATCTGTACCTTAGGGAGCGGGACTGGGGACGTTGCTGTCGGTGAGCGTGAACACCTGCCCCTCGCCTGGGCCCGATAGTGCCGTGCTCTTCGTCTCACCGACCAGAAAGCCGGTCAGCGTGTCGTAAAACCATTCCCCGCGAAACGCGCCACCGACGCCCACGCTGGCGGTCACCACGCCGACGTCCCACTCCTTCCAGCGCCGGACTTCGCTCACCCGCGCCCCGTTCGCGTTCCCGCCTTCGTGTAGCTGGCGCGGCGGCACCCACAGCGGTCCGAGTGAGCCGACTTCGAAAATCGCTCCACTCTCCGTTCGCATTCGAGTGGTGACCACTTTGCCTTGGCTCGTCACGGATTCTTCGGATCCGAACGTCCCGCGTTCGTCCGCGAACTCATACGTGGTGGCGAAACGATCGTCGTAGGCGGGAGAAAACGTGAGTCGCATGACCGAGCCGGACACGTCGTACACCAAAAATGTACCGGCCGTAACAGGCGCCATGTCGTGCGAGGCAACACGCCAGGCTACTGCGATCAGCAGCCCGACGAGAACAACAACGAGCTTGTTTGTCATCGGTCACCGTCCTGTCTACGGATCGCGGGCATTCCAACAGCGGCGAGGGGCCGCTCGCGTGCCCACTCTACGTTACAACAGGCCGATCATCAGAAGTTCAAGATTGTACCCGACAAGAAGTGTTTTTCCCGACCGGATGCTCGGTGCCCTCAACCTCCCCGACCGGCCGAGGAGCAAAGCAAGAAGGGCCTCATCGTTAGGCCGATCCTGAGTCAGATCTAGGCGAAGGACTCTGCTGCCTTGGGCGACGTGAAGATGCTCGACCCCCTCCAAGGCGCTCAGGGCGGAGTCACCGACAAGGGGTTCCTTCGTGGCGTTCCTTACGGTGCGGTCTTGTATCGAGTTCTGCGCAAGAAACTCTTGCGTGCGGTTGCAACTCTGTCACCCGGGGCGGTGGTAACGCCAGTCGACCACTCGGGAAGAGGCTGTCATGTCGTAGCTCCTGGCGGTTGGCGGGTTTGATACGGAGGATGAAGTTAATAGGTACGGAGTTTGAACGACGAGAACGAGATCGAACAACAGGGGAGGCAAGATGATTCTCACCACCACGCCCACGGTTGAGGGGAAGCCGGCGCGGGAATACCTCGGCATCGTTACCGGCGAGGCCATTGTCGGCGCTAACATCTTCAAAGACATCATGGCGGCGGTGCGCGACGTCGTTGGCGGACGTTGACCTTGAATCCGGCTTTGTCCATTCCGATACCTTCAGCCAGATCACCCGTGCGCTCTTCAGGTCGTTCACGGAGGAGCGTGAGCACACGACCGGTCCACGTCCCAGAGCGGCTGCGAGAATCCAGGCGTGCGAGACGCTCCAGGATCGATCCCAACTCCGCCGCATCCGGAATTTCCCCGCGAAGTGCAACGCGGGGATCGGGGCCGGCCATCGCGAGGCGAACTCGGTAGACCTCTCCGTCCGCCCGTCGTAGGAATTGGGACCGCAGCGATTCGAGACTCGAAAACCCAGCCGCGAGCGCTTCAGATGTCGTGATCGCTTCGAGGCTCACGACCTCCACCGCGTTGATCGACAATTGGCCGACAGACGTGACGAGGGTTCCACCCGCTTTCACGGTGGGACGGCGCCATTTGCGAAACGCCACCGTGATCGAGCCGCTCTCGATTCCCCTCAGGGTCTCCTGTTTCAACAGCATATCGTCCGCCCGATTCTGGCTTTTTGCGGCGGAAGCGCGCTAACGCGCCGAATCCTGTATCGGATTCCCGACAATCGCGATTGTGGACCCGTCGGGGCTCACTGTGATTCGCCCGACTGTGACTCCGAAATCCTCCAGATCCGCTATGGGCTGCCAGTCGGGCCCCCGGTCGGGATCCGGTGGATCGAGGTCGAATCGTTCGGGATCCGAGGGGTCGGGACCCGTACGTTCGGGATCCCACTGATAGATCCGGCTACCCAACGCCATGAGCAGAACGCCCGCCGGGGTCCACGCGTGAAACTCACCCCCGCCAACGGCGGAAACGATACGCCGGACCTCGCCCGTGCCAATATTAACTTCGTTGATCCACGATTCGTCGGGGGCGGCCCTTTCGACAAAGCTCCAAGCGTTTCGATTGGGGATCTTGTTCAGTGAACGTCCGACGTCCTCAGCCACCGACTGGGTCAGCCCGGTCGTGAGATCCCCGATTCGGATGGACGGGGAGAGGCCCATCACGTAAAGGAGAACAGAGGATTCGCTACCCCAGGAGTAGTACCCCACCGCGTCCACATTCGGAAACAACACTTCGCCGTCCATGCCCTCCATCGTGAAACGCCACAAGCGCTGGATCGAGTCAGTCTCGACGCGTATGGCCGAAAGGGCCCGGTCTCCGGGGATGGGCATTGGAGAAAATTCACTTTCGGCGCTGCGTGTGATCCGAGTTTCGCGCCTAGACGAGAGGTAATAGCGATGGATTTCGTTTTGGTCGCCGCTCCTTTGGACATACCGTGTCGTGTACAGAAGGGAGCGGCTGTCGGGCGTAAACATCGGCTGGTCGTCGTAGGAATACCTTCGTCTCGTGACATTCCGAAGCGGTCCGACGTAGTGCAGGCCGTCCAAAACAGAGAGATCGGCCACGTAGATGTCCGGTTGCACGGGCCCGACCAGTGCGGGGATGGTGTCCTCCGGCTCCGCCGTGGGTTGAAGGGGATCTTGGCCTAGCAACTGGGACGGCCCCAATAGTGCGAACGCCAGGACACCCGCGAGGGCGGACAGCAGGATCCGGTCCTGTGAGGTTTCTTCGACCATTACCCTACACTCATGAGCCGGAGAATCAGCGCCGGCACGCAATCCGGCGCCAGAAAGAATGATCACTCGACACTGAATCTGACTTCACTTCGTTATAGTGGAGCCGGCGGCGGCGCAACCCCTTCTGCACATACGCCCCCAACTGGCGGACCCGCGCCCTCAACTGGTGGCGCCCATTGACGTGCCTCGGGCCGGTGATGTTGCTGAAGGTAGGGCGACTCTCCTTGGTCATCGGCTTCAATTCCGTATATTGGCTCTGCGCAACAATGTTGGCGTGTGCCCATTGAAGGACCGGGGAGCTCCCACGCCTTTCCGCAACTCCGAATCCATGAACCCGGCGAACACCGCTGCGATTGCACAGTCACGGGTCCTGACGGTGACCGCTCCCGCCGCAGGTGCCGATCCCGTACGCTTTCTTCGGCGCGCCACCGGTCCCCGCGGTTTTTGGGCGCGGTCCGATCGCTGGATCGCACATGCTGGCGTTTTAGCGACGGTGTCGGCCGAAGGGACTCCGCCAGGACGACTTTTTTCTGGAATCGAAACTAGTGCTCTGGACCTCTTCGTTCCCGGGGCGGCCCAGGGAGTTGGCGACGCTCCGGGTGTGAGGCTCTTTGGCGGGTTCGCATTCCGACCGGAGTACGCGACGGTGGACCTTTGGTCTTGCTTCCCGCCGGCGCTTTTCCACGTCCCCCAACTCGAACTCGAGAGTGTATCGGGGGGGCCGCCACGTCTGACGGTGCGAATTCTGGTCGATCCGAAGCGTGAGCGGGACGAATCCATCCTGACGCGACTGTTGGCGCATGCGGGGCGGCTTTGCCGGGAGCTCAACGAGGCGACGGAGGATGGGCCTCGGGGTTCCGGGGGATCCCCGGTGTTGTCTTCGCCTCGTGTCCCGTTCACCCAAGCCGAATCCGAGCGGGCTGATTGGGACGCCGCGGTAAGAGGTGCTTTGGCTGAGATCGGCGAGGGGCGCATGTCAAAGGTTGTTCTTGCTCGTACGCTCGACGTGGTGACGGCCGAACCTCTGGATCCCATCGAAGTTGTGCGTCGTCTGTGGAAGGACAGCGATGGGAGCCACGTATTTTTCTTCGAACCGGAGCCGGGTCGTGCTCTCGTCGGTGCGGCTCCCGAGACGGTGACGACGGTATCCCAGGGCCATTTTCGAGCCACAGCGGTTGCCGGAACGGTGGCCCGAGGTGAGACGCCGGAGGAGCAAGACAGACTCGCAAAGCAACTTTTGGAGAGCGAGAAGGAGGGCGTGGAGCAACGCATCGCCCTCGATGACATGGTCGCCCGGCTCGGCCCGCTGGCTGAAGAAGTCCGGTCACAGCCCGAGCCGCACGTGCTGACTTTGGCCCTCCTCCAGCACCTCGAAACAGAGATTCACGCACGGCTTACCGTAGGTACGTCGGCCCTTACAGTACTCGAAGCGCTCCATCCGACGCCCGCCGTGTGTGGTCTTCCCCGGGACACTGCGCTCGAGTTCATCGGGGAGCAGGAGCCGTTCGATCGGGGGTGGTACGCCGGTCCGGTGGGCTGGTTCGATCTGGACGGGAACGGCGAGTTCGTGCCGGCGTTGCGATGTGCCGTTGTTCATGACGATCGGTGGCGGCTCTTTGCGGGAGCCGGCATTGTACGGGGGTCGGATCCCGGTCTTGAGTGGGAGGAGACGAGCATCAAGTTTGAGCCGATGCTGAGGGCCCTCGCGGCGAGCGGAGCACGATGACCGACCCGGCGGTCACGACCGCCTGGGTCAGAGGCTTCGTCGATGAGTTGGCTCGGTTGGGAGTAGGACACGTCTGTATCGCTCCCGGCTCCAGATCGACGCCCCTGGTGATGGCGTTCGCGAGGGAGGATCGGATTCGAAAGTGGGTCCACCTCGATGAACGGTGTGCCGGTTTTTTCGCCCTCGGTCTCGCGAAGATCACTCGACGCCCCGCGGCGGTGGTCACGACTTCAGGCACCGCCACCGCGAATCTGTTTCCGGCGGTGATCGAGGCGTCACAGGCGGGAGTGCCTATGCTGGTCCTCACGGCGGACCGGCCCCCCGTGCTCCGGGGCACCGACGCGAACCAGACGATTGACCAGTGCCGTCTGTACGGCTCTTTCGCGAGGGAGAGCCTCGATGCCGGCGCTCCGTCGGACCATGACCTGCGGGGCATCCGTATGCTCGCGTGTAGGGCTGTTGCTGCGACGATGGGGATGGATCGTGGCCCCGTCCACGTAAATTTCCCGTTCGAAAAACCCCTGGAGCCCGTCGAACTCAGCGTTGACCGGGCGGCCACACTTCGATCGAAGGATCCGATCGGGCTGGACGGGCACCCGAACGGCGCTCCGATCGTCCCGATCCTGGACCCCGGGGGGCCCGCTCCGGTCGAGGAGGAAGTGCGGGCGGTTCTCGCTGTGTTGTCCGAGGCCTCGCGCGGGTTGATCGTCGCCGGCCCCGTCAGTGATCCCGATGCCGTGGGGCCGGCCGTCGGAGATTTGGCTTGCGCCACGGGGTTCCCAGTCCTGGCCGATCCACTCTCCGGTGCCCGCTACAGCGAGCACTGTGCCGAATACGCGGTGACGGCCTACGACATTCTTCTTGAGGGCCCGGCACCGTCGTCATCGTCATCGTCTTTAGACCCATGGGGTCGCGATACGTCGCTGCTCCATGCCAATCTCCGAGCCGCGCTCAAGCCCGATGTTGTGATCCGTGTGGGGGCTTCACCCGTCTCCTCATCGCTATTGGCGTTCCTGGGCGAGCTCGAGGACGTCCCTCAAATTCGGATCACATCGGGGCACTGCTGGAAGGATCACCTTGGGCGGGCCACCTTGGATGTCCGAGCGGAGGAAGCTCCCTTCCTCCACGCCGTGACGAGGGGCCTGTCCGCACCAGGTGCCCCCGCCCGCTGGCGCGAGCAGTGGCGTGCGCTTGACCGAGCCGCGAAGCAGGAGATCGCCGCTTATCGCGACTCCCCAGCTAGAGAACCGCTCGAAAGTGATATCATCGCCGCCGTCGTGGCGGAGGTCGCGGAGGGGACAACCCTGTTCGTGTCCAACTCGATGCCGGTTCGGGACTTGGACACCTTCGGTGGGGGAGGGAAGCCCCTGCGGGTATACGGGAACCGTGGAGCCAGTGGAATCGACGGGATCGTGTCCACGGTTGCAGGGATCGCCGCAGCGGGGGACCGGCCCTCTCCAGTCTTGGCCGTCGTGGGAGACATCGCCTTCTACCACGATATGAACGGACTGCTGTCCGTCGCCAAACAAGAACTCGACATCGTTTTCGTCGTGATCAATAATGACGGCGGGGGCATTTTTCATGAGCTTCCGATCCGCGATCATGAGCCAGAGTTTACGCAATACTTCGTGGCTCCGCCCGGCTTGGATTTTCGTCACGCTGCCGAACTGTACGGCATTCCATACCGGCGAGCCGACGATCCCGCCGACCTTAGCGCGGCGCTGCGGGAGGTGCTGGCCGGCACCGGACCACGGATCTTCGAGGTTCGCAGTGACCGCAACCGGAACGAGCAAGGCCGCGAAGCGCTCGGGGAAGGAGTGCGCAGAGCCGTTACAGCGGTATCGTAACGCGTGGCTTTTTCGAAAGCCTGGTAATTTTTAGGAGTGAGGCGAGAAAACGAATGAATTTCGAAGCGGGGCGAAAACATGAGTGAACCCGAGTGGGAAGTCGTCAAGGAGTACGAGGACATTACGTATCGGAAGGCGGACGGCGTGGCCCGGATCGCCATCAATCGGCCTAGAGTGCGCAACGCGTTCCGTCCCGGGACGCTACTCGAGCTCCAGGAGGCGTTCAGGAACGCTGGCGAAGACACCCGCATCGGAGTCGTGCTCTTTACGGGCGAGGGACCGGCCGAGGACGGCGGCTACGCGTTTTGCTCGGGGGGAGACCAGCGGGTACGCGGTGACTCGGGGTACGTGGGAGAGGACGGCATACCACGCCTCAACGTGCTTGAGCTCCAGCGTTATATCCGGAGCATGCCCAAGCCAGTGATTTGTTTGGTCGCGGGATACGCGATCGGCGGTGGGCATGTTCTCCACGTCGTCTGCGACCTCACGATCGCCGCCGACAACGCTGTTTTCGGCCAGACCGGCCCCAAAGTTGGCAGCTTCGACGGGGGCTTCGGGTCGTCGTACCTAGCCCGTATGGTGGGCCAGAAGAAGGCGCGGGAGATCTGGTATTTGTGCCGCCAGTACAGTGCCGAGGAGGCCCGCGACATGGGTATGGTGAACGCGGTCGTCCCACTGGATGAACTCGAGGCCGAGGGCTGGAAGTGGGCCCAGGAAATCCTCGAAAAGAGCCCACTTGCGATCCGCGTACTCAAATCCGCCTTCAACGCGGACCTCGATGGTCAAGCCGGACTCCAGGAGCTTGCCGGCAACGCGACGCTTCTTTTTTACCAGACACAAGAAGCGCAAGAGGCGAAGACCGCCTATCTGGAGAAGCGCAAGCCGGATTTTCGCAAATTCCCATGGCTGCCCTGGTAGGGTGCCCTCTAGCCGATGAAGCCGTCCTTCGCCGTCTGGATACAGGCTGCGCGCCCCAAGACTCTGAGCGCCGCGGCCGCTCCCGTGCTCGTGGGGGCGGGGCTGGCGCATGCGCATGGGGCCTTCGCCTTGCTGCCTGTCGTGGCCGCTTTTTTGGGAGCGATCCTCATCCAGATCGGGACCAACCTCGCCAACGACTACTACGACTTCATGCGCGGGGGGGATTCGCCCCAGCGGGTCGGTCCGGTGCGTGTGACACAGGCAGGACTGATTCCCGCCGCTCACGTTTGGCGAGGGATGGTGGCGGTGCTCACGGCGGCGGCTTTGGTCGGCGTGTACCTGGTGTTCGTGGGTGGGTGGCCGATCGTTTGGATCGGCCTCGCGTCGCTCGTCTGTGCGGTCGCGTACACCGGTGGGCCGTATCCGCTCGCCTATCACGGTCTGGGAGACCCGTTCGTCTTCCTGTTCTTCGGCCTCATTGCGGTCGGCGGCACGTACTGGGTGCAGGCTCTCCTCATACCTGGAGACGTACTCCTAGCGGGTGCCGGTATGGGCGCGCTCAGCACAGCTATTTTGGTGGCCAACAACGTGAGGGACCTCGTATCCGACACCGTGGTCGGGAAGCGCACTCTGGCCGTGCGCTTGGGCAGAAACGGGAGCCGCGTCGAGTACGTCCTCCTGATTTCGGGCGGTTTGATCGTGCCCGTTCTGGGGGTGGCGGTATACGAGTGGCCGGTGGCAGCTCTCGTCGCCCTCGCCGCTGGAGCGGTCGCCGTTCCGCCCTTGGTCCTCATGATGACCAAGGACGAACCAAGGGAGTTGATTCCGGCGTTGGCGGGCACGGCAAGGGTGGTGGGCGTTTATGGGCTGCTCTTGGCGGCGGGACTGGCGTTCGGGTGAGCGGTGCCTTGAGTGCTGCGGCACGAGCTCGTCCGGACGCGCTCGCGCTCGACGACGGCTGTGGCGCGTGGACGTACGCCGAGCTGGACGCCGCGGTCGGCCGCATGGCCCGCCGCCTTGCCCCTTTGGGCGCTACGCCCGGCTCCACCGTCGCGCTCGTCGCGCATCCGAGTGCTCTTTCTGTCCAGGCCGTGTGGGCCGTGCCGCGGAGCGGCGCGGTTCTCGTGCCCCTCAATCCTCGATTGGGTGCGGCCTCCATGGAGCGGGCGCTCGAGGTGATCGGACCAGACCTGATCCTCAGTACGGAACAAGATCTGCACGCTGCGGCGATCGACCCGGACTGGGTAACGACGCTCGATGATCTGCCCAGACCCTCGGTGCATTCCGGAGCGCAGGACGATGTCGCGGTGCCCGACGCGGGGTCACAAAGCCCCTTCGCCCTGCTTTGGACCTCCGGCACGTCCGGGGACCCAAGAGCGATCCCCATTCTCTCGTCGGCGCTCGACGCGAGTGCCCGAGCGACGGTCACTCGTCTGAATCTCGCCGCGACGGATCGCTGGTACGCGTCCTTATCTCTCGGCCACGTCGGGGGTCTGACCCTCGTGCATCGTGCGGCCCACGTGGGGAGCACCCTGCTGGTTCGAGGACGGTTCTCCGTGGAGGCATTGGCGGAGTTGATCGGTCACGAGCGGGTCACGCACGCTTCGCTGGTACCCACCATGCTGAAGGGGCTTCTGGACGCTTCGGAGAGTCGGTCCGTACCGTCGACGCTGCGTTGCCTTTTGATCGGCGGTGCGGCGGCAGGTGGAACGCTGATTCCGAGGGGGATCGAGCGGGGATACCCACTCGCCCTGACGTACGGGCTGACGGAGGCGTGCTCACAGGTGGCCACCGCCCCTCCCGCACTCGTGGCGAAGAAGCCTGGTACCGTGGGTCCTCCTATCGATGATCTCGAAGTCCGCATTCGACAGAACGGAGAGATCTGCGTACGGGGCGCCACGATCTCCCCTGGCGCAGCGGACGAGAAGGGCTGGCTGGCCACCGGTGACGTGGGGAGACTCGACGCCGACGGACATCTGTGGGTCTCCGGCCGGATCAGCGATCGGATCGTAACCGGAGGGGTCACGGTGGACCCGCGCTCCGTGGAGGTCGTACTGGAGCACCTCCCAGGCGTCTCCGCCGCGGCCGTCGTGGGTCTTCCGGACGATGAATGGGGTGAGACGGTCGTAGCGCTCGTCGTAGCTGAGGCGGGTGTGATCACCGATTCGAAGGTTTTGAGCGGGCACGCTCGACGGAGGCTTTCTTCATCGGAGTTGCCGCGTCGCATCGAGTTCACCGATGAACTTCCGACCAACGCGAACGGTAAGATCGACCGAGGCGCCGTGCGCGCGGCTTTTTTGAGCGTCCCGAGTACACCCGACCCAATGACATGAGCTTACTGGAAGAATACCGCTGGAGGGGGTCCCTCCAGGACTCGACGGAGGGAGCCGAGGCGGCACTCGCTGAGGGTCCTATAAAGGCGTACATCGGTTTCGATCCCACGGCGGCGAGCCTTCACGTGGGCAATCTCATGCCGATCATGGGTCTCGTGCATCTGCAAAGGGCCGGGCACCATCCGATCGTGCTCGTTGGCGGCGGAACGGGTCTCATCGGCGACCCCTCGGGAAAGACCGAAGAGCGCCGACTCCTCACGAAGGAGCTTGCGGCGGAGAATCTCGCGAGCATCCGTGGGCAGCTGGAGCACTTCCTCGATTTCGGCGATTCTCCCAACCCGGCGCGAACGGTCAATAACCTGGACTGGCTCGGTGAGATCTCGATGGTCGACTTTCTTCGAGATGTCGGGAAGCACGTTTCCGTCAATGCGCTTCTCAAAAAGGAATCCGTCCGCCGCCGGGTGGAAAACGAAAAGACGGGAATTTCTTACACTGAGTTCAGCTACGCGCTTCTCCAGGCGTACGACTTCGTTCAGTTGAACGAGCGCCATGGATGCACGTTCCAGATGGGCGGCAGCGACCAATGGGGCAACATCACGGCGGGCATCGACTTGGTTCGCCGAATGCGCGGAGAGAAGGCGTACGGCATCACCTACCCTCTGCTCATCGGGGCTGGTGGGCACAAATTCGGCAAGTCCGAAGCCGGCGCTGTCTGGCTCGATCCGGAGCGCACGTCGCCCTACCGCTTCTATCAGTTCTGGATGTCGGTCGACGACCGGGACGTTCTACGATACGTCCGATATTTCACGCTGTTCGGTCCCGACGAAATTTCCGCACTCGAAGCGAAGCATGCCGAGCGCCCCCATGAGCGTGACGCGCATCGTGCCCTCGCCGAGGATGTGACGCGGAGGGTCCATGGTAGCGAAGGTCTGGCGAGTGCGCAGCGGGCCACTAAAGTGCTTTTCGGGGGCGAAATCGCCGGTCTTGGAGCACAAGAGATTGCGGACGTTTTCTCGGATGTCCCGTCGAGCGAGGTCTCCCCGACTGCATTGAGTGGCCCGGGATCTGGTGTTCTGGACCTGTTCGCCAGCGCGGGAGTGTGCAAGTCACGAGGGGAAGCGAGGCGGGCCGTCGAGGGCGGGGGTCTTTCCATCAACAACGTCCGGGTCGTAGACGTCGAAGCGGTAGTCACGATGGACGATGCGATCGATGGTAAATTCCTCGTCCTGCGGAAGGGGAAGAAGAACTATCACCTGGTTCGCGTCGTGTGACGAAAGTCGGGTGTCGGCGTGGCCACCGCTCACGCGCAAAAGAAAACGCCCCTTCCGGTCGAGCCGGTCGGGGCGTTTTTTTCGTAGTCGATCGCGTCTAGAACACCGATTGCCAGGAGACGACGAATGCTCGATCCGTAGACATCTGCGGCCCATTCAGGTCCTCGTGGACCGGGTAGTAATACTCGAATGAGAGCCGATGCCCGGCTGCTTTGCCTTCGCGAAGGAAAAGGTTGAGCCCGAAGGGAACGACGACGCGTTCCCCCCCCTTGGGCAAACGGGTTGGCCAGAGGGTCGGCAGCACCGTCGGTGCGGAGCTCGCTTCCCGTGATTTCACCCCAATGTTCGAAAAGGCCTCGCATAGAAAAGCTCGCCCAGTCCGAAACGGAGTAGGCGCCCCACAAGCTGAAGCCCATCTCGTCGCCCCGGCGGTAACCGCGGCGGTTGTCATGAACGCGGACCACGGAGTTGACCTGGGCTCCGACTGACGCAACCTCATTCTGTGCTTGGAACGTCGCGCCCGCCAGAACGTCCCACGTACCCGAGCCACCCTGCATAGGGAACGGTAGGACCCCGACTACGCCGGTCGAGGTGATCCCTCTCTCTCCGATGCTCCCTGTCGGAACGGTGCCACCAAGAGTAGCGGTCAGCCGGTACCCGTCCATCTCAAGGAGGTTGACCATCCCTTGAAGGGCGAGGTCCCCGATGAATTCGGACGAAGTCTGATAAAAGAGAACGTCCGTGGTGTTGAGCATCTGGTTCCTCGTCCACGGCACCGAGAATGCCACCGTGGCGCTCTCCGTCAGTCCGTAGCGTAGGGTCGAGTTCTCCTGTCGACTGGTCGTGCGTCAAAGGAGCAAGCGTGAAGAAATCCAAAACTTGATCGAAGGTGACCTCCTCGGTGCCGACAAGCGTGCCTCTGAACTTCTGGGACGAATACCGGTAGCCGACATACAGCTCCCCTTTGGGAAGCACGAAGTCCGACTTGACCCCTGTGGGCGCATGCCCGTCCGGTCGTCCACTGGTGGCGGTCTTGCGCTAGAGCCGGCATCGCCATGAGCAAGCTGGCGAGGAGTACACCGGTGGATACAGTTTTACGGTCCATGAGTCTCTTCCTCGAGCAGTCAAAACGGGCTATCACAGTCAAGGATGTGGCGGCCACGACGGGGAAACAAGTGTTTCTTTCAGTGTGACGGAATTGGGCGTTTTCGGAGGGCCGTCCGATCCCCGGGCTCTCGGATTCCTAGGCTGGGACCTCGGCTCTTGACCCGGCACGGTCGCGCGTGCAACCTCCTGCCATGAACGATTCCAAACCCCTCGTCGGCGTCGTCATGGGATCCAAGTCGGATTGGGAAACCATGCGCCGTACGTCCGACACGCTCGATGTACTTGGTATCTCGCACGAAGTGCGGGTGATCTCAGGCCACCGCACGCCTGACCTCTGCATCGACTACGCGTCGACCGCTGAGGAGCGCGGTCTCGAAGTGGTGATTACCGCGGCGGGGGGCGCCGCCCACCTCGGCGGCATGATGGCCGCCAAAACCGTCGTTCCCGTTCTGGGCGTACCCATGAAGGGCTGGGCGCTGGACGGGCTGGATTCGCTACTGTCGATCGTGCAAATGCCGGCAGGAATTCCCGTCGGCACCTTGGCGATCGGCAACGCGGGGGCGACGAACGCCGCACTTTTCGCCGCCGAAATTCTCGGGAACAAGTATCCGGAGATCCGGGAGGCGGTCCGTGACTACCGCGCGAATCGCACTCGGCAGGTATTGGACGAAGGTGACCCCCGAGAGGACAAGGCACCCTAAGCCGGGCGTCCGACGCTTTACTTGGACTGCCCGAGGGCCGGGCTTGTCGGGACTGCCCAAGGCCCCCGGCTTACGACGCTCCGTTTGCTAGCCCTCGATTTGTTAGCTCTCGATCGGGCTCTCCGGGTTGTTCCCGTATTCGCCCCAAGACCCGTCGTAGTTGCGCACGCTGGGATATCCGAGGAGCTCGCTTAGAACGAACCACGTATGCGCGCCGCGCACGCCGCTCTGACAGTAGGTAATGATCTGTCGGTCGGGGGTGAAGCCGGCTCCGCCATACAAGGCGGTGAGCTGTGCGGCCGACTTGAAGGTCCCATCCGGGTTTACGGCGGCTGTCCATTCCACGTTGATGGAGCCGGGGATGTGGCCGCCCCGATCGGCCCTCACGTCCCGGCCCAAGTGTTCGTCCGGGCTTCTCGTGTCGCAGAAGAGCGTCGTCGGATCATCGGTGTGGTCCACGACGTACTGCCACGTGGTACGGATTTCCGGGTCCGCCGGACCCGCCTGATAGTTCGAAGGCTCGAACTCCACCATCGCGGTGCTCAAGGCGCCGCCCTCTTCTGCCCATTTGGGCGTGCCCCCGTTGTAGATCCGGACTTGAGGGTGTTGGTAATACTTCATGACCCAGTAGGCCCGTGCGGCCTGAAGATTATTCTGGCGGTCATACAAGACCAGGATGTCGTCGCGCCCCACTCCGATGTCGGAGAGAGCCGCCGACACTTGGGCCGCTGTCCCGATCTGGCCGCTAACCGGGTCGTCCGGATTCGACAGACGCCGAGTCGATAGAAAAGACGCGCCGGGAAGGTGTCCCTCACCAAACGCGTCGGCGTTGCCCCCTACCTCGATCACACGTAAACCGGGGTCTTCCATATGGGCCTCGAGCCAAGCCGCGTCGACGAGGATGTCCGTGGCGTACGTCAACTCGGCGGTATCTCCAGCGTCGCTCGTGCAGGAGGCCATGGCGCCACTCAGCAGCAGGACACAGATGAGGCTGACTGGCACGGTTCGATCATGAGTCATGCTCCCTCCTCCACTTCAGTACGCGTAATCGTGATGCGCCATTCCGAGGCGCCGCTTTCTTCGATGTCGGTTCGGAAGCCCAGCCGAGCGGCCTGAGTCGGAATCGTCTCGAGCGCGGGCGCGTGGTCCGTGACCACTTCCAACGCCTGCTCGTCCCCGGTGAGCTTCTTCAGGGCGCTGACCGTCCGCATCATCGGATACGGACAGATTTCGCCTCTTACGTCCAACTTCGTAGGACTCATTTTTTCCTCCATCGCCAACTGGCCGCAAGCTACGGGATTCAATTCGGTTCTCCCGATGTGAATCTTCTCGATTCTCCGGATAAGCTAATCGATCCTCCGGATAATATGAGTGCCTATCCAGGCGCCGAGCGCTAGGAAACCCCCGAACACCCACCCGTTCAACGCAAAGGACGGGATCGCCGAAAAGAAGGCTCCGATCGTACATCCCATGCCGATTCCCGAGCCGTACCCCATAATCACTCCGCCACCGAGCGACTGGGCGTAGCGCACCGGGCGCTTAGGCACGCGAATCTTGAATTCTCCGGCACCCACGGCGGCGGCAAAAGATCCGAAGAACATCCCTGCCACGAGGAACAGCATGTGGTTGAAGAAGCGTCCGTCCGAGGGCACGAGCACACATCCCGGTAACGACTCTAGGCCCGCCAGAGGTCCGGGAGCGATGTTGACGACCGAAGCGGCCCCGATCGACCATCGCGACACCTCGCCGGTGAAGCCCCACGGTTCCTTGGCGGTGAAGAGCAGAACGTTGAGGGCGCCCAAAACGGCCCCAGCCGGAAGCACGGGCCATCCCTGGACGAACAGACGTCGGGCCCCCGATCGGAGATCGTCGGCAACGCTCTCGGGTTGCGTGTGGGCTGGTTGCACAGGGGGAATGACCATCCCGGCCCGGTGCTCGATCGAGACGACCCAAACGTAGACGGCCGCCAACGCCAGCAACGTGACCACCAACGCCCCGGAATGTCCGATCCAGTGGGGCAGCCAGAAACGCTGAGTCCTCGAGATATGGGCTTCCCACCACCAGTTCCAAGTGTAAGCAGACACCAATAACCCACCCATCACGCCGGCGAAGGCCACCCAGGACGCTACGTATCCCTCTCCCATACGGTAAATGCTGCCCGAAACGCATCCGCCCGCGACAACCATCCCGATGCCGAAGAGAAGTCCGCCCAGCACGGTGTGGATTCCGAGCGGCAACACGTTGGCCGACGGCGGATATATCCCCAACGACGTCATCGGTACCTGTCGACCCATCACCAACCCGAAGCCCACTGCTCCGACCGCGAGGCCCAGAAGAAGTCCCTTCATGGTGCGGGCATGGCCGAGTAGAAAAATGTCTCGGAACGCCGACGCGAAGCAGAAACGGCCCCGCTGGAGGACGAAGCCGAAGGCCAGGCCGAACACCCAGAACATGGAAAACTCGGTGTCCGCCGCGTGGGCGACCACGTACACGACCACCGCCATCGCCCAAGCGATCAAGGCGAGGGTCGTATTTCGGTTTGCCCTGTCCGACCGTGGACCGATCACGGCGGAGCGTCTCACTTCAACGGCCATTATCCCTTCGCTTCTTCGTCATGGGTGATTCTTTCGTGGGTGACTCTTTGGCTCCACTCTTGCCAAGATCCATCGTATAGGCGGACTCTCGGGAAGCCGGCGTTTTGCAGCACGACGAACGTATGCGCCGCCCGCATGCCCGACCTGCAATAGGTGACGATCTCGTCAGAGGGACTCACGCCGAGCGCGGCCATCTCCGCCCGGAGCTCGCCCGGGTCGCGGGAACACTCCCAGGACCCGACCGGGACCGCGTTGAACCAATCCCAGGATATAGCCCCTGGCAAGTGCCCCTGATCGAATTCGGAGGACGATCGTGTATCGAGGAGAACGAGTCCGTCATGGGTCGGACCTCCGGTGATCCACTCGTAGTCGGCTGCAAACTCGGGGCGCGGCCTCGCCTCGAAGCGGTTGGCTCGATCCGGGGACGAGCCGGCGGAGCCGGGCGTCGATGTCATGGTCCGCCCCTCTTCAAGCCATCGGTCCCAACCGCCGTTCAAGACGCTGGCCGGCCCTCCCCCGTAGTGGTGCATGGCCCAGACGAGCCGGGCGGAGGGCAAGCCCCAGTGGTCATCGTAGGCCACCACCGAATGCTCGTTCGAGATCCCGAGCTGGGCCATGAGGCCCTCGAAATCGGAGGGGGGCAGCAACACGTTGTCGCAGCCGTCGACGTTGCTGCCAACGTCTTGGAGACCCAATCGAACCGCCCCCGGAACGTGGCCCGCGGCGTACGCCTCCGGATCTCGAAGATCCACGACCGCGAGACGCGGATCGTGAAGGTGGCCTTCCAGCCACTCCGTGCCGACCAGAAGTCCGGGTGGGACGGGCCCTATTCTTTGTCCGACCAGTTCTATGGCTGCCGCCGTCATCGGATTTTCCGTGCCGGAAATGAAAATACTCACGCCGTAAAACGTCTGGCGATGTAAAGATCTCGCGATGGAAAGTTGATGGTAGCGGATTTTTCCCGAGCGGGCGATTCGTTGCCAGCACTGGTTAGTGGGCCGAGACACTTCTGGGAAACCAGGCTAGATTGCATGATTCCATGGTTGTGCCGGTTCTCCGGGCTGGCGTGGTTTACGTTCTCGTTCGCCGCCTACCCGTGTCATGATCCTCACCCGAGGAGCATTGCAATGCCCAAGGTCGAAATCCCCGCTGACCAGGTATTCCCGGTTCTGAGAGACAACATCCTCGTGGACGGGTTCCACGTCGTGATCGATCTCGAGAAATCTCACGGCGCCGTGATCGTCGACGCGCTGGCCGGAAAAGAGTATCTGGACTGCTACGGTTACTTCGCAACGCTTCCCGTAGGTCACAATCATCCCAAAATGCGAGACGTGGGGTTCCGGGATTCGCTTATGACGGCGGCGCTCACCAATCCGTCGAACAGCGATATTTACTCCCGCGAGTTCGCGGCCTTCGTCAAGACGTTTCGGGCTTTGGCCGTGCCGGAATAATTCCGGTATCTGTTCTTTGTGGCGGGAGGAGGGCTAGCGGTCGAGAACACCATGAAAGCGGCGTTCGATTGGAAAGCTCAGAAGAATCGTGCTCGCGGTGTGGAAGGTGGAGCGGACAAGATTCTCCACTTTCGGGACGCCTTCCACGGTCGGACCGGCTACACACTGTCGGTCACCAATACGGATCCGACAAAGACCGAAAATTTCCCACAATTCGATTGGCCTCGGATTTCCAGCCCGTACATCGACTTCCCGCTCGACGACGCGGCGGTCGCTTCCGTCGCCGCCAAAGAGGCAGGTGCGTGTGTAGAGATTGAAGCCGTTTTCGAGCTTGATCCGCACGGTATAGCCGCAATACTCATCGAGCCGATTCAGGGAGAGGGCGGCGACCATCACTTTCGGCCTGAGTTCTTCGCCAAACTTCGCGGTTACGCGGACCGGTTCGAGGCGCTACTGATTTTCGACGAGGTTCAGACCGGGTTGGGCTCGACTGGGACGATGTGGGCGTTCCAACAAACCGGTGTCGTACCCGACCTCATCGCGTTTGGAAAAAAAACGCAGGTCTGCGGCATGATGAGCACGCGACGCATCGACGAGATCTAGTCCAACGTGTTTCACGTATCCAGCCGCATCAATTCGACGTGGGGTGGGAATCTTACCGACATGGTCCGGTGTGTCCGATACCTCGAGATCATCGAGGAGGACGGCCTCGTGGCGAACGCTGCACGCGTGGGTGCCGGGATGAAAGCAGGGCTGGAGAAACTCGCCGCGGACTTCGAGAATATCTCAAATGTCCGGGGCAGCGGACTTCTGATCGCGTTCGACCTTCTCGACGGGGACGCGCGTGCGGGCTTCGCGCAGCAGTGCTGGGGCCGGGGCCTCGCGGTCCTCGCGTGCGGGACTCGATCGATCCGGCTCCGTCCGCCCCTGACGTTTTCCGAGGCCCAGGGTTCCCAGGTCCTGGAGATGTTGCGGTCGGTGCTGGTCGAAATGAGAGAGCAGATAAGTCGCTTTCAGAATTAGCTGACGATCCGGAATCTCGACGAACCCGGTGGCGTCACGCCGGATCTCGTCGTAGACGATGTCGTGAGATGGGCACTCTGAACCCTCCTACATTGTCGTAGGAAAGCAGGGTGATCCTACCGGCTCGTGTGTCGTGAAAGGCCCCCGTTCGCCATCCGCCTGATTCTCCAGGTCGTTGTATACCAACATGATAGAGGTGGTGCTGTGGGTGTTTGTGATTCTTGGCACAAGACTCGCATTAGTGAGCCTCCAATGGTTCTGGAGTCGCCCGAATGGCGGAGGTCGCCGCTTGGGTACTCTTCGATACGTCTAACGGAGATCGACGGATGAAAATGAGCATAGGTGCGGTGGCGGTGGCTGCGGTGATGGTTACCCCCTTGGTGGGTGCAGCCCAAGCGGAGGTTTCGGCGAACGTGGGTTGGGTCTCTGAGTATTTCTACCGCGGCCTTCTGCAAAAACCGGCGGGGTCCTCCGCGAGCGCGGGGTTGGACGTGGAAGGCCCCAACGCCTATTTGGGCACGTGGGCGGCAGACGTCGGGGACGGTAATGAGGTCGACGTGTATGCGGGCGTCGGCACCGAGATGGATGAATTCAGCGTGAGCGTCGGTGGCACCGGGTACTTCTACACCGGCGGCTTCGACGACACGTATCTAGAGGCGAATCTCAATGCGGGGTACGGGCCTCTCTCCGCAGAATACTCCTACGGCCGGTATAAGGCCGCTGGGGGAGACGAGGACTACTGGTTTTTGGCCTTCACCGTGGAGGAAGCAGGTCTCTACGCCACCTTCGGCACGTTCGGTAAGGACTTCTCCGGCGAGTATTTCGAAGGTGGATACGGCCTCTCCGTTGGTGAACTGGACCTGACGGCTTCGTGGATCTACGCCACCGAGGATCTCAATGGCGGCGGTCCCGGCTCCGACGACCACACGCTCGTTTTCGGCGTCGGGCATACGTTCGGTCTCAACTAACGATCGCTTGTTGGTCGTCCTCAGCCGGGGCTGCTCTGATCCGTTTTGGGGTCGAGCAGCCCCGGTTTTGTTTTAGGACCCCGTCAGCAACGTTCTCACCCCGGTGTGCGCGCTCCCCTACATTTATGTAGCTTGATGGATTCGTTTCCGATCGGCCTTCCAGGGTTCCCGTCGCTAACGGCCGCGGGCCCTTGGGCTCTTCGGACATCGGGCTCGTGTGGCGGTGCTTCGACGTCGCGCCGTGGGGCCTGTCCTTCGACATTTTGAACAGGCTCGACCTTGGCCGAATTCATCGAACAGTCCCGCTCACTGTCGCTTCTTCACGAAGCCAGCGCGCTCCTCGACGAGGCCACGGACCTACCCACGTGTGTGAAGCCCATCTTGGAGGCGCTTTCGCGCCATATGGATGTGGAGTCCGCAACGCTCACGGTTCTGAACCGGCGTACGTCCGAGATCTTGGTTCACGAGGCGATCGGTCTCTCGGCCGACCAGAGAGAGCGTGGGAGGTACCGACTTGGAGAGGGGATCACCGGACGCGTTGTTCAGACGGGCGCACCCGTCGTGGTACCGTCGATCTCCACCGAGCCGAACTTCCTCGGCCGCGCTCGTCCCTTGACGGAACGAGCGGAGAGGGAGATGGCGTTCGTGTGCGTACCGGTCAGGCTCGGTAGCGAGACCATAGGAGCGCTGAGTGCCGAGCGGCCGTACGGGCCCGATATCTCGTTCGACGAGGACATTCGCATCCTCTCCATCCTCGCTTCCCTCATCGCCCACGTGGTCCGCCTCGGTCAGTTCGCCGAGGAAGAAAAGGCGCTGACGGAAGAGAACCAGCGTCTTCGGAGGGAGCTCGCCGACCGGCACCGGCCCGCCAACATCGTGGGAAACTCCCGCGAAATGGCACCCGTCTACGAGATGATTGGCCAGGTTGCGCAAAGCGACGCCACGGTGATGATCCGGGGCGAGAGTGGCACCGGAAAGGAACTCATAGCACAGGCCGTTCACTACGAGAGTCGACGAGCACAGGGTCCGTTCGTGCGGGTCAACTGTGCGGCGCTTCCAGAGGGTCTCATCGAGAGTGAACTGTTCGGACATGAAAAAGGCGCGTTCAGCGGAGCGGTGAAGCAGAGGGAGGGGCGGTTCGAGCGCGCTTCGGGAGGAACCATCTTTCTCGACGAAATCGGAGAGCTGACCACGGCCGTCCAACTCCGACTTCTCCGGGTCCTACAGGAGCGGGAGTTCGAGCGGGTGGGGAGCAGCAAAACCCTGACCGCCGATGTCCGGGTTGTCGCGGCGACGAACCGTCCGCTGGAGCGGGACATGGAAGTAGGTCGGTTCCGGGAGGATCTTTACTACCGCCTGAACGTGTTCCCGATTCACGTGCCGCCCCTGCGGGACCGTCGCACCGACATCATTCTTTTGGCGGATCATTTCATCGAGAAGTATGCACGGAGACATGAGCGCTCGATCATAAGGCTGTCCACCCCCGCGATCGATCTGTTGATGGCCTACCACTGGCCGGGGAACGTCCGTGAGCTGGAGAACGCCCTCGAGCGGGCGGTGTTGCTCGCCGATGGAAGGGTGATCCACGCACGCCTGCTCCCACCCAGCCTACAGATCGCTAAAATCGACGAGGGGCGCTCTGGGCCGTTGAGGGTGCAGTTGGACGCGCTGGAAAAGGAGCTGATTATCGACGCCCTCAAAGCCAACAAGGGCAATCGGGCCGGCGCGGCCCGCCAATTGGGGATTTCCGAGCGGATCATAGGCCTCCGCGTGGAGAAATACGGACTCCCCTGACCGCTCCGCGGCTAGGCCTACATTTTCGTACGTTTCCCTTCCGGTCCTACCAGGCGGTAGCTTTGTCTCCCCTCCGGGTTCGCCCCTCAAAGCCTCTGGAACCGGGAATTACCCTTATGAATAAAGGATTTTATCCCGCCCCCATGTTCCTGGCACACGCTTTGCCAATGACGGTTCCTATCGGCGTGTCTCAACGCATGCAGTTGCTCACGGGACCGAATGGAGGAAATACCACCCATGCAGCTTTCACGTAAGTCGCTACTCACTCTTCCGCTGCTCTACGCAGCGGGAGCACCGGCACCTGTCGCGGCCCAGACCGCGGCGGACGCAATGTTCACCGTCAACAACACGTGGATGATCGTAGCCACGTTGTTGGTATTTATCATGCACCTGGGGTTTGCTACCCTGGAGATCGGGCTGACTCAGTCCAAGAACACAGTCAACATCCTCTTCAAGAATGTGAGCATCATCGCAATCGGATTGCTCACGTACGCCGTTATCGGCTTCAACTTGATGTACCCCGGTGAATTTTCGATTGGGAGCTTTTTCGGCTTCGCGGGCTTTGGTGTTGGGACGGACGCGGCCGGTCTGACAGCGGAATACAATCCTGGATATACCTACTGGACCGATTTTCTTTTCCAAGGAATGTTCGCGGCGACCGCCGCCACGATCGTCTCAGGGGCGGTGGCCGAGCGCATCAAATTGGCCTCGTTCCTGGTGTTTGCGACTTTGTATGTAGGATTGGTATACCCGCTCGTGGGCTCGTGGGTGTGGGGGGGCGGATGGCTCTCTGATAGAAACTTCCATGACTTCGCCGGCTCGACCCTCGTACACTCGGTCGGGGGCTGGGCCGCTCTTGTTGGTGTGTTCCTACTCGGGCCCCGGCTCGGCAAATACGTAAAGGATCACATTCACCCGATCCCGGGACACAACATTCCCTTGGCCGCGATCGGGATGTTCCTGCTCTGGTTCGGCTGGTTCGGCTTTAACGGTGGGTCCGTCCTCAGCGCTGATCCGGCACTCGTCTCTTTGGTCTTGGTGACCACGTGTATGGCTGCTGCGGCGGGGATCCTTACTGCGATGCTGACGACTTGGAAGGTCCATAAACATCCCGACGTGTCCATGGTGCTCAACGGGGCGCTAGCTGGACTCGTGGGGATCACGGCGGGGGCCGACGTGGTCAGCGTAATGAGCTCGATCGTGATTGGAGGGGTTGCGGGTGTGCTCGTGGTCTTCTCGGTAATGTTTTTCGACCGAATCAAGATGGACGATCCCGTAGGAGCGATTTCCGTGCACTTGACGTGCGGGATCTGGGGCACGTTGGCCGTGGGTATCTTCAGCGCCGACTACTCCTTTGTCACACAACTCATCGGGGTGTTGTCTTACGGTGCGTTCTGCGTGACCGCTGCGTTCATCATCTTCTCCGGGATCAAGGCGGTCATGGGACTCCGAGTGTCCGAGCCAGACGAACGCATGGGGCTGGACTTGGCGGAGCACAATATGGAAGCCTACCCCGACTACCAGACGATCACTCGCTGACAAGCCGCTGGCCTTAAATAGAACGGAGCAAATTGATGAAACTCGTAATCGCATACATTCAGCCTCATGCTCTTCACGACGTGAAGACGGCATTGACCGAGGTCGGTGTTTCGAGGATGTCGGTGATGAACGCCCAGGGCGCCGGGCAGCAGGGCGGGTACACGGAGACCTATCGGGGCGCGGAGTTCGAAGTCCTGCTCCGAAAGAAAGTCCGCCTGGAGATCGCCGTGAACGACGATTTCGTGGAGCGCACTCGCGAAGCCATCATCCAGGGCGCACGGACGGGAAACTTCGGTGACGGCGTGATCTTCGTGATCGACTTGGCCGAATGCTACCGAATTCGGACTGGGGAGTTGGGAAGCCCCGCGGTCGGATAGGACATTTCTTCTGGACGGACACAGTTTGAGGGGTTCTATGCTATCTGGCCGAAAGGCCAACGCCTACCCGGGCCAAACCCGGTTATAGGCGGTGATAGCTAGGGCCCCTCTCTCCTGCCGGCACGTGGGGAGCACAAGCGAGACACGGTGCCACTTGTTGCGGGGCGCGAAAGGATTAATTTATGCTCGCGACACCGCTTCTTCCTTGGTGGCCGAGGAAAAAGCGCCCGATGAGCCCGATCCGGGTTTTCCAAATCACCTACGTTTGCAGGGTCGCGTCCTATGCTCGACGAGATTCGGGAAAAAATCGGGGAGGAGCTCGAGCAGCTCGCCAACGAGCTTAACATCCTCCTGCCAGAGAGAATTGAGAAAGCCGTGGAACTCGGCGATCTCAAGGAAAACTCCGAGTACAAGTCGGCCATCGAACGACAGCAGTTCGTTCAGGTCCGCATCGGGCATCTAACGCACCGACTCTCGGAGCTGGCGAAGATCGATGTCGAAGCGATGCCTAGTGACCGCGTGGGTTTCGGGTCTCGTGTCGAGATCCACGACCTGGTAATGGACGAGGTATCGAACTTCACGATCGTGGCGGGCGACTTCATGAACCTGGATGGTGAACAGGTTTCGATGGCTTCTCCGATCGGGCGAGGCCTCCTCGGGGCACGAAAAGGCCAAGAGGTCATCGTCGAGCTTCCAATGGGTGAGCGGCGCTTCAAAGTGCTCGATCTTGTTACGTTGCCGGAGCAGATGGAACTCGGGAAGGGCTAAGTTGGAGGATCCCTGACAAACACCGCGTCGACCATGATCGCGTTGGGCACAGCGGCTCCGGACTTCGCACTGCCCGATACGGATGGTCGAACCGTTCGGCTCAGCGACTATTCCGGTGCGCCGGGCCTGCTGGTCATTTTTATTTCCAACCATTGCCCGTTTGTCCGTCACATTCGTGGAGAGTTGGCTCGTTTCGTACGGCGATACCAGAGTTTGGGCCTGGCCGTCGTGGCCATCGGCTCCAACGATGCCGAGGCCTATCCCGACGACGGCCCCGACATGATGGTTCGGGAAGTCGAGGAGTTCGGGTATACGTTCCCCTACCTGTTCGACGAGGACCAAGCGGTCGCCAGAGCGTACAGAGCGGCTTGCACACCTGATTTTTTCCTCTTCGACGGTCAACGAGAGTTGGTGTACCGGGGGCAATTCGATGGCAGCCGTCCGAGTAATGACATCCCCGTCACCGGAGCCGATCTGGGAGCTGCGATCGAGGCTCTTCTGAGGGGTGAGCCCGTCTCAACGGACCAGCGCCCAAGCATCGGTTGCAACATCAAATGGAAGGCGGGCAACGAGCCCGACTACTTCGGTTGAGCGGTTGCCCAGGGCGCCTTTCTCAAAGATCGGACCCCACGCGTAAAAAAAAGCGCGCCGTCGGGGAAAAACTCCCCGACGGCGCGCTTCGTTAGGTCTGCCGCAACCCGGCGCGAAGGCCGCTAACGGTGCGGACAGTTGAAGCCGTTTCGGCTCTTACTTACCGAAGCAGCGATCGCTTGCCCTCGCCAGGTTGGGCAGACTACTTGGACTAGACAATTGATCACCTCCTCAATCTCGGGTCGACTTTGGGCTTATCGCCGGCGGGCTCTCAGACCCGCAGTCCGTTTCCCCTCCCCCTCACTGGAGGCTGAGAGCGGCCCAGGCCACTCCTGTGGCCAAGGCGAAGATATGGGTGGAGGTCGGTGAGATCAAGTGAGGATGTGGGGCCGTCCGTCGTCCTCGAGGGGGCGCCTTCTAATATATGTGGTAGGAGCCAGGCCATGCAGGTAGCGGTCAGGCTCGCCTGAATGACCACTGGAGTAGCCAGGCGCTCGCCAGGACAGCGATCGTAATCCAGAGGCCGCCCCACAAGAAGGTGGGGATTCCCGTGAGCTCGCTGAGCATCGCGGCGTCCGACCGCAGTTCGGGTCGATCGAGTATATCGCTCTTGATGTCGAGGATCGCGTAAAGGCAACTGGTGAGACCCAGCGTCAGCAGAGCCCTCCGGTTTATCGCCTCAGAGAGTCGAATCGCACCCAGAAGAAGGACGGACCCGAAAGCCAAGCCGAACCAGAAGCCGAACGTGCTGCGCACAAAGGCTAAGGTGAGGCCCACCACGAGGAGCCCTACCGCGCCGGTGACCCATCGGCTGTTGACGCCCTTGATCTGACCAGCGGAGACAAGAAGCCCCCCCCAAGCAACGCTTCCAAGGTATCCGGCCGACAGGCTCAGAAAAGCGTTTCCCCCAGGGCAGTAGCAGGCTCCACCTTGATTGGGATCGAGCACGATTCTTTCGATCGTGCCGCCACTGGCGACAGCGACCATCCCGTGGCTGATCTCGTGGAGAAGCACCACGAAAATTTTGAGAGGGTATACCGCCGCAGTATCCCACAGGTACCAAATCGCGGAGAAGTACACCGCGAACCCGGTTAGGAATAGGATTTTCCGCTTGGTTTGAGCTTTCATTCCTTCTTCTACGACTGATGTGACCCGAGTGTTTCGGTCTCGGCCACCTGGCTCACGAGTGCCACCGCCGTCAGCCGCCGTCGCCGAACGTAATGGGGTAGGCCGCCCGCAGTATTGGAGCGAGCTCGCCCAGCTCTCTGCGAGCGATGGTTGCAAGTTGTTCGGTGGCACCCAACGCGGCGCGAGCGGCGTTCTTAACTTGTGTGCTCGTGAGCCCAGGAGCGAAGCCCAAGGCCGTGTTCCACCGGAGAGTTCGATCGTCGAAGTCTCGGATGATGGCGGCCAACTCCGCCTCAGGGACGACGATTCCAGCGGCACGGGCGGCTTCAATCGAGACTCCGTCAGAGAAATCCTCGAGCGATCCGACGAGCGATCCGATCAACTCGGCGACCTCAGCGGCGACCGTGGGTCGAGCTTCTTCGAACGAAACGATTTGGCGATCCTCGAGTCGCAAGACGTGAAATCCGTATTGGGTTTCGGTGACCGGACTTATTTCCCCGGGCTCCAACGCAAAGGCGGCTGTCCAAAATTCGGACACCCACGAGCCCTCGCGCCCCGGCTGGAGCAGCCCCTGGCGACCTTCAGCCCCCGGCTCTTCCGAAAGTTCCGCCGCCACTTCTGGAAACTCTTCCCCGGCCTCGAGGCGCGCGATTGCGCTCACCGCCTTTTTCCGGGCCGCCGCTCGGTGCGGGGCAGGGCGCCAACGCTCCGAAAAGAAGAGGACGTGGCGCACGGTCAGTTCGAGCTTCGGGTTCGTGAGATAGTGCGCGCGAAGTTGCTCGTCGTCCACGCCCGCGTCCACGAGGACCCGTTCCGCCGCAAACTGGCGGAGGAGGGCGGCGGCGTTTGCTTCTTCGAGAATCGGGGCCAACTTGACCGGCAGCTCATCCCTCGCGGTGGCCAGCCCGAACGCGGTGATCTCGGCCAGTTGGATACGGCGCGACTCACTCAACCCCAGCAGCTCCGCCTCGGTGAACGTGACGTCGGCGACCGTCAGAGCCGTGGGCTCCGCCCCGCAAGAGGCCGAACCCACACCCGAGGTTACCAGTGCCAAGCATGTCAGAAGTCGTTTGCGCAGAGGTGCCTCCTGGTCAGAATCGAATAGGGTACTGCCTTCGCGCCCACTCGGCACTCCCCCTGAGTCATTCGAGCCAGGGCCGCTACGTCGATCGGGCTTGGCTCTTTCTGTATCCCTCGGGTGTAAGGCATTCTCGATTCGCACGGGCGCGGGGCCGCAGACGTCTTCGATGAAAGGGGAGTACGGAACCGACAGTGACCGCTTCCGCACCGACCGAACGGGCACTTCTGATCTCCCATCTCCATGACCAGTTTTGGTCGGAGGAATATTACTGCGCGGCGCAACTCGTCCGGCGGTGGAGTCGAGAGGCGCAAGGCGACTGGGCGGGTGATCTTTTTCGCGATTTGGATCGATTGGGCGAATTGCCCGAAGATCATCGCGGAATCGTGGAGCGCACAAACTCCGCCCGGCGAATGATCAAGTCCTATTTCCGGAAAACCCAACAGTTTTGTAGCCGTGGGTTTCTCGAAACCGAAGATCTGCGGGAGCACCTTACGATGCCCCAACGCCTCGAGATGTTATTCGAGATCATCGAGCCCTTCGAGCAAGCCCGGAGGTCGGACTACGATCGGGAGATGTTCAATTTTTACGACGACCTGCACGGGGGTGGACTAGCGCGCCCAGGGCGCTAGAAGGCTGTTGAAGAAGTACAGCGGGTCGCGCACATGGCGCTTGTGCGCGTTCAGGCAAGGAACGACGACGAGTCGTAGCCTGGCTACGGCGAGGAGGAGAGACGCAGGATCAACCGCGGCCATCATCCCCTCAGCTAGTTTTTTTTGGTGGCATGAATCGTGGTTCGTCACGAACTTGATCTATTGGCAGGAAAAGTACGGGAACCCGTATTTTCACGAGAAAAATCTGGAAAATTTCCGCGCCTAACACAACTTGAAAGCACGCCCCCTGTGGGTACCGTGGAGTTGGGAAACAACCATGGACCACAGCAGAGGGCGGCTCTCATGAAGCGGAACACGAAGTATGTGGGGCTCGACGTGCATCAGGCAATGACAGTGGCGACGGTACGGAGCGAAGGAGGGCGTGTGATCGCGCGCAGCGTGGTCGAGACGAGCGACGAATCGATCAGGGAGTATTTCAGCGCGATGGCTGGGTCGGTGCACGTGGTGTTCGAGGAGGGCACACAGGCGCAGTGGCTCTACGACCTACTGAGTCCTCGAGTCGACCGGGTGATCGTGTGCGATCGCAGAGGCGAGAAGCGCTCGGGCAACAAGGGGGACCAGGTCGACGCCGACGAGCTGTCGGAGCTGTTACGGTGCGGCGGCCTTCGAGCGGTATACCACGGCGCAGGCGGCCGAGCCGACCTCAAGGAGCTGACTCGAGCCTATCGCAACCTCGTCGAGGACGGCACGCGCGTGATGCTTCGGCTCAAGGCACTCTTCCGGGCGCGGGCCATCCGGACCAAGGGCGGTGGTGTCTACGAGCCGAAGCGGCTTACGCGGACTTCCTCGAGTTGGTGCTGCCCTACCCGACGGGAAACGACCACCCTCGATTCTGGGGGTGGTCGGGTGGTACGGGATCGCCCCTGGGGATGATGGCGGAAATGCTGGCGGCGGGGATGAACTCTGTGCCGGGCCCCTTCAACGACGGTGCCGCGCGGGTCGAGCGGCAGGTGGTGGATTGGATGAAGGCGGCCCTGGGCATGCCCGTCGAGGCCAGCGGCGTGTTCACCAGCGGGGGCTCGGTCGCGAACCTGATCGCGTTGGCGGTGGGGCGGGATGCTCGCTCAGGCTACGATGTTACCGGTCGGGGTGTTGGTGCGGAGGGGGGGAAGCTGGTCCTGTACGCGTCTTCCGAGACGCACTCCTCAATCTTCAAGTCCGCCAAACTACTGGGTCTGGGCCAGGACGCGGTACGTGTGGTTTCCGTCGACGATCGGCTAAGAATGGATCTTGATGCTCTTGTTGCGATGATCGCGGCGGACCGGGAGCGCGGCCTACGGCCGTTCGGGGTCGTCGGGACGGCGGGGACCATCAATACCGGTTCGGTGGACGACCTGGACGGCATCGCCGATATCGCCGCGCGCGACGGACTCTGGTTCCACGTCGATGGGGCGTTCGGTGCGATGGCTGCGCTCTCGCCCGAGACGCGGGGTCTCGTTTCAGGATTGGCCCGGGCCGACTCGTTGGCCTTCGACTTCCACAAATGGATGTATGTACCTTATGAAGCCGGCTGCGTGATCGTCCGAGACGCGTCCGCCCATCAGGCCTCCCTCTCCGTGCAAGCCGCGTATTTGGACCCGCTCTCGCGCGGAACCGGAGCCCAGCCCGACTCCACCAACCTGAGGAGTCCAAAGCTCTCCAGGGGATTCAAGGCGCTCAAAGTGTGGATGACGCTGAAGGAACACGGTTTTGAAAAATTCGGGCGCCTCGTGGCCCAAAACGTTCGACAAGCCGCCTATCTCGGCAGCCTGGTCGAGGCGGAGCCCAGCCTCCAATTGATGGCGCCTGTGGCGCTCAACGTCGTGCCGTTCCGCTTTGTGGTGCCCGGCGTGGACCCGGTGGTTCTGGATGAAGTGAACCAAGAAGTCCTGATGCGCGTCCAGGAACAAGGGATTGCCGTGCCCTCTTCTACCAGAGTCACAGGGCGCTTCGCCCTCCGGGTCTGTATCTGCAACCACCGCAGTCGGCGGGAGGACTTCGAGCTTCTTGTGCGAGAAGTGGTACGGATCGGCGAAGAAGTCGTTCGGCGTCACCCGTCTGGTTGCCCCACGATTGGGCTGCGCTAACGAACCATGTGCCCACTGAGTCTTTCGGTTCCCGTACGCCTCCGCCCAACTGGTGAGCCCGACCTCGAGTTCGTGCTGAAGGTCGAAGCAGATCCGGATACGGCGCCGTTCATCCATCGATGGCCGATCGAGGAACACCGTGAAGCGATGGCCGCTGCGGACGTGGCGCATTGGATCGTGGAGGACACCGAGTGTGGCGCTACCGTCGGTTTCGTCATCCTGAGGGGCTTGGGGAGCGAGATCCTCGAACTTCGGCGGATCGCCATATCAGAGAAGGGCCGGGGATACGGAACGGCGGCCCTTCGCCTGGTGAAGGAGGCGGCTTTCGGAAAACTCGCGGCTCACCGCCTATGGCTGGACGTATACGACTTCAACGATCGCGCGCGAGCGATTTACGAAGCCGAGGGTTTCGTGGCGGAGTTGGAACGACCGGCCTCCGAAGCTTGTGGGGGCTGCGCGGAGGGCACCGCCATCGTCATGGCGACCTCGCGGACCTGAGCCCCCGTGCCGAGCTCTTAGGGTATGATCACGATCGGCCGTGCTACGGCCATAGCCTCGCGGCCCGGAAGTTCGATTTCGACCGTAAGCGTGTATTCTCCCGGCTCTAGGTCGGGAAGGTTTAGCTGAACGGCGCGGAATACGGTTCCCAACACGTCCGGGCCGGCGTCTTCGTACGTCATCACCACCGGGGCGTCCGGCTCGAGCACCCGAAGGAACTGGCCTAAACTCCGGATAAGACCTCCGCCCCCCTGATCCACCCCGATACGCACGCTGGCGGACTCACCAATCGCGAGTCCGTACAGCTCCCACGCCACCTTGAACGGGTCGCCGACCCGTATACGAGCCGCCGGTAGCGCCGTCGGAAGCGCCTCGTCGAGCGTTGTGGGGAGCTCTCCGCCACCCCGGAGGATCAACAGATCGGAAACCGCCGCCAGGCCCGGAAGGAGTCGATCCTGCCAGAGTCCGTGTCGGTCACGCCATGCCTCCTTCGCGTCGGCGCTGAAAGCTTCGACACCGACCACATACCGCCCGTTTGGCACTTGGAGTTGGAAGGCGCCAACGGGACCCTCCCCCAAGACTTGGTGCGTCGCTCCGCTTTCAGTGTCGATCAAGAAGAGACCGGATTGCACCGGACCCTCCACCTCCGGCTCTTCGGGAGGGAGCGGTAGAGGTTCTTCGACGGGCCGGCCGAACGGATTGAGGCGCGCCTGCTGGTCACCCCGGTCTTGGTTTCGTTGTGCTCGAACGTCTACGCCGCGCGGATTTCTGTTTTGGCGGCGGCTGTCCACCACCACGACCTCCTCCGGCTCGGGCGCGAACGCCCCGGCAACGAGGAGCGAATCTCCGCGCCGGAAGCGCCCCACCTGGGTCTCCAAGGCGTTGAGCTCCGGTGCGTACGGAGGCGCGTACCCAGTCCACGGGCGGTCTTGCTCGAGGGTCCAATCCCCGGGAGCCACCTGCGCCGGATCGGCGAGGGCCTCGTCCGGCGGGAGGAACTCCTGGCTCTTCGGATGATGCCGACCAACGATACCACGAGAATCTTGGAGGGTGCCGTTCGGCAAACTCCGCTGGCGTTCCCAGGCTTTTTCGGCCCCGTAGCGAAGCGTGAGCTCCTCGAGGTCATCTCCCCAGTCGAGCCCGTACGGGTTGACGGCCTCCCGTCTCAAGCGAACGATCACCGCGCGAGCGTACTGCTCGGTCATGCGGTCGTTCCCGTCCACGAGGTAGAGAGGGTCGGACAGCAGCCAGAGCCGTTCCTCTGCGGAGACTTTGTCGGACGCCTGCTCGTAGACCTCGAGTGCGCCGGGGTCCAGCAGAAGGGAGAGCGAGAGGAAATTTTCGTCGGCGTCCGGATCCATGGCCATTTGGCTTTTCGCCAGGGTGAACAATTCGGCCGCGACGTCCCAATCTCCTTGAGCGTGCCGCACGAAGGCGAGCAGCGACGTGCACCACCAGTTCCCCCCACCGCATCTGCGGATCAGGCTTTCCGCGCCACGCCAATCGCCCACTTCTCCCATGTAGAACACCCGCTGGCCCAAGATCCACGAGTCCCGGGGGATCTGCTCGTGAATATCGCGGAGCTCACGGAGGACCCGCACCCGTGCCATGCCGAACTCTATCGGTTCTTCGGGCACGCTCCATTCGCTCTCGTCCTCGCCACCCTCGAAGCGAAGGCAGAAGCGGCCGACCAGTTCGTCGCACCCGCCCCCCCCGGTCCCCAACTCCGGAGGAATACGTTCCTCGCGGAACCGTTCGAAGCGGGCTTGGGCCTCTTTGGCCTCTTCAAGAAGGGACACCGAGTCCGGATTGGCCCCGTCGCCGTTCTGCAGCGCAAGGCCGTACGACGCGGCGATGGCGGCCGGTGCCGGGAGCAGGACTTCGGCGCTGAGAACGGCGGGCCAAACCGATGCCGCTAGCAGGATCGTTTTCGCTCGGGTTGAGACGGAATCTGGCACGAGCAGTCTCCCACGGACCTCGGGTACGCAGTGATATCGGGCTCGGCGGCCGGGCCGCCGAATCGTGTTCGAAATACACGCGCGGCCCGGAGCGGGTCCCGATCCCCGCTCGACCGACCTTCTTACGTCTCGCCCCAGGAGCCGTTATCGGGTCAGAGGGTGCCCGAGGGTTCGGCTCGCACGGTCACGATGTCGGGCGCGACGCGATCCGCTCGGAAGCTCGGGACCTCGAACACGACGTCGTTTCCCGGAGTACGGACGTGTCGGGTACCCGACTCACCGGCGACCATGACGACTCCCAGGGTGTCTCCTGCCGCGCCGAGGGCGATCACTCGTTTCGGGCTCTCCTCGAACACCTCTCCCTCTTCGACGAAGCCCGACGCGATCAAGTTGGCGAGTTCCTGCAGAACAGGATTCATGAAAGCGGGGTTCGCGGGCCCGCCATCAGCCGTCCATGTGCTGTCGCCTCGCTCGACCACGAGGGTTCCCTCGTCCGTCTCCAGGACGATGCGCGCCACGGCGGCCGTATCCAGCCGTAGGATCGTCTTGTCTCGCCAATCGGTGGCGCTCAGCCTCACGACGGGCTGAAAATCTCCGGACACCACGATCACCGCGTCTTGGTCGGGAAGTCGGACATATCCGCTGGGAAAAATCGGCCCGCCCTTTCCTACGAGAAGAATCGCCGACCCTCCGTCCGAGCGTGTGAAGTCTACGCTGTAGGCGCTATCCGCGGACACGCCCATGCGGGGGTGGTTTGCCGAGTTGTTGGCCGCAATGCCACCGACTTCGGCTTCTTCGAGGGCGCTCCAAAAGCGAGAGAGTGTCGTCGAGTCCGTAGCATGTCCGTTTACGGTCCAGACCCCCGCACTCTGTGCGATGGTCATCGTTTCGTTCGGGCCCGCAATACGCACGGCGCTCACGGTCGCCTCACTCAGACCCTCGAAGATCTCGGCCAGGCCGCCATCGCCCGCTGTTTCTCCACCCGATCTTCCTGTGAGCCAGGCGGAGCCGAGCCACAAAATCACGAGAACGACGAGTCCTTGGAGAATCCTCCTCAGCATGCTCTCGGTCATGACGCCCTCGCCTCCCCCCAGCGGGCTTGTATCCGCCGGCGCCGTCCCGTCACGCGGTTCACGCCAACGCCGACGAAGAGTAGGGGCACACCCACCAGGTTGCCCCACTTGAGCGCTCCTCCCTGGAATTCGGACTCGAACGACAACACTGGAGGTGTCCGCAGTTTGGAGCGAATGCCGATCAGCGCCTCGTCTTGGGCGAGCCAATCGACGGCGTTCAGGGTGAACACCAGGTTCTCGGGGCTGGCACGGAGGAACTGTTCCTGCAGAAAGTCGACGTCTCCTACAACGACGATCCAGCCTCCGGATGCGGACGCCCGTCCCGGGGAGTCGTTCTCGTCGTCGCCGGCGGCGGCCGGATCAACCGCGACAGCCAACGTCAGGGTCTGGAAGGTTTCCGGATCAGGTTCCAGAAGCGCGTCGGGCATGATGATACCTCCCGCGTCCTGGACGGCTCCGGCTTCGCTGGTCACCCAAAGTTTTTGAACGGAGCTGTCCGTGACTGTAAGAATCGTTGCCCACCCCAGGCTCAAGTTGCCCAAATCACGTGTCGTGGCGTGTGCGTCCCCCTTCACACCGATGGGCCACAGCGGGTATGGGCGCACGACGTTGAAGATGCCTTGCTGACCCATTGAAATGTTGGCGTTCGACGCATGATCTAAGACGACACCCGCGTTGGTATCGATGCCCTTTCCATCGAGGTACGTCTCGAGGCCCGTAAAGACCGGGTACATCATGGGGGTCTCCGGAGACACCTGATGTTTGTCGATCAAGAAGAGCGCGCCTCCGCCGGCTTCCACGTAGGCTTCGATCGCCTCTAGCGCGGGCGGGCGGATGGGTTGTTGGGGGCCGGCCACGACCACGACGTCCATTGCGCTCAACGAGGGCACGCTATCCACCGAAATGTCGATCATCTGGATGTCGAACCGCTCGGAGATACCCTCCGCGAAGGACGGAAACGTCTCGAGTCCCTGAGATCCAAAGCCCGTGAGGAAAGCCAAGGACGGACGTTCTTCCGTAGTCATGTTGGCGATCGCCGAAACCAGCCGGAACTCGAGGTCGTCCGTCCGGTTGATGAACGGGATGATCTCGCGCTGATCGGCGTAGAGAAGCGCCAGGCCGAACCAGCCTCGCCGCACCTCGAATTCGTCGTCGCGCAGCACGTTGAACTCGTTCTGGGTGATGCCGAGGCTACGCGCCTCGTTGGACGCCTCGTTGTCGTCGTTTGGATTCAGCTCCTCGACCAGGAGTTGCCCCCCGGCGGCGCGACGGAGGTCCGCCACCAAGTCCGCCACATCTCGTAGTGTGGGTTGCAACTCAGCCGGTAGCCCATCCGAGATCACCAGCTTCAACGTCACGATGTCGTCGAGGCCACCCAGGATTTCGCGAGTTCCGTCCGAGAGCGTGTAGAGCCCTTCCTGGGTCAGGTCCAGTCGACCCCTGAAGTTGCTACCGAGCAAGTTAAGCACGACCACCCCGGCGGTCAGAGCCACCGTTCCGGTTCGTAGCCGCCGGTAGGCGCTCCGTCCCGCGGCCAGCCGCTCGCGGCTTACCACCCCTACGGCCATGAAGAGGAACAGTCCGGTGGTAGACGCGAAGTAGATCACATCCCGAAGGTCCACCACGCCGCGGGCAACGTTGTCGAAGTGCCCCAAAACCGAGAGGCTGGAAACGGCGGCGCCCAGCCCCGGCGAAAGTCCGATCAGGACGACCGGAGTGCCGATGATCACGAGGGCAAAAGAAACCGAGGCGGCGAGGATAAAGGCCGTAATCTGATTTCGCGTCAAACTCGAAGCCCACAGACCGATCGCGACGCCTTGTGCGGCCAGCAGCCCCCCGCCGATGTACTCCGCCATCATGATTCCGCCGTCGGCTTCGGAAAGTTTGAGCAGTCCGAAAGCGGTGGGGAGCGTGCCGCCGAGCGCGATGAGCACGAAGAACCAGTTGCCCAGGAATTTGCCCAGGACTACGTCGGTCTCACGGATTGGATGTGCCAGCAGCCACTCCAGGGTGCCGCTTCTACGCTCCTCGGAGAGCGAACGCATGGTCATCGCTGGAACGAAGACCGCAAAAAGCCAGGGAAGCAGGTCGAAGAACGGTCGGAGCGTGGCGACTCCCGCCGAGTAGATGGTTCGGAACGTGAGAAAGAGCCCCAACGCCAAAAACGCGACGACGAGGATGTACGCGGTCGGCTGGTCGAAGAAGCCGGCCACTTCGCGGCGGGCGACGGTCATGATGCGTTTCATGACTCCACCTCCGGGTCTTCCGCCGAATCGTCCGCACCGGCGGTCAGCTCCCGGAAGAGCTGCTCCAGCGAGGCCTGACCGCGATGCAACTCCCAGAGCACCCACTGGAGCTCATTGGCCATGCGGAAGATCTCCGGGCGGAGTTCATCGGCACCCGCAACGGCGAGGCGCACCCGGGTTCGGCCGTCGACTTCTTCGGCGGTATGGGAGCTTACCCCAGGGAGCCGGCTCAGCGCCTCCGCTACACCGTCGCCCACGGCTTCCACCGTGTACTGCGACATGCCCTTGCCCGCCGAAAGGAGCTCCTGCACGGTCCCGCTGGCTACGAGAGCACCGCGGTTGATGATGAGCAGCCGGGTGCAGGTCGCTTCGACCTCCTGCATCACGTGGGTGCTGAGCAACACCGTACGTTCCTTTCCGAGTTCACTCACCAGATTCCGAATATCGACCCGCTGGTTGGGGTCCAGTCCCTCCGTGGGCTCATCGAGCACGAGGATTTCCGGATGATGCAGGATGGCCGCCGCGAGCCCCACGCGCTGCCGATATCCCTTCGACAACTCGGACACCGGACGAAAGAACACTTCGCCGATGCCCGTCTCATCGACCGCGTCGGAGATCGCGGTCCGAGCCTCGGCCGTGGTGAGGCGCCGTAGATGTGCGGCGTACTCGAGATATTCAGCGACTAACATCTCTTCATAAAGAGCGTTGGTCTCCGGCAAATATCCGAGTCGTTCTTTGGCCGCCGTGAGATCATCGCTGATGGGCACCTTGTCGTAGAGCACCCGGCCCTCGTCGGGTTCGAGGGTTCCCGTCAACATCCTGATGGTTGTTGTCTTACCGGCCCCGTTGGGTCCGAGGAACCCGACCACCTCGCCTCGGTTGACCTCGAAGTCGAGGTCCCGGACGGCGACGAGATCGCCGAAGCGCTTGGTCACACCCTCAACGGAGATCATTCCTTCTCCTCCTTCTAAATAAGAGATGAATCGAGCTGAATACGAGAACGAGCGCGTAAGATGCGGTCGATACCTGAAGATGGCCGGGGTGCCCATGCATCTGTCGAGGCTCGAACGCGGTCGATCACTTTCGTTGGTCGAGCGGCAGCAATCTAAAAAGGGGCGATCCGAGTTGTCTATACCACCCGCGGCGTAGCCGGGACCACCCGAGGCCTACTCGAGGGCGTCTCCGCCGACACACATCGGTTGGCACCGTTTCGCCCGTGTTACACCTTCCACTCATGAATGAGATGCGTGCAGGCTCGAAAACGGTTGACCAGCTCAACGAAGCCGTTCGGCAGGGAACGCAGGTCGCCGCCATCGGCGTTGTGGCCAGCGCGGCCCTCGCAGCGATCAAGATTGCCGCCGGTGTGATCGGAAACTCATTCGCTCTGGTGGCGGACGGTGTGGAGTCAGTGCTCGATATTTTCAGCGGACTGTTCGTTTGGGGCGGGCTCCGCGTGAGCGCGCTGCCTCAATCGGAGCGATATCCGTACGGGCTCGGAAAAGCAGAGCCGCTCGCATCGCTCGTGGTCTCCGCCGTGCTATTGCTCGCCGCCGGGGGCATCGCCATCGGTGCCGCACGAGGCATCACGACCCCGCAGGAAGCTCCGGGGAGCTTTACGCTCGTGGTCCTGGTGGGTGTGCTGATCACCAAGGAAGTGATGTTCCGGGTGTTGTCGGCCCGAGGGCGGGAAATCGGCAGTCAGAGTCTGAACGCCGACGCGTGGCATCATCGGTCCGACGCGCTGACCTCGCTCGCCGCGTTCATCGGGATCAGTGTGGCGTTGACGGCGGGCGAGGGCTTCGAAAGCGCCGACGACTGGGCGGCCCTCGTCGCGTGCCTCGTGATCACCTTCAACGGTGTTCGACTTTTTCGTGCGTCGCTCCGCGAGGTGTTGGACGTCACCGCTCCGCAAGAAATTCGCGACCGGGTCCGGGACATCGCTCAATCCATACCAGGCGTCGACGCGATCGACTTGCTTCGTGTTCGGCAGAGCGGCCTGGCGTTGTGGGTCGACATTCACGTCGAAGTGGCGGGTGACATGTCCGTTCGGGAGGGGCACGAGATCGCCCATCTGGTCAAAGATGGACTCATGCAGTCGGATCTCCGAATCCTCGATGCACTCGTGCACGTCGAGCCACATGCGGATCCGTGACCTTCCAGAAGTACGACCAGAAAGGCGCATACCATTGGGCGTGGGCGGATCGTCGATCTCGCTCGTACGAGCCGGCGGCGGAGGCGCGCTACGCGGTCGTCGCCCAAAGACTCGGGGCTGAACACCGGGTCTTGGACATCGGGTGCGGGGACGGCTACTTGATGAGTCTCGCGGCGAAACATGGGGCACGCCCTACCGGCCTCGACTCCGACAGGACTGGGCTGAATTTGGCGAGGCGGATGTTGGGGGAGCCTCTGAAACGTCGGGTTCTGCGCGCCGACGCACAAAGTGTCCCATTCGCAGCAGGTGCGTTCGATCGTGTCCTGTTGGTAGATGTCATCGAGCATCTGCCGGATCCGGCCTCGTGCGTGAACTCGTGCGCGCGTGTCCTCGCCAAGAACGGTCGTTTGCTGGTCACGACGCCGAAGTGGCGTCCCGGCCCTATGTGGGACGCCGAGCATCACGTGCGGGAGTACCGCCCCGAGGAGTTGGCTTCGCTACTCGAGGGCTTCTTCGACCACGTTCGTCTTTCGTTCTTTATTTCCAAGCGTTGGTGGGAGGTGCGGAGAACGCTTGGGAAGGGGTTTATGAGAGCGTGGTCGAAATTTTTGTATAATCCCTTCGGTGCGGAGGGGAGCGACCCGAGTCGTTTCTGTCACATGCTTGCCGTTTGTGCCGAACCGAGGCCTCGCTGAGCAGCGCTTTGGAACGGTGGGTAATGTACGGTCGTCCACTCTGCCGGCTTCTAGGCGGATCCGATTCTGCGCTCAGGTGGCTGCTGGACGCAGCGGGTGCCGGGACGCCATGTTGGTGCTTCGTTTTTGATGCTTTTCCGAGGAGGAATCTTAATGGACCGGAGAAACACGGGCTCGCCACTTTTCGCTGTGATCCTTTCTGCGTCGTTGGCCGTGGGTGTCGTTGGCCAGGAGAGTTCGTCTCCGGAAATGCCCGAGAGCTTTGACGAGCCCATGCCCTACTTCACCGTCGGCCTTGGCCCCTTCTCGCGTACGATCACAACGGACTCCACCGAGGCGCAGGCATTTTTTGATCAGGGCATTCAGCTCATGTACTCGTTCACCCTGATGGACGCCGCTCGCTCCTTCCGGGAGGCGCAACTCCGCGATCCGAACTGTGCGATGTGTTACTTCGGAGAGGCTTGGGCCTGGGGGCCTTACATGAACGGTCCCATGGGGGCGGGTGCTCTTCCCCGTGCCCAGTCGGCGCTTGCAAAAGCGTTGGAACTGGCACCCAATCACGGGAACAGGGTGGAGCGTGAACTCATCGACGCGATGGCTGTGCGCTACGTCGGCCGCACGGATCGGGCTCCGCAGTTGCAAGCGGACACCGCCTATGCGGAGGCGATGGGGCGGGTCTACCAAAATCATAAAGCGGACCTCGATGTCGGATTCTTCTACGCAGAGGGTCTGATGTTGTTGGAGCCGCGCAGGGGTAATTGGGACATCGAACGCCCGGAGATTCAGCGCATCCATGGGATTCTCGAAGAGGTCCTGGTCAGGGACATCCGACATCCGGGTGCTTGCCACCTCTACATCCACTCGACCGAATCCACGACCCAGCCGAACAAAGCGGAGGCGTGCGCGGACTTCCTCGGGGGATCCATCCCTGGCGCCAGCCACATCAACCATATGCCCTCGCACACCTATAACGAGGTGGGCCGGTGGGGTGACGGGGTCCGCGCGAACCAACGCGCGTGGCATTCCGATCAGGCGGCGGAATACGGCGAGGGGTTCGCCATCTACACTTCGCACAACTTGCACATGCTTCTCTTCGCCGCCTCCAACGATGGGCAGGGTGCCGTTGCGATCCAAGCGGCAGCCGACTACACGACGGCGACGGGCGGGGCTCAGTACTACGAAGTGCTCACCCGGGCTCGATTCGGGCGCTTCGAAGATGTGCTAGCCATGGAGAGCGACGGCACTGAGAACCCGATCTTCCGGGGGTTCTGGGACTTTGGACAGGGCTACGCCCATCTCCGAGCCGGCCACCCCGACGTCGCGCGGGGATTTTTCGAGGCGATCGAAGAGGGGCGCTCGTCCGCTCCGGAGGCGGTGCAGTTTCGCGGCCACAGCGCGTCGGATCTACTCGGAATCGTCGGGGGTGTGCTGGGTGGAGAGATTCTTCGGGAAGAAGGGCGCACCGATGAGGCCATCGCCTCGTTCGAGGACGCCCTCCTGATCGAGGACGGTCTCCGTTACGATGAGCCCGAACCGCTGAATTTTTCGGTGCGGGACTTTCTCGGGGCGATTCTCCTGGAGGTTGACCGTCCCGCCGAGGCGGAAGCGGTCTACCGCGCCGCCATCGAAGATCATCCTCTCAACGGTTGGTCCCTTTTTGGGCTCGAGCAGGCGCAGCGTGCCCAAGGGAAGATTGGGGAGGCCGAGGAGACCGCAAAGATATTCGAGACGTCCTGGGCACGGTCCGATGTCTGGATTCGGTCCTCGCGATTCTAGGACTGACTTTCTGGTCCCTGCGACTCAGATCGGCTCCAGTTCCTCGAAGGTCTGCCGCCCACCATGGAACCACTGTTCCCTAAAGGGGACGGACGAGATGTCGTCGAGGGTGAGGCCCGCTGTCATCTCGTGGGCATGTAGAGTGAGCGAGCCGGCCTCCTCTTCGTGTTCGGTGTGCTCACCGTCCATGAAGATGTTGACCTTGTAGCGGTTCTCGGCGTTGACCGTAAACGCGTTGAAGAGGACAACCTCCGGGGCTCCGGGGAAGTTGGTTACGGTCAAGTCCATGACCGGTTGCCCTTCGTCCGAAATACTCAGCGACAGTTCGTCGTCGGTCTCCGTGAAGTCCATTCGGAGATTCTTCATATAGTGCGGTAGGTGCCAGCGCTCGATGGCGTGTTCGCGGGAGGCATCGGTCGTCACCCCGACCACGAACGGATAGAACGCCGCTTTCGGAAGAGGCCGCCCGGCCTCCATGAGCGGGGGAACGATGACCGACAGAACGACCTCGTCATACTCTCCCACCATGCTCTCAGTGAACTGGAAGGCCGTAATCGCTAGGATGCTGCGCTCGTGCTGGACCTCCAGCGGCTGGAGATGCGCCGGAAGAATTTTTCGCGCATCACTCGTGGGCATCTCGAAGAAAGCGCCCACCGCGTTCTTGAAGCCGTATTGGGTCAACTCCATAACCTGAAATTCCTCCTCGTTCCCGTTGATTCTGCTGTCATTTCTTTGATCCTTCCCCGGGGGCGCCGATCGAAACGTCCCGACGGCCTGAGGATGCCGCTTGAAGTCGCCTGTCTCATCCCGTTAGCGTTCGCAGTCATGAAACTAAGAGGCTTTTCGACCGTCGCCACCGCTGGCGTGTTTTTGATTCTAGCCGATCTGATCCAAAGGTTGATCATCGTGCCGTTGGTTCGGGTGGCCCCGGCGCGGAAGGAGCGGGTCCTGGCCGGTTGGCAGCGTTGGCTTGCGGGGACCTTGATCGGTGTCATTCGGTGGGTCGGGGGAGGGAGATTCGCTCCGTTTCCGTCGATCCCGTCGGCTCCAGGTGTTCTCGTGTTGATGAATCACCAGTCGCTCCTGGACATCCCGATCGTGGTGCGGAGTTTCGAACGCGGTTATCCGCGTATCGTCACGCGAAAACGGTATGCGGAGGCGTACCCGTGGTTTCGAAAATGATCCACCTCTACGAATACCCGGTCGTAGATCCCGCGAGGGGTGTGAAGCAACAGCTCAAGATGCTCCGCTCGGCGGCGCGTGATCCTCGAGTCCCCATCGTCGTGTACCCGGAGGGCACACGTTCGCGCGACGGGGAACTCCTCCCCTTTCGGAGGGGGGCGGTGGACACGCTCCTGCGGCATCGCCAATGGAAGGTGTATCTGGCGACGGCGGATGGCACGTTACCGTGCGGCCGCCTCGCGGACATGCTCAACGGCGTCGCTGGTGTGGACTGCCGGATCAGCGTAACCGGACCTTTCGACACGCCGTCGAACCCCGATGAAATTGCCTCCTGGCTTCACTCGATGGAGGGTCGGATGCGTGAGAGTCTGGCCGAGCTACGCGCGAGTGCTCCACCGTCAGGCACGAGGCGGGAAAGACCCACGGCGGGAATGCTCGCTTCTCCAAGGGGCACATACGAGGCCGACTTCGTATCCAACGGGGCTAAGCAGGAGCCCGGGGTC
>Ga0114999_10000452_pt1 | contig 61071 bp, 56 predicted proteins | sample ArcticOcean_MG_C_3_FD_89820 | JGI IMG/M metagenome (GOLD analysis project Ga0114999, IMG submission 89820) | Marine microbial communities from western Arctic Ocean - ArcticOcean_MG_CB8_126 | ecosystem: Environmental > Aquatic > Marine > Oceanic | place: Arctic Ocean: Canada Basin | collected...
GACAGCATGCTGCGGATTCCCGATTCTGTTCATCAACCAGGCCAACTCTATGAAGATGGTCGCCAATCACACAGGTACTGCCAAGGACCTCGGTGCCGACGCAATGGTCACTCCGTGCCCGTTGTGCCACCTGAACCTCGATGGCTACCAGCCGAAAGCCCGTAAGCAGGTTCGTGGCGACAAGGCAGACCTGCCTGTGATCCACGTTCCACAGCTGATCGGACTTGCTATGGGAATGAGCGAGAAGGCTCTGGGTCTCCAGAAGCACATCGTATCGACCAAGGAAATGGTTCGAAAAGCCGAGGCGCTGCCTGTAAAGGTTTAGTCGCCTCTTCGACAACGAAATAAAAACGACCCGAGGGATTTTCTCGGGTCGTTTTGGTTAATCGACTTTGCACTATTCGATTTCCCGATCGTAGCGAAGCGAAGTAGAGGAACCTCGCGGGAAACAACTCGCCCATGAAGCCACTAACGTTATGCCTGCAATCGGAAAACGAATCCATCGAGATCCCTCAACTTCGCAGACGAAGTTCATCCCGATGAACATCGGGGCTCAGGAAATCGCTTGTTCCCCCTGCTGAGTGGGAACAAGCGAAGTATCACCTACCAGCAACGAACGGAGAATTCTCCCAGTCGTTCAGCATGATGCTGTTATCTTCGACAATCTCCCTGATTCGATCGTCGTTCCAGCCGCGCTTGCCCATCCAGCGAAGCAACAGCCGCATGTCGGGGGTCGCCGGTTTACTTGGCTCGATGAGCAGCTCGGTCTTGAGATCTGGCGCTGAACCCACGTAGTCGGGCACCGAACACTCGGCTTCGATTAGCTCTCTTGCCGCGATAACGTCACCGCCGTTGATGCGCAAAATCCGTTCAAGCCAGGTGTCGAACTCCCACGAGATAGCAAGTGTCCAGAGTTCTCGACCTTCCGTCCCCCGTTTGGTTCCGGGAAACAGGCCCACAAATCTTTTCAATAATCCCGGCTTTTGACCGTATTTTCGAGGGATAGTCAGATCTCCCACAACGTCGAGTACCGCCGCGTAGGCCGCCGAAACGAAGTCGACGTACATCGGTGCGAAATCTGACTCAGGTAGTTCGACCTCGTACTCGTAATCAGGCGTCTCAAGTTCGAAATCCCAAGCGAGAAGGGCGAACTCGAGCGTCGAAGGAACCGGCGGTTTCGGTCGCCAGCTCAGAGCATTTATCAGTTCAGCCTCTTGGGTCACGGCATTCTCCGCACAATCATGATCTCGGCAACAAACGAAGGTTATCGCATCTGATGATGATTGAGCGAAGAACGATTCTTATTAACCGCCTCGACCGGACGTATTAAACAAAGTGAGGTGACCATTCGGCCACCTCACAATATTTCTCATCTCGATAATTCAGACAAGGATTTTCGATTTAGGCATTCGCCATGATGTCGACCAGTTCCTGAACGGAGTCGGCAGATGACTTAAGGGCTGCGGCCTCGCTGTCGGTCAGTTCGACTTCGATGATCTCTTCAATGCCCTTTGCCCCAAGCTTGACCGGTACTCCAGCATAAAGACCGTTGATGCCATATTCGCCTTCGAGGAATGCTGCACAAGGCAGGATTTCCTTGCGATCGAGCAGAATCGCCTCGAGCATCTGGGCAACAGCGGCGGAAGGTGCGTAGTAAGCAGATCCGGTCTTCAGTAGACCGACGATCTCTGCGCCACCGTCCCGTGTTCGCTGGACGATCTCTTCAAGCCGTCCCGCCTCGATAAGTTTGGCGACAGGAACGCCACCCACGGTGGTCGAGCCAATCAGCGGTACCATTGTGTCGCCGTGTCCACCAAGAACGTAAGCCGATACGTTGGTCACCGAAGCGCCTAATTCCTGCGAGAGGAACGTGCGGAATCGGGCAGTATCGAGAATCCCGGCCATGCCGACGACCCGTTCTTTCGGGAACCCACTAATTTTGAAGGCTTCTTGAACCATCGCGTCGAGCGGGTTTGAAACCACGATCAACACAGCGTTTGGCGATCGCTTTGCGACCTCTGCGGTTACCGAACCAACGATCTTCTGGTTCGTCAGCAGGAGATCGTCACGGCTCATGCCCGGCTTTCGGGGCAGTCCAGCGGTGATAACGACAACATCGGAATCAGCTGTCTCGTCATATGAGTTTGTGCCGGTAATCTGCGCATCTGTCCCGACTACAGGGCCTGACTCGAGCATGTCGAGCGCCACGCCCTGTGGCTTGCCTTCAACGATATCGACAAGCACAACGTCGGCGTAGCCCTTTTCGAATATTCGCTGAGCCGTCGTTGCGCCAACGAATCCGGCGCCAACAACTGTCACCTTGAACTTCATAACTTGCTTCCTTTTTCCACTCTCACCGTGAACTCGTAATATCTCTCAATTCTATCGAGCGATCACTGCCACTTGTGAGGTTTTCCTTTTCTCGGTAATACTTTGCCCGTATCGGGCCTAATCGCATGCGTTTCGTTGGTTTTGGCCGCCGCTTTGCTAGTCACACGGTCGATACCTTCGATACCGGGTGTTCCCATCGCCTCTACGTGTCCCATTGCCACAAACAGAATGTCTGCGGTTTCGTCAGCGACTGCATCGTCGCCCTCGTTTTCAGATATTGCCTGCGCAAGCTCGTTGAACTCTTCATCGAGGATGCTCGTTCGATTCGCAACTATTTCGGTTGCACTTTGCCCTTGAAATTGACCCGAACCAACCTCGAACCGATTGTGAAAGTCCCATACCTCACCAGCCATACGGGAAACCGATTCAACAAACTCCTGCCGCCCAACAGTGTTGGGTGCGTAGTTGCGTCCGGAGTCGTTAGGTTTTGGAGAGTTAGAGGACTCGGTCATAAAGTGTGCTCGCTAGAGCGGGATATTTCCGTGTTTTTTCGGTGGAATACTGTCGACCTTCGATTCGAGCATTCGTAACGCTTTCACCAATTCAGATCGTGTTTGGGCAGGATCAATCACGTCGTCTATGTAGCCACGATTGGCTGCTACATACGGGTTTGCGAACTGATCCTTGTAGTCATCAACCAATTCGGCGCGCTTCGCTTCGGGATCGTCTGCGTCGGCTATTTCTCGCCGGCGGATCACGTTGATCGCACCCTCGGGCCCCATTACCGCAATCTCCGATCCCGGCCACGCCAGATTCACGTCTGTACGCATCTCTTTTGAACCCATGACGATATACGCACCGCCGTACGCCTTGCGCAGGATGACGGTGATCTTCGGCACGGTGGCTTCGACGTAGGCATAGAGCATCTTGGCGCCATGACGAATGAGGCCGCCGTACTCCTGCTGAGTACCGGGCATGAAACCCGGAACATCGACAAACGTGATAATCGGAACATTAAAAGCGTCACAGAAGCGCACGAACCGTGCTGCTTTGTCAGAAGCGTCGATATCCAGCATCCCAGCCATTTGATTGGCTTGGTTTGCAACTATTCCGACGGACTTGCCGTCGAGTCGGGCGAACCCGACAACGACGTTCGGCGCAAAGTTGTGGTGAACCGGCAGGAAATCGCCGTTGTCGACCACTTTGCTGATGACGTCCATAACGTCGTATGGCTGATTAGCGGCTTCTGGTACGACGTCTCTCAGCGAGGTTTCGGCGCGGTCTGGCGCATCAGTTGGTTCGATTGCCGGGGCGGATTCTGCGTTGTTCGAAGGAATGTATGAAAGAAGCGCACGAACGTGAGCGAAGCAGGCCTCTTCCGATTCGGCTGTGAAATGGGCTACTCCACTGCGGGAAGCGTGCGTTGCCGCGCCGCCGAGATCCTCGTGAGAAACCTCTTCACCAGTGACCGCCTTCACGACGTCCGGGCCGGTGATGTACATCTGGCCAATTCCCTCGACCATGTAGATGAAATCGGTAAGGGCGGGGGAGTAGACGGCTCCACCGGCGGCGGGTCCGGCGATGATCGTTATCTGCGGTACGACCCCGGAGGCCAGAGTGTTGCGTTGGAAAATTTCGCCATAGCCCGCCAGCGAGTCGATTCCTTCTTGAATTCGCGCGCCACCAGAGTCGTTGATACCGATGATTGGCGTACCCATACGCATCGCATGGTCCATAACTTTCGAGATTTTCTGGCCCGCTACCTGAGAGAGTGATCCTCCGAGAACCGTGAAGTTCTGAGCGTATGCAAATACTTGCCGACCATCGACAGTGCCGTGCCCTGTCACTACCGAGTCGCCTTCGATTCTTTGCTTATCGAGTCCTAGATCGGTCGACCGGTGAGTAACGAACGTATCGAGTTCGGTGAAGCTGCCGTCATCGAAGAGCGAAAGCATTCGTTCTCTCGCTGTGAGTTTGCCGCGCTTGTGCTGCGATTCGACTCGTTTTTCACCACCACCAAGATGGGCGGTTTTTCGTCGGGCCTCAAGCTCATCCAGCTTCGACTGCTGTACCTGATCTTCAGACGAGCCGGACGTAGATTCGGTAGCTATTGTGATGCCTCACAGGCTAGTGCTTCGTCGTAACGATTGAGCATGTTAGGTGCCGTCGTCAGACATTGGTTTGACCATGGCGCAGAGCGCCAGTAAATCCTAACTTACGTCATGATGCGCAGCAACTCCACTCCATGGCATATTTTTTGGCAATCAAGTGTTAAAATTGGGATCAGATATTCACAAATATCTTTTTCGCACTCGAACCGCACCCACTTACTTAATCCACCTCGAAATCTTGTCTTCAGTTCGCCAAAATAATTCCAAGTCGCTCCACATAGGAGATATCGATCTCATTTGGGGCGATCGGACCTATGTGATGGGCGTGGTAAATGCCACCCCGAATTCGTTTTCCGGGGACGGTATTTTGCCGTCGACTGGGGATGTTCAGGCAGCTATCGATCAGGCATTACGGATGGAGGATGAGGGCGCAGATATCATCGACGTAGGCGGTGAGTCGACTCGGCCAGCAAATGTTTATCCTGATGCCAAACCGGTCGATAGCGACGATGAGATTTCCAGAGTAATCCCCGTGATCGAAGGCTTAGTTGGGCGTTTGGGTGTCCCAATTTCTATCGATACGCGAAAGTCCTCAGTTGCCGATGCAGCGATCGATGCCGGGGCTGTTCTCGCCAATGACGTGTCGATGTTGGGTGACGCCGATATGGCGTCTGTAGTTTCTGCGAGAAACGTGCCGATAGTGGTTAGCCACATCAGACCCGGTGGGCACAAAGGCGACGTGGTTTCTGATGTGGTTGCTGATTTGAACAGTGCAGTCGACAAGCTCGTCACTGCTGGTCTCGATCGTACAAAAATAATCGTGGATCCGGGAATTGGCTTCGTAAAGAACGCAGACCAATCGTTGCTGCTCATGAAAAACCTCGGCCAGTTGAGGCAGCAAATCGGTTTGCCACTTCTCGTAGGCACTTCCCGGAAGTCGTTCATAGGAACTGTTACCGGAGAAGCCGTCGAGGATCGTCGGTTCGGAACTGCGGCGACTGTAGCACTAGCTATTCAAAGTGGAGCCGACATCGTTCGTGTTCACGACGTTGAGGAGATGATGCGGGTGGCGAAGATGAGCGACGCAATTGCGAGAGAAAGCGGTCTGATCCATGGCTAGCGGTCTTGTGACGGCATACATCGGGCTTGGTAGCAATCTTGGTGATCGCTCACGTAACCTTCTCGGTGCACTTGAGCGACTATCGAGCGTTGGTACCCTCGGTGCGATTAGCTCGATATACGAAACGAAGCCGTGGGGAGTCGAGGAATACCAACCTCGATACCTGAATCAGGTCGTCGCGGTCGATACGACGCTCGACCCTCTCGACGTCGTTACCGAACTGCTATCGATCGAGTTTTCGCTGGGTCGATCTCGGGAAGAAAAGAACGCCGCTAGAACGCTTGATCTTGACCTGCTTCTTCACGGTGATTCAGTCGTTGAAGCAAGCGGCGTGACCGTTCCGCACCCACGACTTCACGAACGTGCTTTTGTACTCGTTCCACTGGTTGAGATAGCTGCTGACGTTGTTCACCCGCTGCTCGGGCGAACTATCTATGAATTGGCAACAGAATCCGATATGTCGGGGATCAACGGATCGCACTAAGTCCTGAATTCCATTTCCCGACCGCAGCGAAGCGGAGTGGAGGGATCTTGGAGGTGAGGGTATTCATTACGGGACTGATTGTCGCGTTCTGAAACGACTATTGAATCCTTCGAGCTCCCTCGACTCCGAGGACTTTGCTCGGGAAATCGGTGATTTCGTAGTGAGTTGCAGCAACGTTTTACGTTACGGCGGTCAACTCGTTATCGTCGACTCAAACAGCACTCTCATGAGAGAAGCCAGCAGGAATACGATAACGCCGAAGAACACGAGGGCGTTGTATCCGATCAACCATGAAAGCCGTGCAGCGAAACCCGACGGCTTATCGTTGGCATTGAAGTCAGATTGACGGAACCGCCAGACCAGATAGAACATCCATACCGCAAGTGCCAATTTGATTCCGAGCACGATGAACCACGTGGGCGAAGCATCGTCTCCGGTGAGCCGGTCGAACATCAGCACAAGCCCGGTAATGATGATGGCGATTACGGAAATATCGACTAATTCACGGTAAACCGAACCAATCGAGCGCATCACAGGGCGCATGAGATCTGGATTGGTTCGTTCAACGGGTCGCAGTACGAAGGCGAAAAAGGCGCTTCCACCGATCCATGCCACTGCGCCAATTGCGTGCGCCCATCGCACGAAAAGCATGATCCAGTCGCCGGCTGCTATTTCTCCAAACATGGAGCGATTATGCCACTAGCCCTCGCTGAACGAGGCCCTACTAGCTGGCAAGAAGAGCGTCTAGCTGTTCGCCGAGCTGCTCTTCGCCGATAATCCCCGTCCATGTGCGGGCAATATTGTGGTTCTTATCGAGGAATACCGTTGTTGGGTACGAGAACACTTCGTAGTTGAACTGGATGGTCGAGTTGAGGTCGGGCATGTTCGGGTAGGTCAGCCCGAGCTCTCTCACAAAAGCTTGCCCGTTTGCTGCTGAGTCGAGACCAAGCTGCTGAAGCCCGATAAATGCAACGTCTTCACCGTACTTCTCATACGCTGCTTGTAGATCGGGCATTTCCGCACGGCACGGAGGACAGGATGGGAACCAGAAGTTCACGAGAACAGGCTTGCCTTCGTTCAGATCGAGGCTAAAAGCGCCATGCTCAAAGGTTTCACCGGTGATTGCAGGAGCGCTGCCGACCGACTCACTCGAACCACCAGCTGCGACCTGAGCGATCGTGGAATCACTTGGCGAAGTTGCTTCATCGCTTCCGCATGCCACGGCTGCGATCGCAACTAAACCGATCAACGCTAATAACCAGCTTCGGTTGAGCAGGCGAGTAGGTACAGAACTTTTTGCGGTTCGATCCATCTAGGCGATCACTCCAGAACTAATAAGAATTGTTGGGCTGCTACTAAAAGTATGATGTGGCTTGCCGCAATAACGATGCTGCCAGTGTGAGGTGCACGTTAAGTTCTACGCACATCGCGCACCGGCGGTTCCCACATGTTTCGTATATCTCTGGCTATCCCTGGCAATCAGCCCGCATCGAATTCAGCTGATCACGAATGGCAGCCTCGAGGTTCTCAATTGGAACCCGAACCTGCTCCATCGTGTCTCGATTTCGAATAGTTACGGCATCGTCATCAAGCGTGTCGAAATCGACTGTGACACACAGTGGTGTGCCGATCTCGTCTTGTCGGCGGTAACGTCGACCAATGCTTTGTGTATCGTCGTACTGGGTGTTGAAGTGTGGGCGTAGAACGTCGTGAACGCGTTGCGCCGTCGGGCTCAGAGTGTCCTTCTTCGAAAGCGGGAGTACTGCGACCTGGAACGGGGCGATGTCGGGATGGAATCGTAGAACGACTCGCATTTCCTTGCCTTCGCCTTCTTCGTCATAGGCGTCGGCGAGGAACGCTAGCGCCGATCGATCGGCACCCATCGCTGGTTCAACCACGAACGGCACGTACCGTTCCTTCTTCTGATCATCGAAGTATGAAAGATCTTTACCGCTCTTCTCTGTGTGAGCCTTTAAATCGTAGTCAGTTCGGTTTGAAATCGTCTCGAGTTCACCCCATCCCCAGGGGAATTCGTATTCAACATCGGCCGAAGCCTTCGAATAGTGAGGAAGCTCGTCTGCTTCGTGCTTACGCAGCAGGAGTTTTTCGCCACGAATACCGTATTTCTTGAACCAGTCCATCGAGAAGTTCATCCAGTAGTCGTGCCACTCATCGTCGGTGCCCGGCTCGCAGAAGAACTCCATTTCCATTTGTTCAAACTCACGAGTTCTAAATATGAAGTTACCTGGAGTGATCTCGTTTCGGAACGACTTACCGATCTGTGCGATACCGAACGGGATTTTCTTTCGAGACGTCGTTTGAACGTTCTCGAAGTTCACGAACATCGCTTGTGCTGTTTCAGGTCGCAAATACACCGTTGCGGTTTCATCTTCGACAGGACCAAGAAAGGTCTTGAGCAGCAGGTTGAACTGTCTGGCGGGTCCGAAATCACCGCCACAATTTGGGCAGACATCGCCTTCGACCTGATCTTCACGGAAGCGTCGGTGACATTCATTGCACTCGACCAAAGGGTCGCTGAAACCGGCAAGGTGACCCGAAGCCACCCACACATCGGGGTGCATAAGAATCGAAGCGTCCATACCTACAACGTCGTCGCGTTCGCGCACCATCGATTTCCACCACACGTCTTTTACGTTGCGTTTCAGTTCAACTCCGACTGGACCGTAGTCCCAGACGCTGGAAAGTCCGCCGTAAATTTCAGAACTCTGGAAAATAAATCCACGACGTTTAGAAAGGGATACAAGAGTTTCGAGACTGGTGCCGGTAAGGGTGCGCTTGGCCAATTGAGTTGCTCCGTGTAGTTCACACCGGGCTGGTGCGTCTACGAAAAAAAAGGCGCCCGCAGGCTGCGGACGCTATTACTAAAGTTTACCGCCGCATCATGAGAAAGCCATTCCAGATTTGCAGCGCACAGATTTCTTGTGTTCTATTATTCGCCAATCAGGCACGTGTGCCGTTTAATTTTGGAAAGATAGAGAACTCGGGAGTTCACGAATTATGGCTAGCGCGATGGCAGGACAGCTTCAGGACAAAGTGGCACTAATTACCGGCGCAGGCCGCGGGATCGGTGTCGGTATATCGAACGTGCTCGTCGAGCGAGGCGCTGCGATAGCCGTCTGTGACCTCGACGGTGCGGCAGCTCAGGAAACAGCCGACGCCATCAACGCTGCTGGCGGTAAGGCGATCAGCGGAGCGGTTGACGTTACTGACCCCGATTCTCTGGGTCATTTTGCTGGCAGAACGATTTCTGAACTCGGTGGTATCGATATTTGTGTTGCGAACGCCGGCGTGATCGGCGGACGCGGATTTTCGGAGCGTGTGGATTTCACCAAAGAAGACTGGGACATGACCTTTGCGGTGAACGTTCAGGGAATGACTAATACGACCGATGCTGTGAAAGAGCACATGAAGGAGCGAGAGCAGGGCAAGATTGTGATCATCGCTTCTCATGGAGGTCGTAAACCCCGCGGTGTCGGCGATAAAGGGCGTGGTAACGCACAGCACCCGTATCTCGTGTCGAAGGCTGCAGCGATTCAGTACACACACCTGCTTGCAATGGAGCTTGGCAGCTACAGCATCAACGTAAACGCAGTTTGTCCGGGTCGCCTATGGACCGCGATGTGGGAAGCGATTGCGATCAACCACAAAGAGCTGAATCCAGCGTACGCAGAGATGACTCCCTACGAGATTTTTATCGATCAAGTCAAGGCAACTATGCCGTTGGGTCGACCACAGACCCCAGAGGACATCGGCAAAACGGTGGCGTTCCTGTCATCCTCCGACGCCGCGGAAATCACAGGCCAGGCGATCAACGTAAACGGCGGAGCGGCGTTTGACTAAGTCGCTTGGCTCCCTCTCCCAGCGGGAGAGGGTTGGGGTGAGGGAGAATCGTTCAATATTGCCTGAAACGACCGTCTCTCCCTCACCAAAATTCTCTCGCCATCAAGAGGACTTGAAGACCGAAGAAGTGGCAGGAGTTTGAGATGGCGAACATAGTCGGCAAAGCGACGGTTACGATTGATCGTCCAGTGACTGAGGTCTGGGACTGGGTAGTCAATCCCGCCAACATGCACCTATGGGTGAAGGGTGTGGACGAGCCCGGTGTTTGGGTTGACGATGGAACACCCACGGTCGGATCTCGATATACCGTCGACTACGAGTACGGGCGAGGTATCAACGAAATTACCTTTGAAGTGAAAGCTGCGACATTCGGCAAATTGTTTGTTGTCGACACAGTTAAGGGGCCATATCCGATTCTCGTGGAGTACGGATTCGAAGGTTCAGATGACGGTGCTTCGACCGAATTGAATATCGTGATGAACGCCAGATCCGAAAGTGTATTTCAGTTCTTTTTGTTCATCCTCACCGGTTGGTTTGCGAAAAGATTTATGAGACGTCGCCTTGAAAGCGAACTACAGAGCGTTAAAAGCGAAATTGAGAAAATATGAACGACCAAGAGTTGATGTTCTTACCGGCGCACAAACAGCGCCAAATGATCGTGGATAGAGATATATCGTCAGTTGAATTGACCGAGGCTTCGCTGCGACGAATCGCCAAGATGGAGCCAAAACTCCACGCGTTCATTACCCTCGACGAAGAAGGCGCACTGGCAGCGGCGAAAGAAGCCGACGTGAAGCTGGCAGCGGGCACTGCGCCCGGCGCACTCCATGGTGTTCCGATCGCGGTGAAAGACCTCGAAGTCACCAAAGGACTTCGCACAACGCTCGGCAGCACGTTCTTCAAGGACTGGATCCCCGACTATGATTCTGTCGCTGTTGAACGCATCAGAGCAACAGGAGCCGTAATTCTCGGGAAGACCAACACTCCTGAGTTTGGAAACAGGGAAGAGACGTTCACTAACGTCGCACCAACTTGCAACAATCCGTGGGACGTGAACCGAATGCCCGGTGGATCAAGCGGCGGTACAGCCGCGGCGATCGCTTCGGGAATGTGCTCCATCGGTACCGGATCAGACGGTGGAGGCTCGGTTCGCCTCCCAGCATCGTTCTGTGGAATCTTTGGACATAAGCCAACCCACGGTCGAATCCCGCGATTCGGTGGGCAGGCAAAATCCGCCTACAACTCGGCCGGAACGAGCGGCCCGATGTCGAACGATGTTCGAGACTCGGCGATCTTGAGTCAGGCGTTATCCGGATTCGACGCACGTGATCCCGGATCAGTGAAAGCCCCTACACCCGATTATTTAGCTCAGCTTGAAGAGGGTGTCGCCGGAATGCGCATCGGCACCACGATGACGCTCGGGATATCTGACGTGAACGACGACGTTGCCACGGCTGTTGAGGCTTCATGGTCGGTATTCGAAGAACTCGGCGCCAAGGTTCAACCGCTCGATATCAAGTTCGACAAGATCCCTAAAGACGCATGGTGGACTCTCTGGACCGCAGGTCAGGTCGCAATGTACGGGCATCTCGCCGACGAGAGCCCGGAGGACCTGATGCCGTACACGCTGGAGATGATCAATCACGGAAAAACTCTCACCGGTGCTGACGTAGCGGTCGCACTCAGGGATGTTCAGAATCTCCAGCTAAAAATGCACCAGTTGTTCGAGGAGTACGACCTGATTCTCGCTCCGACCAACGCAGCTGTTGCGTGGCCTCATCTCGACCCGCCAACCGAGATCGGTTCGAAGGCGAACGACGACGAGATGGCCGGCATCAGCTACGGTGCTATTCCGTTCACGATGGTATTCAATTCATCGTTCAACCCGGCATCTTCCATCCCCGTGGGATATGGAGAAGGTGGTATGCCCGTCGGGATGCAAATTATCGGTGCGTATGACGACGATGCCACTGTGTTCAGAGGTAGTAGAGCGTTCGAGGTGGCTCGACCGTAGACCGGAACAAGACCAGCAGTTTCGTAAGTTCTGAGGAGAAACCGTGACCAACACGATCACTTTGGAGCCTTACGTGGGCTCCTGGCCAGATGACGATCCGGACGCCGGATTTCGCACGATGGTCGCCGAATACTCGGCGCTAGACGGTCTCGCCACGCTCGAGGTGTTGAGTCGCAACAAAAATATCCCGATCGGTGCGATTGTGGCGTTCATAGTCGGGCACTACAGCGCTTCGGGCAGCGCCGCGTTGCTTGAGATCGGACCACGCGTAATCGGCCAGATGGATTCAATCTTTAACGACGCCGAATGTGGCGACACCGACGAGGCGCGCCTTCAAGCCTATGAATCACTTAAGTCGATCGTTTCGTGGCTGAAAGTGCCGTTGGAAAATCCCGACTGGCGACCCGGAAAGCGCTAGTTCAAGCCCAGTTAGACGCTAAACCTTCGCACTCTGCTTCGACCATATGTCGAGCATGTCCTTCATGTTTGGCGACATGGTGCGCAGCATCGATACTATCGGCAGACCGTACGGGCAGCGCGACTCGCACTGCATGCAGGAGTCACACGCTGCGTGATCGTCGATCTTTGCGATTGTCGCCTCACGGCTCTGCCACTCGTCCTCAACGCGGGATATCTCCCACGGGAACTCGGCAAACTTCGTGGCTCCCATCGAACGGTAATGGTTGTACATCACGTCGGTGCCAAGAGTGCCGGGGATGTCGATATCAGACGGGCAGGGGAGACATTCCATGCAGATGCGGCAGCGGTCGGTCGCAAGCTTCAGCGCCCAACTCGCAACCTCGGCTTCTTCTTCAGCCGTCAGGGTGTGATCGTCCATCGCACCTATTCCCGCGTTCTCTTCGATTTCTGCAACGGTTGTCGCACCGGGAACCGCAACGGCTATGTTTTGATTCATCAGCCATTTCAATGCGAGCGGCGCAGGCAGGAGCCCAGTTGCGACAGGCTTCATGATCGTGACGCCGATATTCTTCTCGATCGCCAGTGGGATCAATTCAGATAGCGGTTCTCGCTCGACGATGTTCAGCGGAACGAGGAACGTATCGAAATCGAATCGTTTCAATGCGGCAACGAGCACTGAAGGGAAAGTATGTCCCGTCACACCGATGTGCCTGATCTTCCCAGCTTCACGCGCTTCGAGAAGTGCTTCGAGCGGGCCGCCCAATCGCACATCAACATCGTCCAAATCTGAAAGGGCGTGCAGGTGGTAGTTGTCGATGTAGTCAGTCTGCAGCCGCTCCAACGATTCGTTGATGTGCTGTGCTGCTTCCTCTTTCGTTTTCCCGCCGGTCTTCGATGAAACGATGACGTTTTCTCGTTCGCCCTTTAGCGCTTTACCGAGTTTGATCTCGCTGTCCCAGTAGCCACGTGCGGTATCAAAGTAGTTGACGCCCATGTCGAGGGCTTTGAACACAATTTCCTTCGAGTGGTCGTACTCGGAAGAACCCAGTTGTGCGGCACCGAGGCCGATGGGTGCTACTTCTAAACCAGTGGAACCGAGCGGGCGCTTTTTCATAAAAGAGTCTCCATTGAGAGCCGAGTTGATCGGAACATAGTACGACGTTATTCCCTTTGTGTGCACTGGGCATGCACTCGATTTTCAACGACCGCCATAAATCATCCAAATTTGTGCTTTGCCATGCGACAAGCTGGCGATCTTCACTAAATTTCCAGAAAGAAATGGGAATAACTACCGCTTGAGCTGAGGCGACGCCAACGAAGAGAACGTTAGCTGCTCTCGACAATATAGATTCTCGAAGTCGTAGTGTCGTTTCTGATACTGGCAATCGGCGCGTACGCTTCCGGATCATTCATATCGATGTCGATCACTGCGTATGCAGACATCGTTACCCTCGCTCATATTCCGATTAAAAACACACGCCCAGACCGTTTCGGGTCTGGGCGTATCGAATCCCTAAAGAAAACCAGGCACTGCCTGCCTGCCTGCGGCTTACCAGTCTGCGACTGATCCGTCGTTGGCGTGGTAGTTCTCGCCACCGAGTTCCTTGTTGAAGCCGTATGCGTCGCCGGTGTACTCCTTGGTCGCCTCGACTTCGTCGACTTCGACACCGAGTCCGGGAGTGTCCCAGAGGTCGATGTGGCCGTCTTTGACTACCCAATCCTTCTTCAACAGACCGTTGCCAAGACCGGCATCGACCTGTTCTTGAATCAGGAAATTCGGCACCACGGCGTCGACCAGCATGCAGGCTGCCAGAGCCAGCGGGCCGATCGCACAGTGAGGCATGATGTGCTGGTAGTAGACCTCAGCGTAGTTGGCAATTCGCTTCAGCTCTGAAGGTCCGCCACAGTGAGCAACGTCAGGCTGAAGCAGAGAAACTGCCTGCTTCTCGATCACCTCGCGGAACTCCCAGCGCGAGAGAAGTCGTTCGCCGGTAGCCAGCGGGAACGGAACCTGCTCCTGAACTCGCTTCAGGGCGTCCACGTTCTCCTGCGGTACCGGCTCTTCGACGAACATCGGGCGCATGCCCTTGATCTCGTTACAGATCTCAACCGCAAGTCCGGGAGTCATCTTGGCGTGGAAATCGAAACAAAGTTCGACTTCGTCACCGACCCACTCACGCATTGTGTAGGCGGCCTTCACGAACTTATCGATAACTGCCGGCGGCTCATGTGCGCGCCAGTTACCCGCAGGACCTGACTTGAAAGCGGTGTATCCGCTTTTCTGAAGCATGGTGAGCCGATCCCGGGACTCTTCCAGGCCCTCATCGGAAAGGTCTTTAATGCCCCAGTGGGCGTAGACGCGAATGCGATCGCGAACGTTGCCGCCCATCAGCATGTAGCTGGGCACGCCGTAGTGCTTTCCAGCGATGTCCCACAGTGCGGCATCGATGCCGGCGAGTGCCGACATATTGTGTGCGCCGCCACGGAAGAATGAGGCGCGGTAAATCATTTGCCAGTGGTGCTCGATGCGGAGCGGATCCTTGCCAACGAGATATTCTGCAATTTCGTCAATCGCAGCAGGTACGCTGCGCGGCTTGCCTTCGAGGGTGCTTTCTGCCCAGCCCTCGATGCCAGAGTCAGTAGTAATTCGGATCAGCCGCGTGCGATTTCGCGGTGCGAACTGATCAACTCGGGTAATTTTCATTTTCGTTATTTTTGGGGATTCGGTCGATTTTTCAGGTTGTGCTTCACGCAAGTGCGTAAGCGTTGGTGCGTCCACCGATTTCGATGGCACGGCGAGTCAGCAAAATCGCTGAATCGCTGGAATATTAACCCTCGTTGAAACGTAATGGGGGTGTATTTGGGTGAGAATCCAGTTTGACCCGATATATTCGGAAACCTAAAATGCAGGTATGTCCACACAGATAACAGTTCCACAAACCGGTATAGAGGCTCGACAGCTCATTCGTGAGGGTCGATTTTTGCAGCCGACATCGGGCGTAGCCCCGCGGCACGTACAGGCAAACGTGGCGATCCTTCCAAGGGATGTTGCGTTCGAGTTTCTGCTGTTCTGCCAGCGCAATCCCAAGCCGTGCCCGGTCGTAGAAGTGATAGAAGCCGGATCGGTTGAGGCGGCGTTGACTGCTCCCGGATCGGATATACGCACTGACGTCGGCCTGTATCGGGTTTTCAAAAATGGTGAGCTCGTGGATGAGCCGGAGACGCTCGAAGCGCACTGGAGCGACGATCTCGTTACGTTCCTACTCGGATGCAGCTTCTCGTTCGAACATGCGTTGATGGCGAACGGAATCGATCTCCCGTACTACGGCACAGAACGAAACGTGCCGATGTTTATTACCGATATCGAAACTGAACCGTCGGGATCGTTCTCGGGTCCGGTGGTTGTTTCGCATCGATGGATTCCCAGCGACAAGGTCGTCCGTGCGGTACAGGCAACCTCGCGATTCCCCGGCACGCACGGCGCACCGATTCATATTGGTGATCCTTCGAAGATTGGAATCTCCGACATCACGAAGCCCGACTTCGGCGAAGTGTGGGAGCAGGGGAGTGACGACGAGGTACCCGTGTTCTGGGCCTGCGGAGTTACCCCGCAATCAGTGGCGATGGCCTCCAAGCCGGAACTGATGATTACGCACTCACCTGGCTACATGTTCGTTACCGATCTCATGGACGAAGATCTGGCGGTTCTGTAGGTTCATTTATTCGTAGATTGCCCGTTGTTTACCCAGATTATTCACCTAGGAAACCATGCCAGAATCAGCCCTATTCACGAAAATCGAAGACATCATTCTGCAGGACGACATTCGCGGGATGAAGGCGTTGCGTCAGCACATGCCCGACGGCTGGCTGGAAAAGTCAGCACAGCTTCTGCTCGATCACCCCGGCAAGATCCTGATCGCAACCGGTTTCTACATCATCAGGGCGCAGGAGCCCGAAACGGACGGTCCTCCTGGCGCTGTGGCTATCGGTCAGGCGTTGAAGGAGCTTGGGAACACCGTCGCCTACGTTACTGACGAGAAGAGCCTAGTCGCAATGCGTGAGATTGCAGGCGACGATGAAGTGGTCAATTTCCCGATCACAACTCATCGTGAATCCAGCGAGTTCGCCCACAATCTGCTCGTAGAACACGCCCCATCGGCGCTGGTATCCATCGAAAGAGCAGGCCTGCTCGGCGATGGCACGTACCGGAATTGGAAGGGTCTCGACTTCTCCGAGAACAACGCCAAGATCGACCACATGTTCGATGAACATCCGTATTCGGTCGGTATTGGCGACGGCGGTAACGAGATTGGCATGGGCAACATGCGACATGTGATCCCAAGTATTGAGAATCTTCCCGACGATCCGTGCGTCACCACCACTACCGAACTCATCACAGCTAGCGTCTCGAACTGGGGTGGTTACGGCCTTATCGCAGCGTTATCGCTGAAGACCGGCAAGAATCTGCTCCCGTCTGTAGAGCAGGGCTACGAGTGGGTCAAAGACATCGTTGCAGTTGGCGCCGTCGAAGGCATGACCGGAGAGTCGAAGGACTGGGTCGATGCACGAGCGCCAGAAGACGACGCTATGTGCTTGCGCGACCTTCACGAACTTCTCTCAAGCGAAGGTCTTTAGCCAGCCAGACTAATCGTCGGACTTGCGTGGCCGGGGCTCAAACTTTTTCGGCTCAACCTGCTGTGGGAGGCGATTCATCGTCTCCTTCACGAATGCCACTAGAATGAATGCGCCGAGCAGTCCGACACCCATGGTGGTTACAGATGCAACTGCCAGCGAGACGACCTGAGTAATCCCACCGATCATCACTGGTCCACTCGCTCCACCTGTGTCCGAGATAAACCGCCACACACCGATGAACTCCCCCGGATTATTTCTGGGCGCGAGATCAGTTCCCATCGTGAATACGAATCCTGACGATAGCCCATTTCCGAACCCGGCGAGGAGACCAACCGCCAACAGCGAACCAAATGATCCAGTCAGAGGGATAAGTCCCATCGCTATTGCCAGGATCACGAACGCTGGAATTCCGGTCGATTTTCGTCCCCATCTATCCATGGCAATTCCAACTAGCGGGAACAGAGCCGCGTCGACGGCAGACGAGGCGGTGAGGATGTAGCCGATATCGTCCTTGCCGAATCCCTGTTCGCCACCCCAGACCGGGATCAAGAACTCGCGGGCAGCCCGCATGAACTGCAGCATGATCGAAGCAACGCCCGCTGTGGCGAAATCACGCTTGTGTCTAGAAACAACCCCGCTGATTTCTCGAATCATGCCGTGTTGTGCGCCGGTAATTGTTGGTTCTACCATGTTCCGCGTTGACCAGACGATCAGGAGCAAAGTTACGAGCGCAACTGTAGCCTGTGCGTAAAACGGCACCCTGATTCCAACGAACTCCGCTAATAAACCACCGATCAGCGGCCCAATGATCGTCGCTATCCTGGAAATCCCGCCGAACAGTGAAAGCACTCGCCCTCGAACATCGATCGGTACTGTGTATGCGATGTACGACTGCCGAGAGATACTCCATAAAGCAAATGCGATGCCGGCGAGAACTCGGGCGAGAATCAAAGAAGTTAGATTCGGCGAGACTGCAGCCCACAACGACGCCACCCCGAAGAGAATTACCCCTGCATACATGGTTCGACGGAGGCCGACTCGAGAAACCATTATCCCGGCTGGGATGTCGAACGCCATCATGCCAAAGTGGCGGGCTGCTACCGCAACACCAACCATCACCGCAGTGGCTGCCATTTCTTCTTTGGCGAAGCCTGGCAGCACCGGGAGGAGAATTCCCTGACCCACTGAAAGCAGGAATGAGGGTACGTAAACGGACCATACGATCGAGCGTATGGTTTCGCGTACTGAAGTGCGATTCTGCGGGGTTTCGGGAACACCTGACGATGACATAGGCGAACCATGCTAATCCTGAGGTCGTACGTTTGTTGTCCGGGTCTCGATTGAATTGAAGTAGTTCTGCGGATATCGTCGATTAAGTACTATTTCACAGGATTACTCGGGCGCTGGAAAGGCACCATTTTTGAAGTTCGAATACGACAGATTAGTTGACGCCCCCGTATCGACGGTTTGGGCCGTTCTGACAGATCCGTCAAAGATGGAGCCTCATCTTCCGGGTACCGCAAAAGTAGTCGCAACGGGATCCGACAGATACCGAATCTCGATGAAAATTTCGATGGGATTTCTACGACCGACCGTAAATGCCGATGTCCAACTAGCAGACATCATTGAACTAGAGTTTTTCGTCATTGAGTTATCCGGAAAATCGATGGGCGCTGGCGTAGCGGGAAATGCCGCTATAACTCTTTCCGCAGCAACCGATCAAGCCGGTTCGACGAGGGTCACAATGAACGGAACGGTTCAGACGTCGGGGCTTCTCAGCAAAGTGCCTGACCCAAAGATCGAAACCGCCGCACGAGGGTTCTTGGAGTCTTACTTCACGAGCGTAGAACGGGCATCAGCGGCGCTCTAGCTCGCGTCATTTTCTCGCGATTCCCACTGGTTCCCAGTCGCTAACGCCGATACACGATTAGAGCAACGCACCGTTTTCGCTCGTGTAACCGTTCTCGTCGGCGGTGCGAAGCGTCTTCGAGTGGTCGCCACGGGTGGCAAGCTCGATGCGGTTTCCGTCCGGGTCGTAGATGAACAGGAACTGCTGACCATCGTGGCGCGTTCCAATTCCCTCGACGATCTCAATGTTCGCCGCGATCAGAGCCTCGGCCGTCGCTTCGATGTCTACCACTTCGAATGCCACATGCTGGCGACCGTCACCTCGGGACCCAACGGTCTTAGGCGGGTCTATAACGTGAACCATCGAGCCGTCGGGCATCTCGGTCCACGCAAGCGTGTTGCCGTCGATCTGGTGCGGTATTACGTTGATATTCAGCAGATCCCGATACATGGTCATCGACAGCCCACGATCACTGATCGGGATCCCAACGTGGTTGATCGTCAGTATCTTGATCTTGGCAGGGGAGTCGAGCACCACGTTTTCGCCTGACTCTGTCGTGTAGCCAAGTGCATCGGCGACTCTTGAAGAAGCTTTCAGGCCGCTCGCAGTCGTGAATTCGAGCCTGTTTGCGTCACCGTCTTCGATGAAGATGTTGCCTTGCCCATCGTGGCGGTAGTCGGTCTTAGTAACGTTCGGGAAGCTGCAAGCGCGAAGCTCCTCGACCGCCGCATCGAAATCTTCTACCTGAAACGCAATGTGGTGCCCACCGAGAGTCTCGCCATCGGAGGGCTCGATCAGGTGCACCATCGTCCCGTCGAGAGTCTTTGTCCAAACGATATTCGGAGAGTCAACCATCGACGGAATGACCTGCAGGCCGAGAATATCTCGATAAAACTTCAACGAAACCCGGCGATCCCAAACAGGAATTCCGACGTGGTTGATGGTTTTGATGCGAATGTTGCTCGACAACGATTTATCCGTTCTTATCTGGCCTGATCTGATTTCTTAGGAGAATAGTAAAGCTCTACTTGAGCTCGACAATCAATTCGATTTCAACCGTTATCTGGCCGGGCAGGCTACCCACTCCGACCGCTGAACGTGCGCCTTTGCCGTTCTCTTCACCGAAGATCGAAACAAGCAAGTCTGAACAACCGTTGATGACCTGGGGATGATCAGTGAAATCGGGTTCGGCATTCACCATGCCGAGCAGTTTAACAACCCGGTTCACATCGTCGAGACTGCCGACATGTTCACGTAGGGCAGCGAGCAACTGGATCCCGCACAATCGGGCCGCTTCGTACGCTTCATCGGTTGTGCGTTCTGATCCTGCCTTGCCTGTCATCTGTGAACCGTCGTCTCTATTCGGACCTTTGCCCGAGAGAAAGACCAACTTGCCAGCAGTTACAGCAGGAACGTAGGCAGCAACCGGACCGGATGGATGCGTCAGGTCGAGCCCGAGTTCTTTTACTTTGTCTTCAGCGCCCATGGGTGGTTTTTTCTCCAAAGACAGCCCGGTTGGACAGCCCAGTTAAATACAGCGAGACCGGCGACAGTATGCGCCGGTCTCGCGTGTTTTTCTATTCGATTAGCCTGCGTTACGAGGAACTACGCCTTCGGTTCGGTCATCGATAGCGGGTCAAGCACTTCGTCGAGTTGTTCTTCGGTCATGTCGGTAACTCGTAGTGCCACCTGCTTGATCGTCTCTCCGCTCACCGAGGCGTCGTGCGCTATGCCCGCCGCTGCGTCGTAGCCAATTATCGGTGCGAGCGCCGTGCAGATCGCCAAACCCTGCATCACCATCTCGGGACCTTTGTTCGTGGCGACAAGCCCGCTGACGCACTGCCGTGCGAAGTTCTGTGCAGACGCCGCCAGCAGGTCAATCGACTCGAGAAGGTTGTGAGCCGCTACCGGCATCATTACGTTCAGTTCGAAATTGCCGGACTGACCAGCGATAGTGATCGTAGCGTCATTACCGATTACCTGAGCTGAAACCATCGTCACTGCCTCAGCGATAACCGGATTGACCTTGCCTGGCATGATCGATGATCCGGGTTGCACTTCGGGAAGCTGGATTTCGCCAATACCGGCACGAGGTCCGGACCCTAGCCAGCGCAGGTCGTTGGCGATTTTCAGCATGCCAACTGCGATCGACTTGAGTTCGCCTGATGCCGATACGGCGGCGTCGAGCGTGCTCTGCGCCTGGAAGTGATTCGTCGTCTCGGAAAGATCGAGCCCGGTTAGCTCTCTTAATCGGGCAATCACTCGATCTGCGAACTCGGGGTGCATACCAATTCCGGTGCCCACCGCTGTGCCGCCAAGTGCCAGTACCGAAAGTTCAGCAAGCGCTTTTTCTGCTCGCTTGCCGGCGAACTCGAGCTGGCCTGCATAGCCGAGAAATTCCTGACCGAGCCGGATTGGTGTGGCGTCCTGCAAATGGGTGCGACCGGTTTTGACGATCCCCCAGAATTCCTCAGACTTCACTCGAAGCGCGTCTTCGAGTTCCTTCAGCGCTGGAATAAGGTTGTCTTGGATCGCACCGGCAGCAGCGAGGTGAATCGTGGTCGGGAACACGTCGTTTGACGATTGCCCCTTGTTGACATGGTCGTTGGGGTGAACGGGGTCACGGGAGCCAAGTTTGCCACCTAGCGATTCGATTGCCACGTTCGAAATCACTTCATTGGCGTTCATGTTCGTGGATGTGCCGGAGCCTGTCTGGAACACGTCGACAACGAACTGGTCGTCGAATTCTCCATCGATCACACGCTGAGCCGATGCGATGATCGCCTGCCCGATCTCGTCGTCGATAGCGTCGAGATCTAGGTTCACGACAGCAGCAGACTGCTTGATCTGCCCGATCGCCTTTATAAACGATCGTCCTAAACGCAGTTTGCTGATCGGGAAGTTGAGTTCAGCCCTGCGAGTGTTGCCACCGTAATAAGCGTTTACCGGGACTTCCAGCTCGCCCATCGAATCACGTTCGAGGCGCATTTCCTGCGAGGCCATTGTTCACTCCTGATTTAGTAGTTACGTCGTTCGAATTTACAAATAAATTCGGGCGCTGCATAGATCGAAAATAATGATAATCCCGGGACGTGCCCGCGTGCGACTATCTCGGTTGCGAGCGCGGAAGCGGTTTGGCGATTGCCAGTAGGCCTCCGAGTACGGTCGCTGCTGCGGCTGCCCAGAAGACCATCTCAATTCCAAACGCGGCGGCGATAGGGCCGGACGCAGCCGGACCCAACAGCATCCCGATTGCATACAGTGCCTGATACGAACCCATCGCCGTGGCGCGGATGGCGACAGGAGCCGATGCGAGCGCCATGCTGATGAGTACGGTGTTCATCATTCCACGACCGAAGCCATTGAACGCCTGTAGTGCTCCCAGCGTCATTAGATCAGTCGTGATTGTCATAATGATCAGCGAGAACAATGTGGCAATTGCGGCAACTACCACCGCCGTGGTCGGTCCCCATTTTGAAGCGATCCATGCCGACGCTGCCGTGCCCACTACTGCGGCCAGCAGACCTGCGGTCGTGATGTAACCAATCTCAGATTTCGATGCGCCAAGATTCTCGGCGTGGATTGGCAGGAAGCCGAAATTCACCCCAAACGTCACAAATTGCAGAGATATTGCGATAGCCGACACACGAAGTAAAAGCGGCGTGCGGAGAATGCCGACCACCGTTGAAATGGAATATCTAGTGGCGGCCACGACACGAGGCTCGGGAGCGGAGAGAAGCAACAGCGCTCCTGCGAATCCAACACCCGCAGCGCCATAGAACGTGCTCTGGTTCCCGAAGTAATCGGCAACGATTCCTCCAACAAACGTAGCCGTCACCAGCGCCATCGTGTTCACCGACATGATGATCGCCATCGCTCGGGACGTATTGTGGGCAGGGTAGTACGAGGCAAACAGAACGCTCATCGCAACCCAGCCGGCTGCTGAAACGCCGGTGAGGGTTCTCGCAGCAAATAGTGACCACGGATCGGGAGACATTCCCAGCCACACAGCGCCAAATGCACTCAGCACCAGCGCTCCAACTGCAAACGGCTTCCGTCCAATGATGTCGGAGCCGATACCGATCGGTATCCGGAGAAGCAGCTGCCCAATCGCATACGACGCAATGATGATCCCGACCATCTCAAGATTTGCGCCGAGCTCCTGAGCATGGAGCGGAAGTACAGGCACGTACAGGTACAGAGAAATCCAGAAGAAGTACGTCGCAACGGCGACGGTGACGATATAGCGGGTTGTCGATTTGCTAGTTGGAGCAGGCACTGGCTGGGCTGCTGGCCCCGTTCCTGGCCCCATTCCTGGCTCAGGGGCGGACGATTCGTTTGTTTCTCGGGTCACCGGCGGTTGACCCCGAAAATGGTTCCTTTTCTTTTTGGGAATCTCATGCGTTTTAGTCGTTCATCACGTCGAAACTAGCTAGCGTTAGCGGGGTAAGAATACCGCCGTGTTCCCCGGCCGGGCTGGGTAATAGGCACCAACTCTTGGTTTTTGCCAATAAATAACGAAAAGGGATTCCAGTTTGCTAAACGTCACGCGCTTACTTTGCGATGAGCCAACACCTGGCGATGACCTCCGGTACGGCGAGAAGAGTGTGAAGCACGGAATGAGGGTCGCCTCTGTTCACCAGCGCCCAATAGTGGTCTGGAATATCACCAGAACCTGCAATCTACATTGCGCCCACTGCTACGCATCTTCACAGGACGAGGTGTACCCGGGCGAGTTGACTACGGACGAGGCGAAGACAGTTCTGCGGGACATGTCGGATTACAAAGTTCCGGTCGTTCTCTTTTCCGGTGGAGAGCCGACGATACGCCCCGATCTACCTGAGCTGATCGCTTACGCAAATGAGCAGGGCAATCTGAACCCGCTTATCTCCACGAACGGCACACTTTTGACCAAAGAGATGGTCAAAACGCTGTCAGATGCGGGTCTCAAACGAGCCGGCATCAGCATGGACGGCATGGAAACCACTCACGATAAATTCCGTGGGTCAAAAGGACCCTGGAAGCTAACGCTCGATGGCATCAGAAACTCTCTTGAAGCCGGGATGCGTGTCAGTCTGCGAGTCACGATCACGGATCGAAACATCCACGATCTACCCGCTCTATTTGATCTTGCCGAGCGTGAAGGCGTTCCGAGAGTCTGTGTCTATCATCTGGCGTACGCGGGTCGTGGGGCGAAGTTGCTCCGTTTTGATCTGGAACACGATGAACGACGAAAAATGGTCGAATACGTGTTCGAGCGCACGATCGAATCGTACGCAAAAGGCAAGAAGCTCGAGGTTCTAACCGTCGATAACCATACAGACGCTGCTTATCTGCAGATGTGGGTCGACAAAAACATGCCTGATAGCTCCGAGCGAGTACGTGCATTGCAGGCCCGAAATGGCGGTAATACTGCAGGGAAGGGCATGGGCAACATCGACAACCTCGGGAACGTTCACCCCGATCAATTCTGGTGGAATCAGACGATTGGCAACGTGAAAGAGCGGAAATTCTCCGAGATATGGGAAGACGATTCGATCGAATTGCTTGCGAAGCTTAGAGACCGGAAACCACTTTTGCCCGACGACTGCAAGAACTGCAAATGGCTTGGGATGTGTAACGGTAACCTGAGAGTGCGCGCCGAGTCAGCGTCCGGAGAAATATTCGGCAAAGACCCAGCTTGCTATCTCACTGAAGAAGAACGCCAGCCGGAACTAGTAGGGGCAGGGGCCTAATGCCCGGACATCCGGCCAGAAATCATGGTGCGCATCCCGTTGCCGGCCATCCCGCGGGAATGCCGGTCATATCGTCTGATCTCGACAGAAACCCGGTGGTTATCTTCTGGGAGGTTACTCGCGCCTGTGCATTGAAATGCGAGCACTGCAGGGCTAAGGCGCAGCCAAAACGTCACCCACTTGAGCTTGATACCGCAGCCTCGTTCCGGGTGATGGATCAACTAACCGAGTTCGACACTCTGCCAATTGTCGTGCTTTCTGGCGGAGATCCGTTCATGCGACGGGATATTTTCGATATCGCTGAATACGGAATCAAGAAAGGCTTGACCGTTTCACTGTCGCCATCAGCGACCGCACTGGTAACTCGTGATCGACTGGCAAGACTGGTCGACATAGGCGTCCGCAGGGTGTCATTCTCGCTCGACGGCGCAACGGCCGAAACCCATGACAAGTTCCGTGGATTCGACGGGACGTTCGATCGCACGCTTGCCGCGTTCGACACCGCGAACGATGTTGGTCTTTCATTTCAGGTAAATACGACCATCACCCGAAGCACCAAATCTGAACTCCCAAGCATCGCAAAGGTCGTTGAGCAGAGTGGGGCGGCTATCTGGGATCTGTTTTTCCTCGTACCAACTGGGCGAGGCCTCAATCTGGAGTTGATGTCGGCTGATGAGCATGACGAGGTTTACAGCTGGATTCTGGAAAATCAACAAAGTTGGGAATTTCGAACGAAAACCACGCTTGGCCAGCCCTACCGGCGTGCGATGACTATTAATCGCCTGACCGCTGGGGGGAAGGACGTTACGTCACTAACGTCGGATGAAATCAAATCGGCCTGGCCGGGTCCGCCGACGAACGATGGGCGCGGAATCTTCTTTATCTCCCATCTGGGCAACATCTATCCGAGTGGGTTTATTCCACTTTCTGCGGGCAACGTCAGGAAAGACTCTGTAGTTGATGTCTATCGCAACTCGGAGATGTTCACGACCATTCGTGACCGTTCTTTGCTGCAAGGCAAATGTGGTATCTGCCCGTTCAACGTGATCTGTGGTGGATCCCGATCGCGGACGTACGCTATGACAGGTGATCTGACAGCTGCCGATCCGACGTGCCGATTCCAGCTGCCACGAAAGTCAATGCGAACCAGCTAGCCAACTGCCCGACTAACCAACTGCCCGACTAAACGGTCACCGATCCGTCTTTACCAAGCACGCCGCTGATCGCTTCTAGCATGCCCAAATGGCGATTGGCGTGAGAAATATATCCGACCATAGCGTCGCCAACGTTCGTTTCGTTTTCGTGCCAGTCGGTAAACGGAGCGTTGAACGAGTTGTCGTCCAGCTTGCCAACTCGTTTCTCAAGCAGTTCGAACGCCTCTTGAGCGTAGGCTCTTACTTTCGGAACACTCGGTAACGGCAACGATGCACCGTTCTCGTTCCCAAGCCCGGAGCCCGCGCCCCACATGCCAAGATCAACGCCGTCGAATCCCCACTCATCCGCCACACCCGCAAACTCCCAAAGCTCGGGAGTCTGATCGTCGACGACAGGGGAGAGCAGTGACTGAACATAGTCTGCCCAACGTGCCATGTGCCACAGATGCCACTTACACGACGGCGCTGTTGTTGCGGGCCACGTTGAGGCTTCTTCTTCAGTGAGCGCATCGATCGCCTGAAGAAGCTGGCTATCAAGTTTTTCGAGGCGTGATGAAACTATTTCGGATGGTGTTGGTAGTGGCATTAGTGTTCCGTATTAAGCGTGAAGTCGTTCCCATTCCGGATCCGGATGCGAAGCGATGAAATCGTGATCGAGTTCGTAGCCAAGACCCGGCTTGTCGGGCAGGTGTAAGTGGCCATCTCTTATGTCGAGAGGTTCGGTGATCACCGAATTGTAGTTTTTCAGCGAATGATCCGACATCTCGAGCCGGTAGATGTTGGGGACGTTCATCAGCACTTGTGCCCCGCTGATCACGTTGAACGCCCCTGAGGCATCGTGTGGGCTGATCGGCACGTAGTAGGTCTCGGCAAGAATCGCTATTCGCTTCATTTCTGAAATACCGCCGGTCCAGCAAATGTCGGGCATGATGTAGTTGACCAAACCCTCCTGCAAGTACGGCGCAAAATCCCAGCGGGTGTACTGACGTTCGCCGATGCATAAGTTGATATCTGTGTTGCGACGCAGTTGGCGATGGGCGTCGAGGCTTTCCGGCTGAAGCGGTTCTTCGAACCAAGTGAGGTTGTGCTTCATCATCCTGTTACACATCTCAGTTGCCGTTGAAACGTCGAAGTTGCCGTGTGCATCGATCATTAGCTCTATATCGGGGCCGATACCTTCTCGAATAGCGGTCATCAGGTCGTCGGCGTACGCCGCGCCTGCAGGTGAGATTTTGCCGTCTATGTAGCGACGGTGATGCTTTCCCATTTCAGGGCTGAACGGATCGAGCTTGAGTGCCTGATAGCCGAGTGCGACTTGTCGCTTTGCATCAGCGACCGCTGTGTCGATATTGTCGAGACCCGAAATGTGAGAGTAGATCGGAACGGACTCGCGCATCTTCCCGCCTAGTAGATCCCAGACCGGTCGACCAAGCGCCTTGCCCTTGATGTCCCACAGCGCCATATCGACCCCGCTTGCGAGCGTCGTGCCGAACCCGCGTGATCCGAGCGTTCCGAATCGACGGTATATACGGTGCCAGATAGCATCGATGTCCGATGCATCGAGACCTACCAGCCCTTCTGAAAAATCCAGCCCCTCAAGATCGTTCTTGAGCATCTCGTACGCTCTGCCGACCACCAGCGCACCGCCACCGCCCGAGTTGGTCGATTCGCCTACGCCGGTGATGCCTTCGTCGGTATCGATTTCAACGAACAACCACGAACGATTGCTCCCCTCGGGTCGGGTGAGATAGACGCGCAGATCGGTGATTTTCATATTGACGCTTTCAGCTAGAGGGCGAGTTGGTGGCTGAACTTAATCCAAGGGTGTGAAAAATCCTCAGACTTAGCCCTCGTGGGAATAAGGCGACCGGATGGTACACCTCCTGCGGTGGTAGACTCCGCCCGATTATCGAAAATCGTCAGGAATACTGACGGTGCTCAGGCGTAACCCGCCGTGTATTTCAGGAATAAAACCAATATGAGATTTTGCTACGCCAACCGCCGACACACTCTTTACCCGAACTCGGAGAGCTACACGAATTTAGTTGCAACGGACTACACCGATGATTTCCTGAAGAAGACGAAGGATCTCGGATTTGATGCGATCGAAGTAGGGTTGGAAGTATTTATCAAGCTTGGCTCAGAGCAAGCCGCTAAAGACCTCGCATCGCGGTTTCACGAGTTCGGCCTAGATGTCGGGTGTGTTCGCGCTGGTGGCACGCTTCACACCGCACAAGCCGGCCCGCAGAATCGGGCTCGACTTGATCAAGCAATTCAATACGCAGCATGGACCGGGGCCGAAGTAGTTAACGGTGCAATGAGTGCACCGCCTCGTCTGCCGGGGCACCCACTCGGCTCTGTTCCTGGTAGTAAGTCCGGCTGGGAGATATCGCAGGACTCATCCCGCGATGCGATGCTCAACACATACGACGAGCTTGCAGGTGTATTCCAGAATGCGTGTGCGAAAGCGGCAGACGTCGATGTGAACATCACCGTGGAAGTACATCAGAACTCACCGGTCGACAACTCGTGGTCAGCTCTGCTGCTCCATGGCAAGATCGATCGACCAAACTTCGGTATCAACCCTGATGTAGGAAATATTCTCTGGACCTACGATGTACCGGAAGAAGATTTCGACGATGCAATTGACGCCCTTGCTCCGGTTTCCAAGTACTGGCACTCCAAGAACCTGCACACGGTCTACCACCCGGAAAACAACCGGTCGGTATTCCTGCGGGTTCCGCTGCCCGACGGTGAAATCGATTATCGATACGCCATCTCGGCAATGCACAACGCCGGGTACTCGGGCTACATGACTATCGAAGGCGCATGGGCTGGCGATCAGTGGTACAGCGACGCCAAGTCAATCAACTACGCAAAGGCGATCTGGGACGAACTCGAATCGGAATAGAACATTCACAAACGCGATACCAAAGAAGCCTCGGCCATCAGGTCGGGGCTTCTTTTTTTGTTTATACATTCTCCGAAAATCATGCCCGAAAGTCCGATGAATAGGGGAATGCACCCAAGACACGTTGGCGTGTAGAACTGATGATGGATTTATTACAGGAAATTCAAATCAGTAGGGGCAACTGAAATGAAACGGGCACATTCACAGATAGGTGTCGGAACGCGTATTCGAATCGGCGTACGATCGAACTCATCCATCGCAGCTTTTCTACCAATCGCGCTTTTTGCAGCGCTGGTGACTGCGCTCGCGTTTATTGGTTAGTTTGCTGCAGTGTCGGGAACAGCAGCTAATTTAGCAGCCTTGATCGGCCGTGCTAGCGTCAACGCCACGATGCCGACAACGAAGATCCCGACAACGATCATGAACGACATGTCGAACGAATCTGTTGAGTCGTGAACAGCGCCTGCTATCAATGGCGCACCGGTTCCTGAAGCAATCATGCCAACCTGCATCAGGCCCATGATTCCACCGAATTCTTTCATCCCGAACGCTTCTTGAACTAGCAGGACAATTAACGCCCCTAGTCCGCCGAAGCCAAGACCGAAAACGAAGATCCCAATCCAAATAAGCGGTGTCGCATCCACCTGGGCAATGATGAACACTCCGATCCCCTGAAGCGCTACTGAAATGATGGTCGCTATGCGAGCGGTGATTTTCTCGCTTGCACGACCGAACGCCAGCTTTGAAGCGATACCCATACCGGCGATGATGCTGATTGCCGAGGTCGCTACCGCGGGTGCAAACCCGCTTTCTTCGAAGTGCTGCCTGAGCTGCGTCAGTACGCCCTGATATGTAAACGTCGCTGCTACGAGCCCGATCATGATTAGCCAGAAATTCCGATTTGCCAGCGCCTGACGCATCGTCACCCCCGCACGCGCTGCGGCTCGTGCGACCTGGGCTTGATCACCCCGACCCGTGCGTTTCATTTCGTTTTCGATCTTGTTTTCGTCTTCAACAATGATGAAGACGGCGACGAAGCCAAGTGCGACCATGATTAGTCCGAACGTGACGTACGCCACCTCCCAACTCAACGTAGCGATAATTACAGCTGCGAGTGGGGGCATCGTTACTCCGCCGAAATTATTACCCGCGACAACGGCACCCATTACTCGGCCACGAGTTTTCGGGAACCACAGTCCGACCATCTTTCCGGCTGGCAGCATCGTTGCCCCCGGGAAGCCGGCGTAAACGAGAGAGCTGAAGAGATACCAGTGCCACAGTTCGGAAATGAGCGGCCGCAGAAGGAAGCCCGAAGCGATTAGGAGTATCGAAACAAACATCACCGGCCGAATTCCGATGCGGTCGCTAAGACTCCCGACAAATGGGGCGAGTATTCCGGATATAAACGCGAACGCCAACGAAAGGTTCAGCTGGGTTTGTGACCAGCCGAATTGCTCTTTCAGCGGTCCGGCAAACTCTCCGAATGCGTATTGCGACATGCCAACAGAAAGCCCGGTCGAAAGAAATACGACTAGGGCAATCGGATAGCCTCGGTAAATTCGACCAAACAACGGAACCGTCATTATTTGCGATCTCGCAACGGCATCGCGGCCTGAGTGAATATCATCGACAACTTGTGTCGGGTGACGAACGAAATGATCTCGATGTTGTTCAAGCTGTCTGTATACTCCGCCCGCGTTCTCAATGTTGAGAGAGCGTTGAATCGATGGGCGTGAGTCACGGTAGCACCTGCCCGTAGCTTCGTCTCGGCATCTCGGCACCAACGGAGAATAATTTGCGAGCAAGCAATATTCGTGCGGCTATCAATAACGGCACAATTTCTCATAACCTGACACTGACGTTCCCGGAACCTACGATTGCCGAGTGGGCTGGCTATGTGGGCTTCGACGGTCTACACCTCGATATGGAGCACGGAGTTTTCGATTGGGAATCAGCAGAGATGATGTGCCGCGTTGCCGACATGCACGGTATGACCTGCACAGCGCGAATTCCAAATACCGAAACCGACACTATCCTGCGTGCATTTGATCGTGGCCTTATGGGCATTCTTTGTCCGCACGTGGATAACGCAGAGCAGGCTCAGCGAATCGCAAACGCAGCAAGATTCGGACCGGTGGGTGAACGATCGTTCGGTACTTCCCGCGGTCGTGACTATGGTTTGAACGGGATGACACCAGCCGAGTACATGGCAGAGTTCAACAAGGAAGTCACTGTGGCTATCCAGATCGAAACCAAACACGCTGTCGATACGATTGAAGACATTCTCGATGTCGAAGGAATCGATCTAGTAACGTTTGGACCACAGGATCTTGCTCAATCACTTGGCCACCCTGGCCACGCAGATCACCCAGAGGTCATCGAGGCGATGGAGTCGGTGGTCACCGCTGTTCATGCCCGCGGCAGGCTTATGTCGTCTGACGTTGAGCGAGGAATAAATCTCGTTCAATGGCTTCCCGAACGGCTAAAAATCTGGCTCGACGAATCTCGTTCCAGCTAAATATCACGCTTCGTATCAATTCAACTACTAGCACCGACACGGCGAGTAATCAGTAATGACGACAACAACCGCACAGACGAAGTACGAACCGGTGGCAGGGTGGCCGAATCTGCCCATGGGAATGACGTTTAGAGGCGATGCAACTTCGGTTGCTGTCGACTCAAAAGACAACATCTACGTCTTCAACCGCGGCACCGAACCGATAGCAGTGTTCGATACCGATGGGAACTTTCTTCGCGGGATGGGCCATGGTGAATTCGTACGCCCGCACGGAATCGAGATCGATGCTGATGACAATCTCTACGTCGTAGATGACGACGCTCATATTGTTCAGAAACGCACGAACGATGGCGAGGTTCTTTTCACACTCGGCACCAAAGGCGAGCCGTGCGAAAGGCAGAGCGGCGGGATATTCAACCGCCCGACAGACATTGCGATTCACCCCGGTACCGGTGAACTGTTTGTGTCAGACGGTTACGGTAACTCTCGTATTCACAAGTTCGATCCGGACGGAATGCACATTACATCATGGGGTGAATCAGGGACCGATCCCGGACAGTTCTCACTTCCGCACAACATAAGCATGCTTGGAACCGACAAGGTGATCGTCGCCGACCGAGAGAATTTCCGCTTGCAGATATTCACTACCGACGGCGAGTTTGTCGAGCAGATCCACCATTATCACCCGATGTCAGTAACCCAAGGCAGGGGCGACGATACCAACTTGTACGTTGGCGAAATGATCCCACCCGCGGTGCAGCAGGGCGTTCCCAATTTGGGGGCGATGATCGCCATTCTTTCAGCCGGGGGTGAGTTGCTACAGCATCTCGGTGGCCCTCTTCCTGGCGATGGCGTAGATCAGTTCACAGCCCCGCACGGTGTTTCGACCGATTCACAGGGATCGGTCTACGCAGCAGAAGTTGCATGGACCAACTACTTCTCGAGTCCTGAAAACTCTGGATCCGAGGTACTGCCACTCGGTGAAGTCATAAGCCTCCGTAAATGGAGACGCGTATAGCGGTGCCGAGTGCACCTCACGGTACGTGACCCACTTTTCAATCTTCGAAATCAATATCAACAGGCCCAAAAAACTACAGGAATAACTAATGGTCAACTCCGCAACATCAGCAACTGTTTACGAACCAGTCCCGTATTGGGCGAAGCTTCCGCACCCTATGTTTTTCAAAGAGGCGACCGCAGTTGCAATCGACTCAAACGACAACGTCTACGTTTTCAACCGGGGCGATCATCCCGTGATCATTTTCGATAAGGAAGGCAACTTTCTTGAGACGTGGGGTGCAGGCGAATTTAACCGGCCACACGGTATAACCATCGATGCCGAAGATAACCTCTATCTCGCCGATGACGATGCCCACATGATCGAAAAGCGAACCAAGGAGGGCAAGCTCATCTTCCGACTGGGAGAGAAGGGCAAAGCGGCAGCATGGCAGGAGGGCGATCCGTTCAATCGCCCAACACACGTCGCCATCGGCCCGGAAACCGGTGATCTGTTTATCACCGACGGTTATGGAAACTCACGAGTCCACAAGTACGACTCTGACGGCAATTTCATTAAGTCGTGGGGATCACCCGGTTCGCTTCCCGGGCAATTCTCGCTCCCGCACAACATAGCGATGAACGGTTCCGACAAGGTGACTATCGCCGATAGAGAGAATTTCCGACTCCAAACGTTCACCACTGACGGTGAATTCGTTGAGCAGATTCATTCGCATCGTCCGATGGCGATTATGAACGGAACGGGGTCGGATACCAATCTGTACGTAGCCGAAGCTGGCCCGCCGCCTGTGCAGGAGGGTGTCAAGCGTTTGGGTCTCAAGGTTGTCGTTATGGATCGAGAAGGTAACGAAGCAACTCGGTTTGGTAACGAACTCGGTGGCGAGGGGCACGATCAGTTCCTGGCTCCGCACGGTATGGCGATTGATTCCGAAGGATCGGTCTACATCGCTGAAGTCTCGTACACGGCATTTGGCTCGCTCCAAGACCCTCCACGGGAAGTAACGAGCCTGCGTAAGTGGAAACGGGTTAGTGGTTAGTAGACCAACCAGTGGGGCAGAGCATGAGTCCAAAAACAGGAAAATTATCTACTGCAGACGATTAGTCGCTAAGGTTTACCGAGTTTTTCGACGCCCAAATTCTGATCTGGGATCCATGCTCCTGATAGTGGAGCACCGTGCATGAATCGATCATTTCGCGGAACGGATCATACGGTTCGAAGTACGCACTTGGTGCTTTCGCAAGCTGGTCACGTAATGATCGGTGAACCTGTTCCATCTCCTCGACTGTTTGCCGAGGATCGTTGTCTTTTTTCCGCTCAGCCGCAACTTCGTTGAACCGCTCGATATCTCCGACGGGTTCGATGCTAGATCTATCGAGGGAAGTCACAAGTTCCCATTCCCAGGTCGTTACGTGTCCGACGATATCGGCGACTGACTGCTGCGCCATTGCGCCGGGTTTCGACATATCTTCGCTGATGAGACGATCGAGCGAAGTCCTGAACTGTCGCCAGTTATCGTCTATAGCTGCCAGCACTGCGCTTTTGCGGTCTTTCATCGTTATTTGCTCCGGGCGTCGTCGGACGACTTGGTCGCTCGTCGCAATCTACCCTTCCCCTAACCCCTTCCCGAAGGAAGGGGAACCGAGTGCTCCAAGCGTGCATTCGCACTTGGTCGCTAGCTGCAATCTACCCTCCCTCAATCCCTCCCGAAGGAGGGAGGTAGGACGAGGGCAGGCTACGAGCGCCATCGGATGGCTTGGTCGCCGCTGCACCTGCGTTTAGCTCCGGGCGTCGTCGGACGACTTGGTCGCCGCTGCAATCTCGTAAATGCTCCGGGCGCCATCGGATGGCTTGGTCGCCGCGGCAATCTACCCTTCCCTTAGTCCCTTCCCGAAGGAAGGGGAACCGATTGCTCCAACTACGTCGTCGACGTCGCAGTCTGTCGCTGAGCCTTCGCCAGCGCCGTTGACAGGTTACGTGAGGAGGGCTAGCGTGGCGACCCCGCGCTGGTTTGCGTGGTATTCACTCGAGATTCCGATGGTGGCGAAGACATGACTACAGTTGGCGAAGGCAAATTTCAGTACGAGGTAGATCGGGATTGGTTGCGTCACAAGCCAGCCTTCTGGGAGCTTGGTGCCTGTGCCGATGTCGGAGTCGACTCTCAGGACCGTGTGTGGCTGTTCAGCCGTTCAAACCACCCGGTTACATGCTGGACTACCGAAGGCCAGTTCATCGGCTCCTGGGGAGATCTGGGGCTCGACAAAGGTGAGTTCCGGGTTCCACACGGCGTGTTCATCGATAAGGCCGACAATATCTGGCTCGCCGACCACCAGACCCACCAGGTGACGAAGCACAATGAGAACGGCGACGTGCTGATGGAACTTGGCACGTACGGCTACGCTCAGATCACGGTTACTAGCACTGGCGGGCTGGGCGCACCATTCAACAACCCGACTGGTTTGGCGACTGCGACCGACGGGCGATTGTTCGTGTCAGACGGCTACGGCAATCGTCGGGTACACCGATTCAGCGCCGATGGCCAGTTGGAACACTCATGGGGCGAAGCAGGCAAGGGTCCCGGTCAGTTCTCGATTCTTCACAAGGTCGGTGTCGACAAGAACAACAAGGTCTACATCTGCGATCGTGAGAACAACCGCATCCAGATTTTCGATGTTGATGGCAACTACCTCAGCGAGTGGACTGACGTTGTCGGACCCGGTGATATTTTCTTCGACGACGACATTGCGTACGTGGTCGAGCAGGGCGGTGGTAACGGCGTTTCGATCTGGACTCTCGATGGCGAGTTGATCACGAGGTGGCGAGGCAACCCAGACGCGACTCAGGCCGCTCATGGTGGCTGGTTCGACTCGAAACGCAACCTGTACATCGCTGAAATCGGCGAGCCGGGCGGAGGTCAGCGGGTCACGAAATTCAGCCTTATTTGATAGGTAAATGACCCATCTGATCGATTTCCCTTACCTCTAGTCCTCACTTGCGCCGAGCGGTCAAGTCGCGCCAGCGACGCGATGTCTTGCGTCCGGCCTCCCTCCTTCGGGAGGGAGTGAGGGAGGGTAGATTGCAGCTAGCGACAAGTCGTCCGACGACGCCAGAGCCTAACGAGGGCAATCGTGCTCGATGCCGGACAGCACCAGATGAGTGGCGTTCACATGGAAACCGTGACGTTCATGGACCTGCGCTATGAAGTTCTGCACCAACTCATCGTCTAGTGGCAGGGTTCGTCCGCAGCTCGTGCATTGCAGATGATGATGGTTCGACTGGCTTATCCACTCGAACACAGTGTCTCCCGGACTCATTCGAGACTCAGCGACGAGTCCAACGCCACCAAGGTCACTAAGAACTCGGTATACGGTGGACTGATCGAACTTTGCGCCGTCCCCGGCAAGGGCTTCGATCACTTCGGATGCTGTTAGGTGCCCATGGGTGGAGCGGAGCACGTCTATAACGGCTCTGCGGGCTGGGGTGGCTCGCAGGCCTGAACCGCGCAGTACATCTGTTGGAGATTCTTTAAACTCAGGCATTCTTGTCCGTCGGGGTGTGATTCAATCTGAACTGGTTTTCTGACACGTAATTCTGACACGACATGGACTGGGTCTGCTCAATTTTGGTATCGCGATTATTTAAATTCGATATGTCATCGAGCGTTTTTATCGATGTTCCAGTGGATCGCGTCTGGGATCTGGTGGAAACAGCTCGCAATTGGCCAGAGTGGTCGAAAACTTGCACACACGTCTGGGGTGCTCCAGACGAAGACGGTTGGCGAGTGGGGCACAGGTTCGGTTTTATGCTCGCAATGGCTAATCGTCAGATTCCATTTTTCGTAACTCTCAGCAGAATCGAATCTGGGGAATTGATCGAATGGCGATCAACCAAGTTCACAATCACCGCAGTTCGATCGATCTCTGTGACACAGGAGAATGGCGGATGTGTTGTGACAGATACTAAACGTTTTTCGAGCTACCTCCTGCCAATTCGACTCGCCTACCCGCGAGGCATAATTCGTCGAATGACAGAATCGTGGTTATCGGAGCTAAGCAGCGAAGCTGAGTCGAATCATTGACCGGAATCATCGCCGCCCAATCGAAGGTATTGATGGTATTCGCTCACGCTGACGATGAAACATTGTTGGCAGGTGCCCTCATAGCAAAGCTAGTTTCTGAAGGGCATGACGTACGGATTCTCTGCCTTGCGCCTGGTAACGACGATCGCACCGACAGGTTACGCAAGGCATGCGACGATCTCGGCGTGTCGTCGGTTGAGACTCTGCGGTACACCGAAGGCGCCATGTGGCCAGATCAGGGGACTGGGGCGACAAAGAGCGATGGCGGCACAAGTCTGGATCCAGCACTAGCGGTTGTTCCAACAGGCGACATCGCAAGTCGAATCAGCGGGCGACTGGCGGAGATAAGCCCAGACATCGTCGTCACTCATTCTCCCTACGGTGACTATGGTCATGCCGATCACTGGGCGGTTCATAGGGCTGTCGTTCAGGCTTTTGATCACAGCAGTGGCGAAGACGCCCGTTTGTATGCACTTGATTGGCCACGATTGCTTGTGAGACTTAATGCCCGGCTTTTGAAGCTCGGCGGCGGTGATATCAGGCGCATGGGCCCAAACGGACGGTTCAACCTGTCTATGTCGATCCCGGCGTCTGCAAGCTCGACAATTTCGATCAATGTAGCGAGTGGTCTTGTTGCACGCCGATCTGCATCTCGTTGGTATGCGCCAGAAATATCGAACGGACCTTTACCAATGCGGGTGCTTGAGCGACTACCACTACGGATTCAGCGCCTCGTTCTGGGCAAGTGCCGTTTGATTTTGGTTAGCGGTCCTGAAAATCACTTGCCGAACCACGGACTCTGACCGTCGGCTGTGAAGCACAAAAAAAGCCCCGACCTGATTACTCAAGTCGAGGCTTTTTGATTTCTGATGAACTCAGGAATTAGGCGAGTAGTTCACGGAGCTCTGCAACATGTGCATCGCCGCGAAGTCGTCCCAGTGCCTTGCGTTCGATCTGACGAATGCGCTCACGAGTGAGGTTCAGTTCGCCACCGATTTCTTCAAGAGTTCGAGGTCGACCGTCAAATAGGCCAAACCGAAGCTCAAGAACACGTCGTTCCCGATCCTGTAGATGACTGAGAACTCGGTCAACCTGCTCTCGCATGGACGACTGAGCAGCAACGTCGGCAGGCGCCGGGGCGCTGCTGTCCTGAATCAGGTCGCCAAGCTCGTTCTCTGCGTCTTCACCAATCGGTGTTTCGAGAGAAACTGGCTCCTGCGACATCTGAAGGATTTCAGATACACGCTCGATCGATAGCTCAACACGCTCGGCCAACTCTTCAACGGTAGGCTCTCGGTTCAACTGCTGTCCAAGCTCACGACGTGCTCGCATGATCTTGTTCAAGGTCTCAACGACGTGAACTGGAATACGAATCGTTCGTGCCTGGTCGGCAATAGCTCGGGTGATTCCCTGTCGGATCCACCATGTTGCGTATGTGCTGAACTTGAAACCCTTGCGGAAGTCGAACTTCTCGATGGCACGCATCAGACCGATGTTGCCTTCCTGAATAAGGTCGAGCATCGACAACCCACGGTTGAGGTGCTTCTTGGCAACGCTGACAACGAGTCGAAGGTTTGCTTCGCCCAAGTGACGACGTGCCTTCTCACCCTCTTCTCGAACTCGCATTAGGTGAGCGCTGAGAACAGGGGTAAGCGGCTGGAGCGCTGTGAGGAATTTAGGCTTAACAATGTGATCTGGGAGATCGGACAACTCCGGGTCAATGCCCAGAATGGTGACCATGTCAGCCGACAGTAATCGGCTGAGAACTGATAGTTCAACAACCAGCTTGTGAGCTTCGTCTGGCTCAACACCGAGAGCATCTGAGAGATAGTTGATCAATTCGTCTTCACGCTTGCCATCGACAAGTGCGCGAAGATCAGGATCAGCGAGGGCTCTACCGAGCTTGACCGGAGTTTCCAGCCCAAGGTACTTTGCCACCGCTGATGCAGTGTCGCCAACAGGACCGAGCTTCGCGATGACGTCTGTGATGATAGTGAACGGGTCGGGAGTACCGACTTCGATATCGCCCTGAATCTCCTTCTCGATAGCTTCGAGGCGCTGAGCGAGCTCAACGGCACGAGCGAGAACGACTTCATCGGCTGCTGTCAGCAGTGCGACTCGGCCAATTTCGCGGAGATACATTCGTACAGTGTCTTCGGTAAGTTCCGACTCCTGTACTTCCTGTTGGAGTGCGTTCGTGATGCTCGTTGAAGAGTCAGACGCACGTGCTGCTTCCCACATATCCAGTTCAGATCGGGTTACGGCTGTAGCGCCGTTCTCCGTCACCTGGTTCGCTTCGTCTTCATTGCCTTCCATTCGGGTGAAGGCGGGTTTGTACTCGTCTTCACCTTCAAGGGCTGAGTTGACGTCGTTGACGCGGGTTGTTCGTCGCTTTTGGACCAACGGTTGTTCCTTTCGGGTATTTACTACCCGTACCTGGGCTTATCGGATATCCGGACAGATATTCGATCTCAGGCTGTTCGTACTAGTGCCTCTCGTCGCGCGATCTACCCTGCCTAATCTGCGGGGTGTACCACAAGTTGAGAATGGTGGCAGTCACTCAAGTCTTAGATGCGATCTCGACTAGTTGCGATGCCTCGTACACAGAGTTCAAGAAGTTTTCTATCATCTGCCCACGAATTTCCACTCCAACCGACCTTCTATTCTACGACATCGGCAAGCCGTTCTAAAACGGGGGCGGGCAGATTGGTTACGAAATCCGTCGGCTACGATGCTCTAAAGCACCGGGGAAAACGTGAATTCCGAGATCAATACGTCACAAATCGAGTATTGTTTTTCAGATTGCTGATTAATCCCAATTGATTACAAATTTACCGGGTGCACCCGAAGAAAACTCCTTGTAAGCCTCTGGTGCGCCTTCGATTGTTGATCTGGAAGTGATTACGGAGCCAAGGGGAACGCTTCGTTCTGCCGTGTATCTAGCAGCTTCAGCAAGACCGAACGTCGAGAACGTCCAAGAACCCATCAGGGTTAGTTGGCGGTGAATAATGTGGGGACTCGGCTGGTACGTGACCTCACCGCCCTCGCCCACAAGACAGGCACGGCCGAATACGCGGGTCGATTCAACAGCCGCTACCCGGGTAACCGCCAATCCAGCTGCTTCAAGACTGGCATCCGCACCGAAGCCGTGAGTTAGTTCTTTAATCTGATCGGGTGCATCGTTGTTAGACGCATCAACCGTCGCCCACGCTCCTGAAGCCGCTGCCATCTTGAGCCGCTCGGGGGCGACATCAACTGCGATAATGCGTGCGCCCATTGCGGTTCCGAACATTGTGGCCGCGAGACCTACAGGACCCTGCCCAAACACTGCGAGTACGTCTCTACCGGATACATTGAGTTTCTTGAGCGCCTGAAATGCAGTGCTGGCTCCACAGGCGAGATACGCACCGACTTCGAAGTCAACTTCATCCGGGAGTGGAACACAAGTTGACTGGTGAGCGACCATGTAGTCGCCATGCCCGCCGTGTGCCGAACCGCCGTAGTACAGCTTCTTTTCGGTTACTTCACACAACTGCTGCCAACCCGTAAGGCAGTATTCGCACTCCCGGCATCCTTCGTAGTGATGCTGAATAATTCTGTCGCCGACCTCCAGGCCGTTGACATTCGGACCCAGCGCCACTATTTCGCCGCAGGGTTCGTGTCCAGGTCGTCGCAATTCACCGTTGTGTTCATTTGGAGTGTCGCCACGATATCGACCGAAATCCGACCCACATAAACCGGAAGATCGTAATTTGATCAGCACCTGCTCAGGACCGGGATCCAGGTCCGGATAATCGATCACTTCAGCGACGCTGTTTCCTTTGAATGCAACTCCGCGCATGAGCAAATCTCCTGATCAACTTGTACTAGAACAAATTTGTAATTTCGAAAGTTGGCGCAATGTATATCAGCTAATCCACCCAAAAGTCTTTGCGGTTCAGCGAATGCGGCAGTAAGCTTCACCCGCCTGACTAATATGACATGACTGCGGCAAGGCCGCGATTGGGATCTTCAAACATGGTGGACACGTTTAGTTACGAAACTCTTTTCTCAGAAGGTTCAGTTGATACTCCTCTGAATGCGGGACTGCATGCCAAGTACGATTTTGCAACTGCGTACCCTGCACCGGAAACGCTTCCGCTGGATGGCTTGATTCAGTCACTCCAGGCAGCTGTAGATACCAATGCCACCAAAGTGCTGGCAGAACTGGCGTACTACCCTCACCAGCTCGGTGCGCTAGAACTACGTGAATACACTGCCGAAAAACTGGCAACCGATCGCGGATTCACGGTAACTGCCGATGAGATCGCCCTGACGAACGGTTCTGGTGAAGCTCTCGGTCTAGTTATCCAAGCGCTGACCAATCCTGGAGATGTCGTTCTAGCTGAAGAATTTGTCTACATGGGCACACTGTCTCAGCTTCGACGGTTCGGAGCAGATATTCGTGGTGTTGCGATGGACGAAGGCGGAATCATTCCAGAAGCTCTAGAAGAGCAGATTACCGCTCTCACTGCGGCTGGCGACAAGCCTAAGTACCTGTACACGATCCCAGAGCACCAGAATCCGATGGGTTCCACTCTCTCTGGCGAACGGCGAAAGGCGATTCTCGAAATCGCACACAAGCACAATCTGCCTATTCTCGAAGACGACTGCTATGTCGACCTTCGTTACAAGGGTGACGTGCAGCCATCGTTCCGTGCCCTCGATGATTCCGGAATTGTCGTTTACGTTGCGTCATTTTCAAAACTTCTTGCACCGGGGCTGCGCCTCGGATACTTCACGGCTTCACCCGAGTTGATGCGTAGGGCACTCAGTTTCAAACTTGGCAGTGGTCCCAACCAGTTTGCCGCAGTAGCGATCGAGGGTTACCTACGAAACAACCTCGATTCTCACCGTGACAACTTCAACCCGGTACTCAAGGCGAAGTGCGACTCCATGGTCGCCGCTCTTGAAGAGCATTTTGGCGGTTCGGGTGCAACGTGGTCAGTTCCGGAGGGCGGCTGTTACGTATGGCTGACAATGCCTGAAAGTTCTGACATCTCAAGCATCCGCGACAAGGTTTTTGAGCAGGGTGTTGGTTATGTCGCTGGCACGAACTTCGAAGCCGATGCATCTGGCCGAATCGGTCACAACTGTGCACGACTGTGCTTTGCGTTCGAATCGGTTGAGAAGAACGCCGAGGGAATTGCGCTGCTGGCTCAGCTGTTCAAGCAGCACGGAGCGTTGTAACCGGTTTCCGGAGCCGAGAAGAATCGGTATTTCGATTGATAACAGGAAGGCCGACGCATATCCGTCGGTCTTCCTTTTTGGTCGTTTCACCGATTCTTCACATCCCCACAGCAGATTATTAGCCGAATAACGTTGCCGTTAGCCAACTTCCGGGCTAAATTCAATAAAGACTCTTTTTCGATTTGAAATATAAGGAACGCCGTACATGGCATCAGCTGAACTGAACTCGATCGCTCTGAAGATGGTCGCCCGCAAGCGGGGAATCCTCGCTGCCGACGAAAGCACCGGAACGATGACCAAGCGACTCGACAGCATCAACGTCGAATCCACGTCGGAATCACGACGACAATGGCGCCAGTTGCTGTTCCAGACACCCGATATCGGCGACTACATATCGGGTGTGATCATGTACGACGAGACCATCCGCCAGTCTGACGATGCGGGCAAGAGCTTTGTTGACCTGCTCGCCGGCAAAGATGTCCTCACTGGAATCAAGGTCGACAACTCGACCCATGGCCTTGCAGGCGCACCCGGTGAGTTTATTACCGAAGGTTTAGACGGTCTTCGTGGTCGACTCTCTGAGTACTACGAGCTCGGCGCTCGTTTCGCAAAGTGGCGCGCTCTGATCGTCATTGGCGACGGCATGCCGTCCGACTACGCCATCCGAACCAACATGCATGCACTCGGTCGCTACTCGGCGCTGTGCCAGGAGCAGGGTTTGGTTCCGATCGTTGAGCCTGAAGTGTTCATGGACGGCTCCCACAGCATCGACGATTGCCGATCTGCCACCGAACGCTCGCTCAAGGCCACATTTGAAGAACTCGACTCCCAGAACGTCGATCTTGAAGGCATTGTCCTGAAGCCAAACATGGTGATATCCGGTTCCGACGCCCCAAACCGGGCTTCAGCGGCTGAAGTTGCACGCCAGACGATTGATTGCTTCCTAGACAACGTGCCTTCTGGCGTTCCTGGCATCGCATTCTTGTCTGGTGGACAGGGCGACGAAGAGTCGATTTTGAATCTCAACGAGATCAACAAGATCGCAAACACCGAAGATCTCCCATGGGAACTCACTTACTCGTACGGGCGTGGTCTTCAAGCAGCACCGCTTGCCGCATGGCTCGGCAAGCCCGAAAACGTTCCCGCTGCTCAAACGGCGTTCCAACGACGCGGACTTGACTCGAGTGCGGCGCGTGAGGGTGTGTTCGCTTCGTAGGAAATGTTGGGCACAGTTCGCACCTCGTCTATCTGCGAAGGGTTTCCTCGATCGTAACGAGTTTTCCGCGGGACGCGATTGCCACGTCGTCGAACTCCTCGCAATGACAAACCGCGACATTCCTAGCAACTAACCGGTAAAGTTGCTTCGCCTATCCGTGAATCGGATAGCTGTAAGCAGCTGAACCGGAGTTTGACCAAACCGATGCCCGACGCAATATCTGATCTTGTCGCAGCCCGTGGTACCGAAATAATCGAAACCCGCCGTTACTTCCACGGTATTCCCGAGCTCGGATTCGAAGAAAACGAGACCGCCAAGGCGATCGCCGACCGTTTGACAGCCGTCGGTCTAGAAGTTGAGACAGGCATCGGAAAAACAGGGCTCGTCGGAGTCCTGAAGGGCGCCAAAGAGGGGCCAACCCTCATGATTCGCGCTGACATCGATGGTCTGCCCGTCGACGAACTCACAGGGCTCGATTTCGCCTCGACAAACGGCCGAATGCACGCCTGTGGTCACGATGGTCACATCACGATGGCGATTACCGCTGCTGAAATCCTCGCTGGGATGAAAGATCAACTCGCAGGAACTCTGATATTCGCTTTCCAGCCCGCTGAAGAAATAGTCATGGGCGCTCTCGCCATGATCGATGACGGATTATTTGAGAAGTACCCAGCCGATCGAGTAATCGGCACGCACCTGTGGAATCCAATTCCGACGGGGATTGTCGGCGTGAACAGGGCGACAGTTTTTGCAAGTGCAGACCAGTTCAGATTGACCGTCCACGGCAAGGGTGGTCACGGCGCGATGCCGCACACCACGGTCGATCCGGTTGCTGCAATTGCCGAGATTATTTCCACTGCGCAAACAGTCGTGAGTCGGGAAGTTCCGCCAAACGACATGGGAGTGCTTACTTTCGGTCAAATCCACGGAGGTACAGCACCGAACGTAATTGCTGACAGCGTGACCGTCGAAGGCACCATCCGAGCGTACACACCCGAAATCCGAGATAAGATTCTGGGCTCTTTGGAACGAATCGCTACCAACGTTGCGTCGGCGATGCGTGCTTCGACGTCGTTCGAGCGGATTCACGGTGCGCCACCGGTCATCAACGATCCTGAGGTTGCTAACTGGGTAACTGCTCAGGCGAGTCTGGTGGTTGGGGAAGGCAACGCACGCGAATGGGAGCCTGTTAGCGTTGGCGACGATATGGCCGAGTTCAACAACCGAGTCCCCGGCGTCTATTTCCTGCTTGGCGCAGCCCACGACGATGCAACGGTCGCCGAACGTTCAATCGAAGGTCACCACAACGCCAAGTTCGACTGGAATGAGGACTGCCTGCCGATTGGCGTAGAGGTATTCGTTCGCTCCGCTGTCGACTTCCTGTCGTAGCCTGTCAGAAACAATCTGCGAGCTATCTCAAAGCGTGATGGAACAAAATCGTGCGTCCAAGCGTCTTCTTGAATAGGAACTCCTAACACAACTAGACCCGGTCTCACCTCATATGAAATCTTCAATCCTCAAACTCGTGGCACTCGGCGGCATGATAGCCCTCGTCGTAATGCTATGGCCGATCTTTATTCAAGCCGAAACTTCGCTCGCCTTCATCTACGTCGTGGTATCGATGGCAGGAATCGGCATAGCAGCCCTCGCCATGTTCAGTAAAAAACGCTGGCTGCTCTGGGCAGCGCTCGGAGTCTGGCCCGGGGCGTTGGCCGGCGGATTGGTCTTCGCCGGGGTTGCATTCTTAACGGTCAAGAACGGCACCACAGGCTGGGAAGGCGTGATCGTAGCTGTCGTGATTATCCTTGGCGTCTTCATAGGCGCTATTACCGGCGCTATCACCGGTGGCGTGCTCGGCGCCAAAAAGACACGCCGAACAAGCCGAGCAAGTTCATCGGCATCGTCCTAGTTCTATATAAAAAACGAAGCTAGCTTCCTAAACGACCGGCGCAGATCCGCCGTCGACGTTGATGGCAGTTCCGGTCACGTAACTTGCACGTCCCGACGCCAGGAAGCAGATCACATCACCGGCTTCTTGTGCTTCGCCAATTCGACCCAGCGGTACGCCTCCACCGAACGTCGCCCAGTGATCTTCCAATGAGTAGTTCGGGTCCTTGGCGTTCAGGCCCTCCCAACGGGTGCGGTGCTGACCAGATTTGAGCACGCCAACGCAGATCGTGTTAACTCGGATATTGTGCTCAGCCAGTTCACCGGCCCATGACTTGGTGAGTGAAATACCTGCAGACCTCGAAAGCGAGGTTGGCTGGGTTCCCGGTCGAGCGGCCTTACCGCCGGGCGTCGTGGTGTTGACGATTGCACCTGTGCCGGAAGCCTTGAGGTGGGGCAGAGCGGCTCGTGCGCAGTAGATTGCACCGTAGATCTTGATCCCGAAGTCGACTTTCAGATCGTCATCAGTCATCTTCTCTAGCGTCGTTGCCGAGGAAGTTCCGGCGTTGTTCACGAGAATATCGACCCCACCGAACTTGTCGACGACTTTGGCGACCATGGCCTGAACTTCAGATTCGACCGATACATCTGTTGCGACACCTATTACGTCAGCCCCAGTGGCCGCTGCCTTGATATCGGCAATCGCTGCGTCGAGTTTTGCCTGCGTGCGCCCGACAATCGCCACTTTCGTACCTTCGCTCGCCAGTGAAGTAGCGGCTGCTTTACCAATTCCGTCGCTGCCGCCCGTGATAATCGCAACTTTGCCGTTCAATCCGAGATCCATCTTGTGAGTTCCGTTCTGTAGCCCTGTTTCAACCGAGAAGCTGCCAGTTCGAATCAGCGTGTGTGATTAGAACACTGGCAGTCATGGCGACGGATTATAAAGATCAAATCAGGCATTCAACCCGAGATGCGTATTTTGGGCGTGCGAGATGTACTCTTATCTCCTGTGTGAATTTTCCAGTTGTACGATTGGTGCTTCGAGCCGATATTCAACTGGGCTCACGATTGATCGCTAATTTCGAGAAGACAGCAGATTGGTAAAAAAAGTGAAGAACGGGCAGAGATTCGAGCCGCTTACTGTGCCGCGAAGAATAATTCTGGGACCCGGACCAAGCTCCGCAAACCCGAGAGTGCTACGCGCAATGTCGTTGCCGATCATCGGATATCTCGACCCAGCGTTTTTCGAACTACTCGACGAACTGAGCGGAATGCTCTGTGAAATCTTCAAGACTAAGCAGCGAGCGTTTGCCGTTGCTGGTGCCGGTTCGGCAGGGATGGAAGCGGGACTCGTAAGTCTGGCTGAGCCCGGCGACACCGTGATCATCTGTTCATACGGGTACTTTTGCGAACGGCAGATCATCATGGCCGAGCGGATCGGATTCAACGTGGTTGCCCTTCGCACCGAGTGGGGCAAGTCGATGGATCCCCAGATACTTGCCGATGCACTGAAGGAGCACCCTGAGACGCAGCTTGTAGTCGGTATCCACGCGGAAACTTCAGCCGGAACTATCCAGCCAATCGCTGAATTTGCTCGACTTGCTCACGAGTCTGGTGCGCTGTTCATGACCGACGTTGTGACATCGCTTGCTGGTTGCGAACTTGAGTTTGATGAGTGGAATCTCGACTTCGCCTACTCAGGATCACAGAAATGTCTCGCTGCTCCTCCCGGTATTTCTCCCGTTGCGCTATCTGAACGAGCCCTTGATTACATCCGTAATCGCTCCAAGCCGCCAACGTCCTGGTACCTCGATCTGTCTTTGATCGCTGATTACTGGGGTCCCGATCATGTCGCTCACCACACCGCTCCCGTCAGCATGATTTATGGGCTACGTGAGGCGGTTGGCATGGCGCTCAACGAGACGCTTGAGACTCGTTGGAAACGGCACGAAGCGGTTGCCGAAGCTCTTCGCGCAGGACTAGCCACGCTAAACCTTGAGATGCCAATTTCTGAGAGTGAACGTCTTGACCAACTGACTGTCGTGAAGCTGCCGAAGGGTGTCGATGATGTGAAGCTCCGCACTCAGCTACTCGAAGAATATTCGATTGAGGTTGGGCGAGGTCTTGGTAAGTTCGCCGGTAAAGTCATTCGAATAGGCCTGATGGGCGAATCATGCGTCCCAGCTAACGTGTTCGCACTGCTAAACGCCCTCGAAAAGGTTCTACCTGAGCACGGCTTCGAAGTAGCAAAGGGCGCGGCAACAGCAGCTGCGAGTGCTCAGTTAGCCGAAAAGCCTTCACCGCTTTATACGGCGTAACTACTCGAGTGCGTAGGCCTCGTCGAGGAGATCGACTACGTATCGAACCTTGGTCGTTCGCTCCGTCGAATCATCTTTGGCGAGCTGGGTCAGGGCGAAATCTAGCTGCATTGCGCATCCGGGATTTCCGGTCGCCACGATGTCGGCGTTCGTCGCCACCACGTTTCGGGCTTTACGCTTCCCGAGTTGTGCTGACATTTCTCGTTGCGTCAGCGAGTAGGTCCCTGCAGATCCACAGCAGATAGCCGGCTCACCCAGATCCACCAGATTCAGCCCCGGGATTGATCGAAGAATCGCCCGCGGGGCATCGGTAATTCGCTGGACGTTCAGAAGGTGGCAGGGATCTTGATAGGTCACTGTCACATCTAGCGACTTAGTCGGGGCCTCAAACTCGTATTCGACCAAAAGTTCGTGGATATCTTTTGTTAGCTCGGCTACCCGTTCTGCCTTGCCAGCGTACTCGGCTTCGTTAGCAAACAGCTCGCCATAGTCCTTCATCGTAGCTCCACAACCCGCTGATGCAGAAACGATGGCATCAGGGCTGATCGATAGGAACGAATCGATGTTCTTCTTCGCCATCTCGATAGCTGAGTCGGGCTCACCGGAGTGAGTGTTCAGCGCACCGCAGCAACCCTGCCCCTTAGTTACATGCACCTCGATGCCGTTTCGGGTGAGAACTCGCACCGTTGCTTCCAGAGTTTCGGCATGGGTCAGCGCCATCACACACCCAGCGAGCATTGCGACCTTTGCTTTGCGTACTCCCTGCGCAGGGTGCACCTGTCCTTTTGCTGTGAAGAACTTTTTGGAGAGCTCGGGGAGGTACTCGTCTGCCAGTTCGGCTTCACCCGGCAAAAGCTTGAGTAGTCCAGAACCGCGAGCGATTACCCGAATCCCGGATTTCTTGTAGAACTTCAGCGCGTTTCCGGCAAACCGAAGTTTCATTGGCGACGGCAGCACGGTGTTGTAGCCAATAGACCGCGCCGTTCGTTCTGTGAATGATCGCTCGGTGTGCTGTTCAACCTGCGATCGAGTCGCTTCCATCAGCTTCCCGTACTCGACACCCGATGGGCACGATAGTTCACATGCCCGGCACTGTAAGCACATATCCCAGTGTCCGACCACCGATGGGGTCATTTCGAGACGACCCTCGTTTACGGCTTTCATGAGCGCTATTCGACCGCGGGGTGATTCCGACTCAAGTCCGGTTTCGAGATACGTCGGGCATGCCTGAAGACAGAATCCACAGTGGACGCACTTGTATAGATCAGACTCCTGCGGGGCATGCGGGCCTGAGAATCCCGGGAAGGTTCCGGCTGGTCCGACTGATCCTGTTGGCTTTTCGGTCGACATCTAGGCTGCTATATCTTTCCGGCGAATCGCCCGGGGTTAAGGGTGTTGGTCGGGTCGTACTGACTCTTGATTCGGCGCATCAGGTCAAGAGCGCTTCCAACGTCGCTGAATACGTCCATCTGCTGTTTTACGACCAGCGGGCACTTTTCGATCACGTACGTTCCATTGTTATTCATAACCGACGTAACGACCGAATTTACGAACGTCTGGGCCGTTTTTTCTTCGGTGGAATCCGATAGAACAGTGAGAGCCCCGAATCCGAGTTCACAGATCGTAGAAACATCGCTTTGCTCGTCCTGCGAACCGGCAACGATCGACTGTGACGCTTTCAAAGTATCGCTTGTTCTAGCATTCATTCTGACTGATATTTCAGCAGCGGATTCTGTCTCATCCAATTTAGCCCAAGCTGCCGTTGCGGCCGTATCGCTGAGAACTGCATACCCGGTCGCTCCACCAGAACCAACAGCGCCAACAACCTCGTTCACCTGGCGCTCGATTGATCTGACACCGCCGCCGAGACGAACAAGCAGAACCCAAGTATCGGAATCTGACACAGATTCACCCGCTGCTTCAACGGTCGCCGCGGCGAGTGAACCGGAAACCAACGAGATCGCTTCGGGGACAAATAACCCGTTTACGAAGGCCATTCCGACTTCTTGCGCTGATTCAATATCGTCGAACCAGGCAATTACAGTCTGTTGCTCTAGTGGAAGAGGTAATAGTTTGAACGCTGCTTGAGATACGACGCCCAGTGTTCCGTACGCTCCTGTGTGAAGACGATGCATCTCGTAGCCCTGCACGTTTTTCACGACTCGTCCGCCGCTTTTGGTCACTGTGCCGTCGGCGAGAACGATCTGCATGCCGATCACCCAATCTCGAATACCGCCCGTGGATGATTGGCGCCGCCCCGGTGCATTCGAAGCAACTGAGCCCCCCACGGTCGCCGTAGCGGGGTTGCGGACTTCGAACGGCAGTCGTTGTCCTGCCTTCGCTAGGAGCGTGTTCAGCTCGCCAATAGTGACACCCGCGTTGGCTGCAACAGTCATATCGCCTGCAGCATGTTCGATTTCACCGGTGAATCCCGTCAGATCGAGGGCGATATCGTAGCTTGACGGAGTGTTCCCAACCGACATTCTGGTTCCGCCTCCCCACGGTACGGCCGAACTGCCGGAAGCGTGGATTGTGGCAAGAATCTTCGACAGTTCATCGAGTGATTGCGGATTTTCTGTTGATGAGGGTGTGAGCCCGTCTAACGAATGATTCACGGTCGGTTTTGAACCTACGCCTTCGCCACTGTCGGGGCGTCCATGTGCATCTGAGGTTTCCAGGGCGCTGTGCTCCAAAGCTGGTCGCCTATTGCCGTTGCTTCGTTGATCGCCTCGTTTGGAACATCTTCTTCCCATGCAGCGAGGTTTTGCTGGAGTTGTTCGAGCGTTCGCGCTCCGACAATGCACGCCGATACAGCCGGGTTGCTTCGTATCCACTTCAGGGCTAGTGCCATCGGGCTGAGGTTGTACTTTTCGGTAACTGCAATGAACTTCTCCATCGCTTCGAACGTAGCTTCGTTCCAGTACGTAGTCTTGTAGAAATTAGCAGCCCTGAAGTCATCGGAAAAGCGCCCACCTTCGGGCATCTCTGCTTTGAACTGACGATGCTTCCCAAGTAGGAAACCGCCAGCCTGTGGTGAATAGACCATCACGCCAACGCCCTGATCGACACACGCAGGGAAAAGTTCCCGCTCTGCTTCTCGATAGAGCAGGTTATAGCGGGGTTGCACCGAACTGAACTTGCTGAATCCGTTCTTATCCTGAGCCCATAACGCCTCGACAAGCTGTGGTCCAGAGAAGTTCGAGACACCGATATAACGTGCTTTTCCGGCTCGAACGACGTCGTTGTAGGCCTCGACGGTCTCTTCGATCGGTGTATTGAGATCGGGGGAGTGGATCTGATAGAGATCGACATAGTCAGTGCCCAGGCGCTTCAGGGAGTCGTCTATGGCCTGCATCACGTACTTCTTGTTGACCCCAACGTCGTTGGGATTAGGCCCGACCTTGCTCTTCCCCTTGGTCGCAAGCACGACCTCGGAACGTCGAGTCTTGATAAACCGCCCGACGTTTTCTTCTGAAAGCCCGTCGCAGTACGAGTTCGCCGTGTCGATGAAGTTCACTCCACCATCGAACGCTGCCGACATGATGCGCAGCGAGTCTTCCGCGTTGGTCTGTCCACCGAAATTGTCGGCGCCGATGCAGTATTCAGAGACTTTGAGTCCGGAATTTCCGAGTCTTACGTAGTCCAAATTATTTGCCTCTGTTACTTCGTTGCTGCTGCGGTTGGTAGAGTGCCGAATCCCTGACCCGAGTTCGGTGGGTATGCCATCGGAGCCTGCGATTCGAACTCATCTGCTACGGCACGCACCTCTGCCATCACTTCGGATGGTGCTGATTCCGACCATGCGTCGAGGACGCCCTGAATGTGTTCGATTTTGCGTGCCCCGAAAATCGGAGCCGTAACGCCCGGGAACTCAGATACCCACTGGAGTGCGAGTCGAATCGCCGGCTGGTCGTGCTTGTCGGCGATCGCTGTGAACTTCTCGACCGCTGCGAACGCGGCATCGTTGAAGTAGCGAGATTTCAGGCTACCGCCCCTGGAGTCATCTCGGGCGTCGAACTTCGAACCCGCAACTGCTTTCCCCGATGCCCCGTGCTGACCCGTGAGCATCCCGCTAGCAAGTGGCGAGTAGGGGATTACGGCAACGTCGTGATCGGCAGCGAAAGGAACCATCTCCCTGCCGAGTCCGGGCTGGAGAATGTTGAATACACTCTGAATAGCCTCGAATCGGTAAAGATTTCGAACATCGGATGTCCAGAGTCCTTTTGCCAGCACCCAAGTTGGGAAGTTCGATGCCCCGGCGTACACAACCTTGCCTTGATGAATCAGATCATCGACCGCTCGAAGGGTTTCCTCAACAGGGGTCTCTGCGTCCCATGCGTGGCAGTAAAGGAGATCAATACGGTCGGTTCGGAGCCTTCGTAACGAATCTTCAACCGCACGAACGATGTGGTATCGAGATGCACCGACGTCGTTTACACCGGATCCGACCGCCGAGCGGTACTTCGTTGCAAGTACAACGTTGTTTCGTCGTCCCGAATCGGCGAGATAATTGCCGATCATCGATTCAGATCGACCCTCGTTGTACGAATCGGACGTATCGACGAAGTTAATTCCACCATCGAGAGCTGTGCCGAGAATCGAATGGGCCGTTGGTTCGTCACAACCCCACTGGTTGCCGTAGTTATCGCTGCCCAAACAGATGTTTGAGACCTTCGTGCCGGTGCGACCCAGCTTCACATATTCGATAGGAATGTCGAATCTCCCATGATCTAGTTGTTAGTGTTCTAGTTAGCCGTTGTTAAGATCAATCCAGCGTGATTCTGCAACCGACAGATACGCAGCATCTACGATTTCAGCAGCCTTCATCCCGTCGTAAAAACTGGTTTCGATCAATGATTGGTCGCCGGCGAGTACTGCATCGGCGAATCGCTGATACGGCTGAGGGTATTCAGGGCCTGGATCGAGCTGACCAACCGGATTGTTCGGACCGGTTACTCCCTGCATCCCGAATCGTCCGTCCGTAGTAATACGCCCGAGTTCGCCCGATATTTCAACTCTTGGCGAAGTTTTACCGTCGGGATCAGTTCCTCGTGATGCAAACGATGTGTGTACGACCGCCATACCGCCATTCACCCATTCGCACAGAAGACCGGAAACGTCCGGAACGTCAACGTCGATACCTTCTGGATTATCGGCGGTCGGGCGGTGCTTGGTCGTGGTATCGAACGAAGCAACGACTCGTTTTACCTCGCCGTTGATGAATCGAAGCATATCGAACACGTGGATGAGTTCGTAAACCGAACCGCCACCGTTCTCTGAGCGGAACCGCCAACTGAGCGTCTCGGGACGTGCGTCGATCTGGTGCGACATGCCCCACCACAGGTTTGCGTGATAAATCCTGCCCACGAAATCGTCATCGAGATAGCGTTTGATACGACCGATCATCGTGTTGCCACGCTGATTGAAGTTTGTGGAGTGGATAACTCCAGCCTTTTCCGCAGCATCGAGCATGATTTTGCAGTCGGCAGCGGTCAGTGCCAGCGGCTTGTCACATAGAACATGCTTCCCGGCTGCGATAGCGTCGAGTGCCAGCTCTTTGTGAGAACCGGTTGGCGTGATGATGTCCACAGCGTCAAGACCGTCCATCTTGAGCATCTCGCGATGATCGGTGAAACCGTTTGGAATGTCCCACTTCTGCTGGAACTTGCCCAATTCCTCGGGATTTCGCCGCATGGCAGCGACAACCTCAACATTATCCAGTTTGGCGAACTGGTCCATATGCGTGTTGGCGAATCCGCCAACTCCGATAATTCCGATGCGTACTTTGCCTGATGCTGAGGGCACGTTTGTTCCTATCTACACGATGTACGTCTGCAGCGCGTCACGGCTGGTGTAACGGGGCAAATCGTAGAGGCACACAGTTTAGCGAATAAGCGGGTTTAAGGCTTCAGAAAGGCCATTGAAATGGGCTACTTCGTCTTCTATTGACAGGTGATTCGATAGGGACGAATGAACGAAAAGCTATCTCTTTGCCAGATTCCACGCTAACCGAGCGCCAATAAGACCTATCTGAGCGAACAGCGCAGTGGCAACTACTTTGAAGTACGGAGTGACGATTTCGGGTCGACCCGAGTCGGGGCCGTACTCGAACAGAAAGTTACCAGTCTGAAGTACCGACATCGTGATCGAGACAGCCATTACGAACCATCCGATAATAAGAAAACGCACCGGCCACAACTTGAGCAAACCGACTAGGCCGATCGTTCCGGAAAAATTCGACCCTAAATAACTTCTCATGTCGTTGCTCTTTCTCTGTGAAGCTAGAGCTATTGCCAGTCGGATGTACCTGTCGGGCGGAACGACTCGGCCGATATTCCGTATGCCTCGCCGTGTATAGCGCCACCGGGGAATACTTTGCCGGGGTTGAACCGCTCTCCGAGAGACGGCACGTCAATAGGGGCGTCCGCAGGTGATTCACCGATAAACGCCGTGCGTAAACGTGACATCGCTTCGAGGTCGTTTTCGGTGAACACCAGTGGCATGTACGCCTGCTTTTCGATGCCGATGCCATGTTCGCCCGAAAGTGCGCCGCCCAGAGCGACACACGCTTCAAGAATTCGTGCGCCAGCAAGGATCGCCTGCTTGACCTCTTTGGGGTTGCGCTCGTTGAACAAAATCGCAGGGTGAATATTCCCGTCTCCTGCATGGAACACGTTTGCGACCGTAACGTCGAGTTCAGCAGCGATCTGGTCGACCTGCTGCAGTATTTCTCGCAACTTGGTTCGCGGAACTACACCGTCGACCAGATAGTAGGTCGGTGCGATCGTTCCGTAGGCACCGATAGCGCCTTTTCTTGTTTCCCAGAGCTTGGCACGGGTTTCTTCGTCGTCGGCTTCGCGAATTTCCATAGCACCGTTTTTATTGCAGATCTGGAGTACGGCTTCTGTCTGCTCTTCTACAGATTCCTTGAGTCCGTCAACTTCGACGATCAGCACCACTTCGGCAGCTGCCGGATAGCCGGGGTGATAGACCGGCTCAACGGCGTCGATGGTCTTACGATCCATCATTTCGAGAGCAGAAGGCACCATTCCGGCGGCGATGATCTCAGAAACGGTGTCTGAAGCAGCATCCATTGTCGTAAACGCTGCGAGCATGCTGTGGACGGCCTCTGGCTTGGGCAAAAGTCGCACAGCTATCTTGGTGACTATACCGAGCGTGCCCTCCGAGCCTACGAATGCTCCACGAAGGTCGTAACCGGTCGACTCACGCTGTGCACCGCCGAGCCACGTAACTGATCCGTCCGCAAGAACAACTTCGAGTCCGAGCACGTGGTTCGTCGTAACGCCTAGCGCCAAACAGTGTGGCCCGCCTGCGTTTTCGCCGACATTGCCTCCAATAGTGCAGGTCTTCTGACTTGCAGGATCGGGTGCGTAAAACAGACCTAGATGGCTGACCTTTTCTGATAATTGGAGGTTGATCATTCCCGGCTCGACAATCGCAACCCGGTTCTCAGCATCGACTTCGATGAGATCGGTCAGTCGAGTGAGCGCAATGACTACTGAATTTCGTAGTGGAACAGCGCCTCCTGACAGGCTCGTCCCAGCGCCGCGGGCAACGATGTACGCGCCGTGTCGATTTGCCGTGCGAACGATCTCCGAGACTTGTTCCGCCGTCTCAGGAAGCACCACAGCTTGGGGCGTCGCCTTATCGATCGAACCGTCGTATTCGTATACGAGCAGGTCCTCTGGTTTCCAGATCACATACTGGTCGCCAACGATGTTTGAGAGATCGGAAATCAGAGATGTATTGACTGAACTGGCTGGACTACTTGGGGTCATAGAACCATTGTGACACGCACCCGGACCAGAAAGAAGCCAAGCCCTAGAAAATAGTTCCGACTCCGGTTACGTTGCGGACAATTTCACGGTCTTCCTGATCTCGAACGATTTTCGATGTGAGTTCGTCAGGATCCCCCCACTGATCGAGCAGGATCTTGAGCAGGCGCTCTTGAACTTCCGAATGCTCGGGAATCCCCGCAAGATTCGTAAATTCGTTTGGATCGGATTCGAGATCGTACAGTTCAAGCTCAATTGGATCACCGTGCCCGTAGCAGAGCTTCCAATTGCCCGATCTGACCATCCCCATTGCGCGGTCGGTGCCGTGAGCGAAATGCTCGGAGATCGTAATGTCGTTGAGCCCTGACGTATCGCCGTTGAGGGCTGGGACTAACGATTGCCCATCGAGATCCCATTTCGTGAGGTCAATCCCTGCCAGATCGAGAATCGTTGCAACTGCGTCTACATTCGAAACAGCTTCACCAACTCTTTGCCCGCCTTCGAACTTATCCGGCCATGAAATCTGCAATGGGACGTTGGCCGACTGCTCGTAGAAGCACATCTTTCGCCACAGCCCGTGTTCGCCGAGCATGTCGCCGTGATCTGAAGTGTGGACAATCACGGTGTTGTCGGCAAGACCCTGCTCTTCAAGCGTGTCGAGCAGGTGACCGATCTTGTCGTCGAGATAGGTGCACAGTCCGAAATATGCTGCCCGCGCACGGGCAATTTCATCATCGGTCCAATCGCCATCGAGACCGAACATCTTGCGCAGTCGCTGTGCCGATGGCGGGAGTTCGTCGAGGTGACCTTCTGGAATGTTGGGCATATCGACGTTATCCGGGTAGTACTTTGAAAAGTACGGTTCGGGAACGATGAAGGGGAAGTGGGGGGCGATGAACCCGACGCACATGGCGAACGGTTTTTCGTGCCGGGCGGGATCTGACAGATATTCGACCGCTGCCTTTTCCATGGCGTCATCTGCCTCGATCATCGGGCTCACACCGGGATCGGCTTGCCGGACGCCGTCCCAGATTTCTGGAGCCTTCGGGATTCCATCCGACCACCTGAAATGTGGCAACGGTGCTTCGATGTGAGGGTCTCTCGACAGCTGCTCATCAAAGCCATGCAGTGGATCGGGCCCGACGAGGTGCATCTTGCCGTTTAGCGCGGTGTCGTAGCCCTCGTTCCTCAGCAGATATGGCCATGTCAGCTGATCGACCGGCATCGGCTTCGTGTTGTCCCAGACCTCGTTGGTCGATACGTACTGACCCGTCATAAAAGACGCCCGTGACGGGATGCAAAGTGGCGAGTTGCAGTAGTTCGCGTCGAAAGTGACCCCCTGCGCGGCAAGTCGATCCATATTGGGCGTTTCGATGATCGGGTGGCCGTAAGCCGACGAGAACTGCGCCCCGTGCTCGTCGGACATGATCACGAGGAAGTTAGGTTTCGATTTCGATGCTATTGGACTGTTTTCCTGAGCTTGTGCGGAGAGCTAATACGTTCTGCGAAAGACTACGGAGTCACCACAGCTCGTGTCACTTCGCTGCCGGACTGCGTTCCCAGCCATTCCGCGGTTTCAAATGCTTTGCCGATCTGATCAAGCGGGAACTCGTGTGAGATCACGCTGGTGAGCGGGTACTTGTCGGCAGTTCGTTCGAGGAAGTCGATCGAGTTCGGGATGATCCAGGGATCGTAATGCTGAATACCGTAGAACCTGATCTGGTTCGAGACCATCTGCTGAACGTCGATCTGGGCGATCGAATTCGGTGAGATATGCCCAACTTCGAGATAGGTTCCTCGCATGCGGACCATCTTGAGACCCTCTTCGACAACGGCAGGGAAGCCGACGACTTCGATCACCTTGTCGGCACCGATTCCGTTGGTCAGTTCCATGACGCGGTCGATACGTGATTCGGGCGTGTCGTACTCGTTCATGTCAATCGTGTGCGTTGCGCCGCACTGTATCGCCAGATCGAGCCGTGGCTTCTGACTATCGATGACGATAACTTTGGCGGCACCAAGCTCTTCTGCAACAGCTGTGGCATTCACGCCAAGTCCACCCGCGCCCTGAACGACCACGTTGTCGCCAAGTCGTACGCCGCCGAGATGCATCGCTTCGTAGACCTGTGCCAGTGCGCAGTTGATTGGGGCTGCTGCAGCGTTGCTTATCGAATCGGGAAGTTTGAACACATAGTTCGGGCTTCGAAGGTAGTAGTACTGGGCGAATCCACCGTTGCATACGGGCCATTCGTCGAGCGTTTTTCGCCCTGACCTGAACTTGCATGCACCAAATTCGCCCCTGAGGCAGTTGTAGCAACGAGCGCACGGGAAGAAGTATGAGTAGGCAATCCGATCGCCTTCTTTGAGTGGTCGGCGCAGCGAATCTGTGGTGATCTTGTTGCCTAGTTTGGCAACTTCACCCATCATCTCGTGCCCGAACACGAATGGATCACGCGGCGGAGCATCTTCGGGGATTCCGTCACCACGCCAGATGTGTAGATCAGATCCGCACACGCTGGTTGCTCGCACTCGGACTTGGATTGCATCGGGTTCGAGCTCGGGCAACGGCAGATCCCGCATCTCCCAGCTCTTATCGGCGTCATGCCAGACCGCTGATGTTCCCATTTCTGCCATTGCTAACTCCTGAGTAGATCGGTAGCGCCCATACATGCCGCTGTTCGCAAATACGTGATGGCAGATAACTTATTCCAGTAAACGGCAACTAAGCAATATGTTGCAAGTCGAATATTTCGGGCGACCCGTATCGTTTGGTAGCGAATAGAATCCTTCAGGCTGGAATTTTTATCCATACATATGACGCCCGTAAGCCATGAGCAGGAACGAATGACCACATCGAGTTGGCGATCACGCGCAGGCACAACATTTCAAACAGAAAAACGCCCCGCAACAGGTTCAAAGGGAATGGTTGTAACCAATCATCCGTTGGGATCGGCTGCCGGATCGGAGATGCTTTTAGCAGGCGGGAATGCCATCGATGCGGCCATTGCCTCGCTATTTGCTCTTTCCGTGGTTGAACCGATGATGGTGGGGATATTCGGGGCAGGGCACATGAACGTGCGACTCGCTAACGGCGAACATCACGTGATAGATGGCTACTCAACTGCGCCAGCGGCGTCTACCGAGGACATGTACACGCCAATTGCAGACTCAGGTCCTGATTATTTGAAAGCGGTCGGCGACGCCAACACAATCGGCTATTTGTCGATTGGCGTCCCCGGTAACTTGAAAGCGTGGACCGAGGCGCTAGATGCTTGGGGGACAATGCCACTCGATGAGGTGATGGAGCCCGCTATCCGATTTGCCACACGAGGCTTCAAGGCGAGCGAGTATCTTCACGACACGATCGTGCAGATGGAAGACATCATCCGCCGATTCCCCGAGACCGCTTCGACCTACATGCCGGGTGGCGAACCGTTGAAGCCGGGGGATCACGTCGACCGGTCAGACTATGCTCGGACGTTGCGGGCGATCTCTGAGAACGGAGCAGACCACCTGTACAACGGGTCGCTTGGCGAGATCGTTTGCGATTACCTGAGTCGCAACGGTGGGATTATTACAACGCAGGATCTTTCCGACTATAAAACCATTCGCCGTAGGCCTATCAAGGGCGAATACCGGGGATACGAGTTGTTTGGCCCTCCTCCGCCATCTGCGGCAGGCGTCCACATCACCGAGATGCTGAACATTCTCGAAGAGTTCGATGTTGCTGAGATGGGATTTGGTACTGCGGATTCGATCCACCTTCTCCTTGAGTCGATGAAAAAGGCCTTTGCCGATAGAAACCGATATACGGGCGATCCCGACTTTGTTGAGGTTCCTGTCGATCGACTGATCTCGAAGCACCATGTCGAGAATTTCATCGACAATATCGATATGGAGAGGGCTTCACCCGAGCTTGGACCGAGTCATAGCTCGGTCGAGCCAGATCACACCACCCACATGACCGTCGCCGATTCGGAGGGGAACGTTGTTGCTGCAACCCAGACGATCAACGAATTATTCGGGTCGAAAGTCACCGTTCCCGGCACCGGGATGCTTTTGAACAACACGCAGCAGATATTCGATCCGCACCCGGGCAATGCACTCTCGGTGCAGCCCGGAAAACGTGTTACCAGCAGCATGGCACCCATGATCGTGATGCGTGACGGCCAACCTGAATTCGCACTCGGACTTCCCGGTGGAGTAAGGATTTTCACTTCGGTTCTGCAGGCGATCGTGAACATCATCGATCACAAGATGACCCCGCAGGAAGCTGTGGAAGCACCACGCGTTTGGACTCAAGGTCAAGATGCTGAGATCGAGATGGGTATTACGGATTCAGTCCGTGAGAGCGTTGCTGCCAAAGGACATCGTGTGACTCCGGTCAACGCGATCGGCGGTGGAATGAACATAGTGAGATTCGAAGCTGGTGGAATGCTTTCGGGCTCCGCATGCTGGCGAGCTGATGGTCACGCCGTTGGAATCGGAGGTGGATTCGCGAGGTCTGGAGTGAGATTCCGACCGTCCGTCGATGATCAGGAAACACCTGATCTGGATGAGATAGCAAATGTCGGCATGTCTTCTACTCCAGCTCCAGCGAATTCTGAGCAAGGGTCTCCCGATGTCACCTGTGAAAACGATGGAGCGGCAGTTTGAACGTGCCGAACCATCTGTTGAGATGTATCGATTGCTCGACGACACGCGATCCGTCTGTAAACGATCTTTACTGTGCCCAGTGTGGTGGGTTGCTGGCCGTGGACTACTTGGATGCCCCGGACGGTACCCGACCGAGAATGCCGATGGCCGATCCCGCAACTGCAAACTCACTCGGTGAAGGCGATACGCCACTGGTTTCTCTCGATAAAACCCGAGTTGAGCTGGGCTTGAGCGCGCTCTGGGCCAAATTGGAATTCATGGCTCCGACCGGTTCGTTGAAAGACCGAGGCTCAGCAGTTCTCACAACGATGGGGCGAGATTTGGGCGTGACCGAATTCATTGAAGATTCGTCAGGCAATGCTGGTGCATCGTTATCGGCGTACGCAGCAGCAGCCGGACTCAAAGCTCATGTGTTTGCCCCAGCCAGCGCGGCAAGCGGTAAGCTCGATCAAATTCAAATATTCGGAGCGAGTCTGCACAAGATCGAAGGACCGAGGCAGGCCGCAACGGATGCCGCTGAGGAGTTCGTTAAAGAACGCGGTCTTGTCTACATGTCGCACAACCTCAGCCCTTATTTTTCCGAAGGAATGAAGGCCGCCAGCTACGAAATCGTTGACGTTGTCGACGAAGATGTCGACCACGTAGTGCTGCCTGTCGGCAACGGCTCGCTTTTGATCGGAATGGTTCGCGGCTATCAGGAGCAACTCGAAGCCGGCATCATCACCAGGATTCCGAAATTCCACGGCGTTCAAGCGCATGCCGTCCGACCCGTGGTCGCTGCATTGAATGGAGAAGAATGGTCGCATGACGACGTTCAGCCAACGAACGCATCTGGCATCGCCGTTTCGAAGCCACCACGACTCGCTGAAATGGTCGAGGCAATTCAATCGACCGGTGGTTCGGGCGTAACGGTTTCAGAAGAGTCACTAACCGCTTGGCAGCAACGACTATCGTCGACGGAAGGCATATTCGCCGAAATGACCTCTGCCGGTGCTTTCGCAGGGCTCGAGATACTGATCGAGACAGGCGTTATCGAACGCGCTTCGAACGTGTGCGTGCCAATAACAGGGTCCGGATTGAAAGAGCCCTTGAAGTCCTGAGTCAGTGAGTCTGGGGATATTCGCTAGCTGTTGGCTTGAGCGAAGACTGTTCGGAAGCCGTCGATTGATCCTTCGATAACCGAGTCCTCGACACTGTACGAGGCTCGGAAGTATCCCGGTGTTCCGAATCCAACGCCCGGCACGACCAGCACGAGCTCTTTCTGCAGCTCTGCAACGAACTCGATATCGTCTGGAATCGGCGACTTTGGGAACACGAAGAACGCACCCTCTGGCTTCACGCACTCGTAGCCAATATCGATGAGCGCGCCGTAGATCAGATCCCGTTTGCTGCGGTAGATGTCGATATCAACCGTAGCTCGCTGAATGCTGGCGACAGCGCGTTGCATCAGGGCAGGAGCGTTCACGAATCCGAGTGTGCGTAGTGAGAAATTCAACGCGGCAATTAGATCGGCCTTGCCGGGATCTCCCGGATTTACAGCTATGTAGCCGATTCGCTCACCGGCCAGCCCGAGATCTTTCGAGTGCGATGTTGCAACGATCGATCGAGGGTGGTGATCGAATATGAACGGGTACGGAGTATCGGTGTACCTCAACTTGCGATAGGGCTCATCGGAGATCAGGTAGATTTCCGTGCCGTGCTGTTCTTCGGCGCGTTGTATTGCCTCTGAAATA